>JAEEGL016246563.1_pt1 | contig 14995 bp, 7 predicted proteins | sample 9134231 | NCBI WGS metagenome assembly JAEEGL01 (sample SAMN16246548, study PRJNA631951) | gut metagenome | biome: gut microbiome; feature: rumen; material: fiber-attached | host: Bos | place: Iran: Karaj | collected 2018-10
CAAATGGAGGCCGCGGGCGTGTCGCCCCATTGGCCCAGATTACGGGCGCGGTGGGCGATGGCGGAACCCATCTCGCCGAGGGAGATGGACTTGCCGTCGAAACGGCGGTCCATCATCTTGATGACGGACCGCATGTTTGTCAGCGCACCATAGTGATGGACGTTGACGAAATCCTGATCGTCCGCGCCGTCGAATTTGTTGCAGGAAGTCAACGTCTGCAGATGGCCGACAGTCGCCAAAGCCTTGGGATTGCCTGCTTTGATGCCTTTTTGATTTTCGCTGACCCATCGTGCGAAAACGACGGAGCGGAACAGTTCGACATCACGTGCGCGGAGGTCTTGCCAGTTTTTCGTGTTGCTTGACAGGACGAGTTCCGTGTCCGCTCCAGATTCCTTCCACGCTTTCTGCGCGTTTTTGACGGAGCCGTACTGTTGCGCAAGGAACTCCTTGAACAACGGCATGAGCACCTCCGTGTTGCCAAGACTCGTTGTTGGTTCATTCTGAATATCATAGAACATGCCCGGAATGTCTTTGTAGCGGTTTACCCAGAACTTGTTCCATGCCTTCTGCGCGTCCAGATCGGCTTGGCTGAGATCAAGGCCGATCCAGTCATGGAGACTGAGGAACGGCATGATTTGATGTTCTTGCGCGAGTTGGACGATGGCGTCCGTCTGGTATTGCGTGTAGGGGGCTTGTTCCAGAAGGGCCTGCGAATTCCAACGGAACTTGACAGGATGCTGGGCGAACGGTGAGAAGTGCAGAATTCGCAGGAAGTTAAGGCCGAAGTCCTGCATGGCGGCGAAATCCTTCTTCCAGACGAGCGGATTTTCGTTGGCGGAATACCACATCATGCCCGTCGTGTTGGCGCCGATGAAAAACGTCGGCTGGCCGTTGAGGTTGAAGTAGTTGTCTTTGAATTCAAACTTAAGTCCTTTGGCAAGAGCTTCTTGGCTCCAGACTGAGATGCCGTTATCCATCACGTCGATGGATGTTTCGCCGTCGAGCAGTTCAGCGGTGAACACATGAAACGACTGATCGTCGTTTTGCGGGACGTTCCAATTGGCGGAGACTTGGAAACGGTCCGCCTCCGCCGTCGCCGTGGCGAACACCTTGCCGTCCATCGTGAAGCGGACGGCGAGCGGATGGCCGGTGGCGTTGACGCCGTTGACCGTGAAGGCGACGGTGTCGCCGCGCCGTGCGCACGGCTTGTCCGACGATGTATTAATAAGGTATGACGGCGCAAGCAACTTTTGGCAGAGTTCGACGAACAAATTGTCGATGGCGGGCTGCGAGCCGTCGAAAAGATTGCGGTTGGTCGGCGTGAACATCGCCCAGTTGGAACCATTGTACGGGCCTGCGTGGTTCAGAACGACGGCGGCGGCAGGCCCGCGATTACGGCCGTAGATGTCAAGTGATTGGATAAGAGGTATATAACGTGCGTAGACGTTGGGGAAGACGGGGCTATTGGAGCCTGTCATGGCGACGGCGGCGGGGCCTTCCACGGGACCGTCCATCCGCCAATCGGCCGTAAACCATTTCTGTTGCGGGGCAGGGCGGAGGCAGCTTGTCCGCTGCAGGAGGAACGACGGATCGCAGAGGCCGATCTGATCCGGCTGGAGCTGCATCGTGTCGCCATGGGTACCGTAGCGTGTGTTGAGGCGTGTGTCAGGCAATTCGTTATTGCCAATCTTGTCCGCCGTGACGCCGGAATCGACGGTTGTCCAACCGTCTTTTGACGGAGCGCCCGGCTGGTCTAGCGGATAACCGCCGATCGAGATGAGAGAACCCTTGTCTTTCAAGAATTTACGGAAATTCTTGACGGCATTGATCGGGAAGAACGGCGCGTTTGGAAGGATCAGCAAGTCGATGGCCGCCTTGGACAAGCAGTTCTGCTCCGTGAGATCACCGGCATTCATAATCTGCGGATGAAAGCCTCGTTTTTCAAGAAGTTGCGCAAGCCGTTGCGCATCGGCATGGGACGGAAGCTTTTCAATGGAACTGTCTGCAAAAATCGCGATGCGGCGACCGACGGGATCTTTATGTTTCCAGTTTTCCGGCAATGATGGTTTGACGGTGACGAGCGCCTGTTCCTCTCCCGTGAAGGCGAGATTGCGAACGCGGAGTGTCAGATTGCCGTAGTTGAAGCCGAATAGCATGAATTCGGTGGACATGAAATTGCAGTTTTTCGCGCCGCGAGGATCGAATCTGAAGGAAGCGAACGGGACGGTCGCTTTGCGCCATGTGTTTCTCACTTCGGCCAACGTCTTACCGTCCGCGAAGTTGACTCTTGCCAACCATGCGTCTTTGTCACGTTCGAACAACCAGATATGCATGATGGCGCTGTCATCGGCCTCCTCCACGAGAACTTCAAAGGAGAGCCCTGTTGCTTTGGGCGGAAGCGAGAACGGCGACAGGCGGATGTTGCCCCATCCGTACTTCCCGTTCTGCATGTCAACGGAAAAGCGGACGGAGCCGTCGTCAAGTTTCTGGTAGGTCGGTGCGGCGCCACCGTCCTTGTGGGGCGCCCATTTATCTGGTTCAAGCAACGGAAGCGTTTGGGCTGTAAGGCTTAGGGAAAGCATGGTGATGAGTAGCATGGGGCGTGTCATGTGAATCTCCTGTCAGTATGAATATTCTTGTCAAAAGATAAACGCGACAACAGTGGGCAAGATTGGAAAAGACGGTCTGAAAAGCAAAAAGCCCGACATCCGTAGCGGATATCGGGCTTGATGGAAGTGATTTAGACTGATTTACTTAACGGTTTGGGCTCCGCAGCCTTCAACTGCACCGAAAAATTTCAGCACGTTTGCGGACGGATAGCGGTTGGCGAACATGGTGACCTTCGTCTCAATCTGCCCGACCTTGTTCATGCCCATGGCTTCACGGAAGATATTGGCGGCGGAGTTTTCGTTGTAATCAGTTTTTTCCGAGTAACTTGCCGCGAGGAATCCTTCGAGGTACGCCTTGTCGATGATATCTTTGAAGAGGGCGGGATCTTTGAGGGACTTGTTGCCTTCGAGGCTTTCAATGCCCGTGCAGTCTTCGAAATCTTCCCATGCGTCGTCGGTGACGAAGAAGGGCTTGATGCTGGGGCTGATGGTGACGGCCGCGTCGCCTTTCTTGTTGAGGAAGAAGATGTTGTTGTCCAGGGAGACTTTCTTGGTCTTGTCATCGCCCTTCGTGTTGTCGAAACCATACAGGATGCTGAGGCCGAGGATGTTGTTGTGGATGTTCGCATCGACCTTGGCGTTGGCGCGGACGGCGAAGCCCATGTCGGTCATTTCGGATGTGCGGCTCCATGTGAAGAGGACGGTGTTGTAGGCGAATTCGAATTTCACGGCGCCGTTCTCGTTCTTCGTGCAAAGCAGATCGCATGCCTGCATGCGGTTGTTGATGAAGAGGTTGTTGAGGATCTTCACATCGCCTTCGTGATGGCTGATCTGGATGCCGTAGTTGGAGGCGTTCAGGAAGACGCAGTTCTGGATGGTCAGATTGCCGGCGGTCTTGCCCTTCATTTCGGCGGAGTTGATGGACGGATACGGCGTGTTGCCTTTGGCGGGCGGATCCAGATACATGCCGGTTTCAACACCTTCGGGCTTGCCTTTGACGGCATGGTAGCTGTTCGCGTCGCCCTGGTCGATGTAGAGACCGTCGATGACGGTGGGCTGGCCTTTCAGTGCGTCGGCTTGGTTGGCGGAGGCCCACATTTTGAAGCCAATCGTACCGATATCCATGGCGGGCTTGGTCTGGTTCATTTCATTGGTGGGTTTGAGCATCGTCGGATATTTGGTGATATCACGGGCGCTGAAGTCGTCCGAATAACCTCCGATGATGGTGATCGGTTTGTCAATCAGAATCCAGCCGCAGGATGTCTTGCCATGGTAATTGCCTTGCGCGACGTGGATAACATCACCCGGGGCGGCTTTTTCCAAGGCGTTCCAGATGGCCTTCAACGGCGCGTCTTTGGAAGTGCCTTCATTCTTTTTCTTGCCGACAGCAGCGGAAACATACCATTCTGTGCCGAATGCGGACATGGCGAAGCTGATGCAGATGAGAATGGACAGCAGTTTTTTCATGTTGTGCTCCTTTTTAGATTATTGAATTTTGAATAGTTGTTTGACGCGATGGCGTTTTTGACTATTACATGACCATAATATTCATGCACAAGCCGATTTTTCCAATCATGAAGATGAAAAAAAAGCGGCGGCCCCCAATTGTTCCTCTTTTCTTTTACCAAGTTTTATTCGTAAAAAGAAAAAATAAGATAATAGATGAAAATTCCATATTATGTAAATTAATGACAATTTTATACACATATTCCTAGAGATTCCTATGACTATTTATGACTTTATAGGAATTAATATGATTTTATAGGAATTATTATGATTTGCATTTTTATAATTCAATTATATCTTAATAAAGATGAAAATTGAAATAACCCCTAAAAGGAGGCAATAATGATCGTTCATGTGAACAGCGCGGCGATACGCGGAATGGATGTCAAAGGTGTTGAGATAGAGGTGAATTTGGTTCCGCCTCCGCCGGAACAGGTGGATCAGAATGGGCCGTCAATGATCATCGTGGGGCTTCCGGACATGGCGATACGGGAGAGCCGCGAGCGTGTGTGGGGGGCTGTGCAGAGTTCGGGTTATCGGATGCCACGCGGCAAGACGATTGTGAACCTGGCCCCGGCGGATTTACATAAGAGTGGCAGTGCGTATGACTTGCCGATGGCGTTGGGAGTATTGCAGGCGGATGGCCTGCTGGCATGTACAGGATTGGATGACGTGATGATCATCGGTGAATTGGCGATGAGCGGGCAGGTAAGGGGCATCCAGGGGGCGTTGGCGGTGGCGATGTACGCCCGTGACCATGGCATGAGGCGGATGCTGGTTCCAGCGGAGAATGCGAAGGAGGCGGCGTTGGCGTCTGGTGTCGAAGTGTTTGGCGTCAACACCTTGCTGGAGGCGGTTGATGTGTTGCAGGGAAGGGGGCGGCAGTTTGCGACGATGGTGGACATTCGGTCGATTTATGCGGCAGAATCCATGGCGGAGGTCATGGATTTTGCGGATGTGAAAGGTCAGGAGAGCGCGAAGCGTGCGATCACAGTGGCAGCTGCCGGCAATCACAATCTGCTGATGATCGGCAGCCCCGGATGCGGCAAGAGTATGATAGCCAGGAGGTTGCCTGGTATTCTCCCGTTGCTGGACGTGGAGGAGGCGCTGGAGGTGACCAAAGTTTACAGCATCGCAGGGTTGCTGGACGGGAAGAAAGGTCTGATGGTGCGGCGTCCGTTCCGTTCGCCTCATCATACGGTCAGCGATGCTGGTCTGGTTGGTGGCAGCGCCAACCCGCGGCCGGGCGAATTGAGTCTGGCCCACAACGGCGTGTTGTTTCTGGACGAACTGCCGGAGTTCAGACGGAACACATTGGAGGTTCTGCGACAGCCGCTTGAGACTGGTGAAGTGGTGTTGGCCCGTGCAAGCGGGACGTTTACGTTTCCCGCTCGTGTCATGCTGGTGGCGGCGATGAACCCATGCCCATGCGGCTACTACGGTCATCCCCGCCGACCGTGCCATTGCACAGTCGGCATGATCATGGGATACCGTAGCCGAATCAGCGGTCCATTGATCGACCGTGTGGACATGCATGTTGAATTGGCGCCTCTGGACAGCGAGATGCTGACGCAGAAACGGTGCGGGGAGGATTCGGCGACCATACGCGCAAGGGTGATGGCGGCCCGTGAAATCCAGCGGCGACGCTACGCGGGGACGGGGATCCGGGACAACGCAAGTCTGAGCGGGAAGATGATGGATCAATTTTGCGAGTTGGACACGACGAGCGCGTATGCGATGCAGTCGATGATCACGGAATTGCAGCTGTCGGCCCGTGCGTATGATCGTATCTTGCGTGTCGCCAGAACGTTGGCTGATCTGGATGGGCTGGAGAAAATCGAATGCCGCCATGTGCAGGAGGCGGCGAACTACCGTATTCTGGACCGCCAGCAGTGGTAGCGACGTCACATATAACCATTGTCTTGTAAGAACCACTAATTGCAAGGTATACGTTGCATAGGGCGCGACCCGCCTGTAGGGCACGACCCGCCTGAAGGGCGATATTTGAGGTAACCCCGCCCTTTAGGGCGGGGGGGGGGAGAACACTACCATATATCCGTCTGAAGGACGGTACTTGCCTGAAAGGTGAAAACTGAATAACATCCGGCCTTCAGGATGGATAATGACAAAAAAGGAGAATATATGAGTTACTCAAAATTGTATTTCCATTTTATTTTTCGAACAAAGTACAATCTCCCAGCTATCGACATCATGTATGAACGTGAATTATATGCCTATATGATGGGAATTATTCAGAATACATCTTCAAAATTACTTCGGATAGGTGGAATGCCTGATCATCTTCATTTGGCAGTCGAAATGAATCCACAGTTGTCTGTGTCATATTTCATGCAACAACTAAAAGGTAGCTCCTCCAAGTGGTTGGGTGAAAATCCACATTTTCCAATGTTTCGAGGCTGGGCGAATGGTTATGCTGCCTTTTCATTCAGCAAGGAAGGAAAGAATTCGATCTGTGCATACATTCGTCAGCAGAAGGAGCATCATAGACAAACAAGCTTTGCAGATGAATATCGTTCTATTTTGTTGGACAATGAATGTAAAATTGATGAAAGGTATTTTTTAAAGGATTGATAGCAATTTACAAGATACATGGAACTGTCTGGATAAGTATCTTGAATAATTTCTGTTCAATGAGATGACGCCTTTCAGGCAGTGCTGTCTTCCAGACAGCATGTCAGACGAGATTCCTCCCCCGCCCTGAAGGGCGGGGTTACCTCAGATGACGCCTTTCAGGCGGGTGCTGTCCTCCGGACTTCCTTCAGTTGACGGCTTTCAGGCGGTAGTTGTCCTTCTGACATACCTCAGACGACGCCTTTATAAAGTAAATGATGACATGATGAGATCTTTAATGTTAAGAACAAGGCTTATCGAACTGATTTGCAGACGGACAACCTTTCATTACATTATAATAAAGAGGGAAGACATGCAATGATGACCATTTGAAAGACATGAAGCTGAAAGAACAGAAGAACGGCTCCGGCATGACTGGCGCGGAGATCGTGGCACGCTGCCTTTTGGAAGCGCGCGTCCCGTTTGTGTTCGCGTATCCGGGCGCCTCGTCAATGGCGTTGCACCATGCGTTGCATGACGCAGGCGTACGCGTCATATTGCCGCGGCATGAGCAGGGCGGCGCGTTCGCGGCGGGCGGATATGCTCGGAAGACAGGTGAAGTCGGTGTCTGCATGGCGACCAGCGGACCAGGCGCGACGAATCTCGTGACCGGCATTGCGGACGCCTGCGCGGATTCCGTGCCGATGGTTGTCATCACGGGGCAGGTGAACCAGCATCTGATCGGAAAAAACGCTTTCCAGGAGACGGACATCATCGGCATGACACGGCTTTGTGTGAAGCACAGCTATCTTGTGCTCGATCCGTTGGAATTGCCGCAAGTGTTTGCGGAGGCGTTTTATCTGGCGAAAAACGGGCGCCCGGGGCCGGTCGTCATCGATATTCCATGGGATGTCCAGCAGGCGGTCTGCAATCCTGTATTCTCCCAAAAGCCATGTTTGCGCAGGATTACGACGGATGCCACGCCGAAGGCGGAGGACATTGAGACGTTGCGGACAATGTTGAAGGATAGCCGCCGCCCATGTCTGTTCGTCGGCGGCGGAATCATCCATTCCAATGCAAGCAAGGAACTTCTGGCTTTTGCGGAGGCTTATCAGATACCTGTCGCGACGTCGCTTATGGGCATCGGCGCATTTCCGGAAGACCATCGTCTGAGTTTGAAATGGCTTGGCATGCATGGATGCTATGCGGCGAACAAGGCGGTGCACGAATGTGATTTGCTTCTAGGTGTCGGTGTGCGTTTCAGCGACCGCGTGACGGGCAATATCGCGAAATTCGCGCCGCGTGCAAAAATCGTGCATGCGGACATCGATCCATCGGAAATCAACAAGAACAAGCATGCCGATCTGCCGATTGTCTGCGACGCGAAAGAGCTTTTCCGCGCGATGCTGGAAAAGCCTGAGCGTGGACGTCATGAATTCTGGCTTGAACTGACGGACAAGTGGAAGACGGAGCATCCGTTCAAATACAAAGGAGGCAACGGGCAGGAGATCAAGGGGCAGCAGGTGGTCAGCCGTCTGGCGGAACTGACAAATGGTGAGGCGACGATCGTGACAGGGGTCGGGCAGAATCAGATGTGGGCGGCTCAGTTCTACAATTATAACCGTCCCAGGCAGTTGCTGACGAGTGGCGGCCTCGGTGCCATGGGCTTCGGACTCCCGACGGCCATTGGTGCGAAGTTGGCGGCACCAAAGGAAACCGTCGTGCTTGTCGATGGTGACGGCGGTTTCCAGATGAACATTCAGGAATTGGCGACGGTCTATGCCACGAATCTGCCATTGAAGATGATTATTCTGGACAACCAGATATTGGGTATGGTTTCGCAGTGGGAAGATCAATTCTATGGCGGTGTCCATGCGGATACAGACATGGCAGTGAAGCGTGCGAAACGCCCCTATCCGGATTTTGTACAGATCGCCAAAGGCTATGGAATCGCGGGGCGGGACGTCTGGACGGCAGGCGAACTGGATGCGGCACTTCAGGAAATGCTTGCTGCGAAAGAGCCGTATCTGCTTGATATTCATACGACTGCCGCAGAAAGTGTCCTCCCGATGATCCCGAGCGGTGGAACATGCGAGAACATCATATTGGAATGACATCCGCCTAAACGTCGTTTTGCCGTGGAAAGAGGTCGCTCTGAAGAGAAAGCCTATTATTATATATGGTATACGGTTTTTTCGTGCAGGATGGCTGTTTCATTCAAAAAAAAGACGCTCCGTGTGGCGGAGCGTCTGTCAAAGGAGAAGATCAGCCTTCGGCCGGTTTGATGTCCAGAATCCGCAGCTGCGGCATCGCGATGCCGTTGAAGCGGTTGATGTGCGGCGAGAAGACGATATCCCATGGCGGCGGCGGGAACTGGTCGGGCAACCGCCCGAAGGCGATGAACTGCATGCGCGTTCCAGATTCGTCTTTCACCATGCCGCGGGTATGGTTCTTGCCGGCCGGCATTTTGCGTTCCGGAATGACGTTTTTCGTGATATAGACTGGTTCGGGATTGCCGTGGCCGAAAGGCTCAAGCATTTCAAGTTCTTGGAAGAAAACATCATCCAGCTCGCTGAAAGCAACTTTTCCGCATGCGGCGATGACTGGTTTCATGGAATCGATTCCAAGAACCTTCTGGACGGCTTCGTCGAACTGCTTGCAGAACAGTTCCAGATTCTCCTCCGTCAATGAAAGGCCTGCCGCCATGGCATGGCCGCCGAAGCGGATCAGCGAATCGGAGCAGACGCCAAGTAGATCGACCAGATTCAGCTTGCGGATGGATCGGGCTGATCCTGTGAATTGCCCGGACGGGTCCCGCGTGAGGACAACGGATGGGCGGTGGTATTTTCTTGTCAGACGTGACGCCACGATGCCGACGACGCCTTGATGCCAGCCTTCGCTCCAAACGACGATGGAGCGCGTGGAGCTCAAGTCATAACGTCTTGCAATCTGCTTTTCTGCGTCTGTCACGACCATTTCCTCTATGGTCTGCCGTTCACGGTTTTGTTCGTCCAGCTTGCGGGCGAGAGTGGCGGCGTCCACCATATTGTCCGCCTCCAGCAGGCGGAGGGAATCCGTCGGGGCGCCGAGGCGCCCGGTGGCGTTAATGCGGGGGGCCAGCCGATAGGTGATGTCCGATGTCGCAAGCTCTTCTGATACGCCGGAGATTTCGCAAAGCGCATGGATTCCGGGGCGTTGCTTGCCGGCGAGAACCTTCAGGCCATGCTTGACGAGAATTCGGTTCTCATAGAGGAGCGGCACAATGTCTGCGACAGTTCCAAGTGCAACAAGATCAAGACCTTGCCGAAGATCAGTGTCCTCTCCTCCAAAGCCGTGTTCGCGACCGTACTTGAGGAAGGCGTGGCAGACTTTGAAGGCGACGCCAACGCCCGCGAGTTCCTGTATTTCCACGGGGGAGCCTGGCAGTTTGGGATCCACGACGGCATATGCGTCCAATGGTTCGACGCCGGGCGTATGGTGGTCCGTGATGATGAGATCGAACTGCATTTCCTTCGATGCTTGGACGGCCTCATAGGAGGTGATGCCGCAATCGACGGTAATAAGCAGATCGGCCTTGTTGGCGTGGGTCTTGTTGATGGATTCGACGGTGAGGCCGTAGCCGTCGTCGATGCGGTGCGGCAGATAGCATTCCACGTTGCCGCCGTTTCGGCGGAGCACCCATGCGAGGAGAGCGGAGGCGGTGATGCCGTCCGTGTCATAGTCGCCATGGATGAGAATCCGCTGTCCGTTGTGGATGGCCTGCCAGAGTCTGCCGTAGGCCTCCTTTGTTCCAGGCAAGAGATAGGGGTCCCCTATGTCCGAGATGGACGGGTTGAGGAAGTCCCGTATTTTTTCAGGGCCGATTCCTCTCATGTCCAGCACGAGGGCGATGGGTCTTGTGACTCCTGCTTCATTGATCAGGGCTTGTACCCTGTCTTCATTGTTTTCTGCTTGTTCCCAAATGTATTCTTCCATTATGATTGTTTCCTTTTTTTAACTGCTTGATGTAAACTATACGCCCTTTTTTCAAACTTTCACCTAATTAGTCCATTTTTTTCTTTCTTTTTATAAAAAGAGCCAAACTTTGGCAAAGCCGGGGGGCTGTTGACTTGCGAGATTGAATTGAAGGAATACATTATATTGACTTGATAGGATTATAAAACTGATTCCGATGAAGACCAAGATACTGATAGCCGTTGACGACGCGAATCTGAGCGACGTCCTGCGGAGTTTGTTCAGGAGCCTGGAGTACCGCGTCAAATCATGTGGCGAAGAGGAGGCCCGGGGCGATGTCCTGCACGCGGAAGCGTGGGATGTCGTTGTTTGCGGGCTGGAATTCGGGCGCGTATTGCTGGCTGACCGTCCGACAGGCGCATGCGAGGCGGACATTCTGGTCGTGGTGGATTACGCGGAGCTGGATGAAGGCAAAGCCATGGTGGAAGCGGGGGCCTCCGGTTTCCTTGTCCGTCCGATCCGATCAGAAGAGGCTTTAAAGTTGCTGGAGAAGGTGTTGGCGACCCGCCATGACCGTCTGAAAGCAACAGGGGGTGGCGGCAAGCAGCCGGAAATATTGGAGAAGGCGGAGGAGGTGGTGGCCTGCGAAAGCAGGAAAGCGAACACGCCGGACCTGCATTATGGGCTGATGATCGGGGAGCATCCCTACATGCAGGCGTTGTACAAGCAGATGGAGAAGGTTGCGGCGACGGACATGTCCGTCCTGATACGCGGGGAGAGCGGGACCGGCAAGGAACTGGTGGCGAAATCTTTGCACCGTCTGAGCCGTCGCGGCAACCGCCCGTTCGTGGCGATCAATTGCACGGCGATTCCCGCCAATCTGCTTGAATCTGAATTATTTGGCCATGTGAAGGGTGCCTTCACCGGGGCCGTGCGGAACAAGGAGGGGTTGTTCCAGGTGGCGGATGGGGGGACGCTTTTCATGGATGAAATCGGATCGATCCCGCTGGAGATGCAACGTTCGCTTCTGCGGGTTTTGCAGGACGGGCTTGTGAGGCCGGTGGGCGGCGTGACCGCGACGAAAGTGGATGTTCGTGTGCTGGCGGCGACGAATGAAGATTTGGAGAAGAGGATGAAGGAGGGGTTGTTCCGAGAGGATTTGTATTATCGCCTTTGTGCGTTTCCGCTTTATCTGCCCCCCCTGCGGGAGAGACGGAGCGATATCCCATTGCTGATCAGTTACTTTCAGGATAAGTGGAGCGAAGAGGGCGGTGGTGGTTTCGGCGGTTTTTCAGAAGAGGCCATGGAAGTGCTTTCACGGCGTGACTGGCCGGGCAATGTGCGTGAACTGGAGAATTCGCTGCGGCGCATCGTGACGTTGTCGAACCGTGGCGGCATGCCGATCGGCGTATACGATCTGCCAGATGAGTTTCGGCCGTCGTCAGAAGAACTGCGTCAGGCGGATGAAGAGGCGGAAGAGGCTGAAAAGGCCGAGATTCTGGCTGGACATCCGCAACGGAGCGCGGGGCTGACGTTGAAGGCGTATCTGCGGATCCATGAGCGTGAATACATTGGGCAGGTGCTGTCTGAATGCGGCGGCGACAAGGACAAGGCCGCGAAGATTCTGGGCATCAGCAAAGGGACGTTGTACAGGAAGCTGGATGAAACGGAGTAGTTAAAATGAGATGGTTTCGTCAATTTGCCGGGTTGATCGGCTTGTGGCTGTTTGTGACGGGCGGCATGGGATGCGCGCTTTTTGACAGGTATAAGTCTGTGTATAATCTGAGCCTCCACAGGGAGGTTCGGCCGAACGCGTTCGCTCCTGATACGTCGTTGATCCAGCCTGTCTATGACGTCATGGGGCGGAACGAGCATTTTGTGAGCCGTTTTCCGATAGTGGATTCCTCCTGCTTCGGCGAAGCGGAGCTTGTACGTGGTGACAATGGTAAATGGGGGCTCCGTATGAGACTTGACCGCAAGGGGATAGGGCTTTGGCGCCAAGCCACGGGCGAATATGGCAACCAGATGATGGTGATTCTGCTGGATGGATATTACTGCGGAACGATGATGATTCCGCCGTATGACGAAAGCGGTTATTTGATCCTTCCGCCGCTTTGGAGCGAGCTGGAGGCACGGAGGATCGCATCGCATGTCACTTCCAACTACCGGAAGGCGAATCGTTGATAAGTTATTAAAAGGATTGATTTACAATATTATATAGTTGTCCAGAACAAAAAAACAGGGTGATGAAGATGGCTGATTCCAACACTTATTCAACCAGTACAGAGCTTGCAAAACTTTTTGATGGCGCGGCGGTTCCCGAACGTTCGGCCATTGAGGAACTGACGGAGATTTTGAAAGTGGCCGAACCGCGGCATTGCGCGGGATGGGACGAGAGCGTGCGCGCCAAATGGGAAAGCGGATTGCAGAAATTCGCCGAAAAGTCGTCGCTCAAGACACTTGACGAGGCGGAGTTCAAATTGGTCGATGCGATGCTGACGGCCGGTCTGGACGGTGTCATGCTTCGCAACCTGTATGCGGCTCTGGTCAAGCAGATGTTCCCCGCGTGGGAGAATCCCGACGGTCTGGTGGACAACCTCAACATCCACAAGGAAGGCGAGGATCTGGCCAAAATCAGCAAACGTCTGGAAGTCCTGCGTGTCCTGAAGAAAGGCGCTTTCTGCTATACGCCTGCATTCGGCGTCGGTGTCATCGATTTGATTGATGAAATCAGTGGCCAGGTTCGTGTCGCGTTCGTGAGACGTCAGGCTGCCGGCCAGAAGGCGGACAGCATGAAGAAGGCTGAACGGCAGACGTTGGGACTGCGTAACTTCCTGGATAATCTGATGGTTGTCGATATCGACTCCGAAGTTCACAATTGGATGACGAAGAAGACTCGTCCTGAAAAGATGGATTTGAAGACATTGACGGAATTCATGAACAGCCATATCACGAGTGCGCGTCCCGCGTTGTTGAATCCGGGCCGTGCGTTGCTGGTTCCAGGCGTGATGACGGAGGCGCAGTTCAAGGTCCTGACATCGGGCGTGCCTGCGAAGCAGGGCGGTGATGCGCAGGCCGGCGGCACGGTCAATACAATGAGTTGGGATCAGAGCCGAAGCTTGCAGGAATTGAATGAACGGTTGAAGCTGATTCCCGTCATCGAAGAATCATCGAAGCCGGATATTGCCAACGTGACGAGCATCTTCGATTATGCCGCGCCGCGTGACGACATGGTGCTGCTGTTCGCGACCGCGCTCGCGTCTTTGGAGCACATGCTTCCAGCGGGCATGAAGTCGGAATTCGACAAGACGGTCGCCATGCTTGCGGAAAAGAAGGCGGTTGTCTGGGAGAACGAGGAGCTGTTCATTGAGGCGAGCGACAAGCTGCCCGGCAAGCTGGTCATTCCGTGGTTTGAAGTCACGAAGAAGGCGAAGGGAGCGGATTATCTGATTGAACATACTCTCAAACTCCCGTACCGCCTGTGGGCTGGCACGGAGAAGAACCTGACGTCGGAAGAGCGTTCTCGTTTGGCGGAAGCCGTTGATGCGGCGATGGCTGGCGGCGATGTGACGGCGGATGCGATGTTCTGGCTTTGGAAGTCCGACTACGAAGACTTGAAGATGCGTTATCTGACGAAGTCCGTCCTGTTGTTCCGTACGTTGCAGAAAGATGTGAAGGGCAATTACTTGAAAGCGCATCGCGACCTGTTCAAGCTGATGATGGACAACGAGCCGTTCCAGCGCCTGATCATGAATTACGGTGATGAAGAGACGGTGACCGAATTTGTTCACTGCATCAAGCGGATGCCGTTGCTGGAAGCCGGCGACCGCCAGAGTATGGAAGTGAAGATCATCCGTCTGTATCCGGAATACAAGCATCTGGTCGAGGAGCGCAAGGTGATCCATCAGCGTGCCGCATTGCCGCGTGTCACGAGCTGGAGAAGCCTCAAACTGCGTGAGATGCAGCTCAAGAATCTGGTCGAAGAGCAGATTCCGGCCAATGCGGACGCCTTGGAGCATGCCCGCAGCCTCGGTGACTTGCGTGAAAACTCCGAATACAAGTTCGCGAAGGAACAGCAGTCGTTGCTCGGCAAGATGCGCCGTGAATACGAAAGCAGCCTGGTGGATCTGCGCGGCACGGATTTCCGCGACGTGGAGGTCACAGATACGGTCGTTCTCGGTAGCGCTGTCACGGTGAAGTTCTCTGGCGGCCGCACGGAGACGTACTACGTGCTCGGTCTTCTCGACACGGTTCCGAAACGCAACATGATCTCCTTCGAAACGCCTCTTGGCAAACTGCTGATCGGTCGCAAGTTGGACGAACGTCTGGAAATGCCCAGCGGCGAACATGGCCAG
>JAEEGL010289416.1_pt1 | contig 14994 bp, 15 predicted proteins | sample 9134231 | NCBI WGS metagenome assembly JAEEGL01 (sample SAMN16246548, study PRJNA631951) | gut metagenome | biome: gut microbiome; feature: rumen; material: fiber-attached | host: Bos | place: Iran: Karaj | collected 2018-10
AAATTTAACAGGCGGTCAGTCTATTAAATCATTAATAGCGATGGAAACAGAAGAAACTCCAACCTTAATATACTCCATATATAGAGATACACCAGCTAAATATATTCTCTTTGTAACAAAGAATGGAATTATTAAGAAAACTGCTATTGATGAATATACAAACACTAAAAAGAAAACTGGAATTATAGCAATTAACTTGCGAGAAGGCGACTCTCTAGCGTCAGTACAGCTGGTTACCGACGAAGACATCATCCTAGTCACTAAACTCGGAATGGGAATTCAAATGAGATCTTTAGATGCTTCAGCTACTTCAAGAGCAACTGTTGGAGTTAAAGGAATTACCCTTAAGGGTGAAGATGAAGTTGTTGCTGCATTGGTAGTTCGTCATAAGACAGATCAACTCGCTGTTTTCTCTGAGAAGGGATTAGGTAAGAAAATTGATCTTTCAGAACTTCCAGTCCAGAATCGTGCTGGTAAAGGTTTAATAGTTTATAAACCTGATTCAGCTACTGGCAACTTAATAGGCGCAGCTCTTGTTTCTGATGAAGATCAAATTTTAATCACTGGTTTAGTAAACTCCATATGCATTTCAGCAACGGACATTCCTCTATTAAGTCGTGGATCTATAGGAAACCAGTTAATTAAAGGTAATAGTGCTACTTCAGTTAGTAAAGTGTGATGCAAAAGGAAGAGTTAATAACTCTTCCTTTTGATTTTTCTATAAAAATATTGTATAATAAAAGTAATGAAATAAAAAATAAAGGAATTATAGTAATGCAAGACATTGATAAAATTAAATTGTTAATTGATCAACTTAATATAGCAACTAAGGCTTATGATGAAGGGAATCCAATTATGACAGATAAAGAATGGGACGACCTATATTTTAGTCTTAAAGCTGTTGAAAGAGAAACTGGTATTATTTTACCAAATTCTCCTACTCAAAAAGTTATATATCAAGTTGTTAATAAACTGAATAAAAAAGAGCATGACCATGCTATGTTATCTTTAGATAAAACTAAAGATTTAAAGGAGATAAAGGAGTTTTTGGGAGATCAACCTTGGGTTGCTATGCTCAAGCTCGATGGTTTAAGTTGTTCATTAACATATGAGAATGGCCAACTTGTTGCCGCTGAAACACGTGGAAATGGAGAGGTCGGAGAAGATGTCTTACATAATGCACTAGTTATTAAGTCCATTCCTAATCGTATTCCTTTCTATGATCGACTTGTTGTTGATGGAGAAATAATTTGTACAAAAGCGGACTTTGAAGATTTTAAGGAAGAATATAAAAATCCTCGTAATTTTGCTTCTGGAAGTATTAGATTATTAGATTCTAAAGAATGTGAAGCAAGAAAATTATCTTTTATAGTTTGGGATGTTATTGAAGGTTTACCAGATGAAAAATTATTTTCAAGTAAACTTCAGACTGCAGAAAAACTAGGTTTTTATGTCGTTCCTACATTACTCACAAAAGGTCAAACACTAGAAGAGGTAACTTCTGTTATACAGCAAGTCGCTGAAAAAATTGGATATCCAATAGATGGAGTAGTATTCAAATTCGATGATGTTGAGTATGGCCAGTCCCTTGGGCGCACATCACATCACTTCAAAAATGCAATAGCTTATAAGTTCTATGATGAAACTTATGAAACTCGTCTATTGGATATCGAATGGACTATGGGAAGAACTGGTGTATTAACACCAGTAGCGGTATTTGAACCAATTGATATGGACGGTAGTATTGTGGAAAGAGCTAGTTTGCATAATGTTAGTGTAATGCAAACAATACTTGGACCTAGACCATGGATTGGCCAGAAGGTAAGAGTATTTAAAGCAAATATGATTATTCCACAAATTGAATGGGCCGAGGAAGCAAAAGATGATGAAGATCATAATGAAATTCCTATGATTTCAGAATGTCCTATTTGCGGCCATGGCATAAAGGTTACCGAAAACAGCGGTTCAATATTTGCTATATGCGACAACCCGAATTGTGAAGGTAAATTTATTAACAAATTAGATCATTTCTGTAGTAAGAAAGGATTAGATATTAAAGGAATTTCCAAAGCAACTTTAAGTAAGTTAATTGATTGGGGATGGGTAAATTGTTTATCTGATATTTTCAAGTTAAACGAACATCGTGCGGAATGGATTTCCAAACCAGGTTTTGGTGCTAAGTCAGTCGATAAGATCTTAGAGTCTATCCAAGCCGCAAGTTTTACCACATTAGAACAATTTATTTCTTCTCTTGGAATTCCTTTAATAGGACAAAATGTTTCTAAAGAACTAGTTAAAAAGATCCCTACATACGAAGAATTTAGAGAAAAAGCAGATTCTCATTTTGATTTTGGAGAATATCCAGGATTTGCGGGATCTAAAACATTGGCAATATGGAATTATGATTTTACTGAAGCAGATAAAGTTTATAAATTCCTTATATTGCCGCCCATTGGAGAAAAAGAAGAAGAGCCCTTAATTGTTAATTCAGCATTAGAAGGTGTAACAGTTTGTATTACTGGAAAATTAGAAACTTATAAAAATCGTGCAGCTTTACAAAAAGATATAGAACTCTATGGTGATAAAGTAACTAGTTCAGTATCTAAAAACACTGATTACTTAATTAACAATGACAATACTTCTACATCGAGCAAGAATTTAACCGCTCAAAAGTTAGGAGTACCAATTATTACTGAAAAGGAATTTATACAGAAATTTTTGTTGACTCAATAAAAAAAATTGTGTATAATATTAACGTAAATTTAAGGAACAAATGACTAAACAAGAGAAACAAAGTTTAGCATCAGAAATTGCAAAAATAGAAATTGAAATGCAATCAGCGACGTCAGAGAAAGAGAGAAGTGTCGCTGCTCAAAAGATTTTCGATCTGTCAGACAAAATTGAATCAATTGATGATTTCTTCGAAATTGATGAATATATTTTAAAAATATTAGAAAAATAATTGACATAAAGAAAATTTTTTGATATAATATTTACATCAAAAATAATTTAAGGAAACAAAAGGAGAATAGTAGTTATGGCTATGAAAGAAAATTCAAAGAAAGTTCTTAATTATCTTAAGGAAATTAACGGAACAGATGTTACTGCTGCTGACGTAGCAGAGGCTCTCGGACTTGAGAAGAGAAGTGTTGATGGTATTTTCACTTCTGCTATCCAAAGAAAGGGTCTTGGAGTAAGAACTCCCGCTGAAATCGAACTTGAGGATGGATCTCATAAGGCTGTTAAGTTCCTGTCTCTTACAGAGGCTGGTATGAGCTTTGATCCTGACGCAGAAGAAGCTTAATCTAGTAGTTTATTAAAAATACGGGGGTAGAATTACTTCTACCCCCATTTATTCTATATGTGGTTATATTTAGTTATTGGGATAGTTCTTGGACTTGTAATAGGTATTGCAGTCACATATGCAAGATTATCCAAGAAACTAAACCAGACAGAAGAGATTAATGAAGCGATTAGAGAAACAAATAATCGCACCCAAGCAGAACTTGAGGCTGCCCGCAAACAACAGATTAATCTTAATGAAACATTATCTGATCTTTCTGCTAAAATCGTAAAAAGTCAACAAGAGGCTGATGAAGCTATTAAGACTTATTATGATAAGAACTACAAAGCTGCAGCACAGAATTTTGCTTTAGAAATTGAACAACTTGAGGCTGATTATACAAGAGCAGAATTTGAGTGTAAAAAAGAATATTTAGCTACTTTAGAAGAATCTTCAAAAGCATTTATTGATGAAATTGAATCTAAAAAAGATACAATTAAAGGCTTAAATATCGTTTTAGCTGAACTTCAAGAAAAAGTAAATGCTGCTATTGAAGCAAACAAACGTGCAGTTGAATTAGAACAGAAGAAAGATTTTTATCGACTTATGTTATCATCTGTTGATATAGAAGAGATTAAGAAACTCCGCGGAGTTACTGCTTATTTAAGAAATAGTGAACCTTTAAATAAGGTCATTTGGAAAGTTTATTATGAACGCCCTTATACCGATTTAGTCGGACGTGTTGTAGGATCAGGCGTTCATTGTGGTATTTATAAAATTACTAATATTGAAAATGGTATGTGTTATGTTGGTCAAGCAGTTAATATTGCTGATCGATGGAAACAACATATCAAGCGTGGGATAGGAGCAGAGACCCCGACCCGCAATAAATTATATCCAGCTATGCTTGCTTTTGGAGTAGAAAATTTTACATTTGAAATTGTAGAAGAATGTGAAAGAGAAAAGTTAAATGAACGAGAACTTTATTGGCAAGACTATTTTAGTGCAAAAGAATTTGGATATAGTATTAAATAAAGGAGAGAACTAATTATGATGATTAAAGTATTTACAACTGATAAAAACGGCAAAATTGTTTTATCTCCAAAAGAGCTAAAAGAAATGTTAGATGAAGCATATTGGGAAGGTTATAGAGCCAATAGCAGAACTTGGACTTATACAAGTCCTACTGTGACTCCTTATTACTACACCACTACTGCAGGACAAGCTACCATTTCTTCTGGAAATGCGACAATTTCTACTGCTTCTAGCGGAAATGCGACAATTAATGCTGAGGGTATCACAAATGGTAAGTGTGATGGTTTTACTTATACAACAGATAAAACCAATACTGTATTATTATAATTAATATGATTAGAATTATTGATAATAGAGCCACTGGTAAAACCAGTAAGCTCATGAATTTAGCAAAAGAGAATAATGGCATATTCGTATGCCGCAATCCAGAAGGTATGAAGGTTAAAGCTCATAACTATGGATTAACAGGATTTGATATTATTTCTTATGAAGACTATCATGATTATAAATATGATAGACACAAACCAATATTTATAGATGAGTTAGAGACCTATATAGCTGCATATCATCGTATGGACGGTTATTCTCTCTCTAATGAGGATTAAATATGAAATTTGAGAATATACAAATATATAATTTTGAAGGTGCATTAAGGGGCATGAGAAATCCTAAGAACTCTTGGGATTTAAGTGATAGCACTTTTGGAATTGTAAAACTTGATAATAATTGCGGCCTGGAGACTGCGCGCTTATGGGCTGAGGCTACATCAGCTAAAAAACCAGATCTTAAGCTTAGTGAAGACGATATGACTAAAGATTATGCACTTTGGTTATGGAGGAATGGAATTCTTCAAGTTGATGAAGATAAGAATTTTGGTGAAGTAGCTTTCATTGGCCCGAAAGATATGAAATTGGCCCAGACTTTGATACGCGCAGGATCTGAGCACCGCAAGTTTATGCGACAGATTTTTGTTACTGTAGACATTACAGCACCTCTCTATTGGTGGAAAGAATTTGATACATATAAAATTGGAACCGTTGCTAATTCAACATCTACAATGCACAAAATCATGGCGAAGGAAATAACTTTAGAAAGTTTCGAAATCGATGATTATACAAATGTTCCTTATGAACAAGATAAACAGTCTAAAGAATTAGAACATCCAATTGAAGAAAACTTTGTTCCTATGTGTTTAATTCCATATTTAGAATATCTTAGAACTTCTTATATGGATATGGAAAGTGCTTTACAGCAACAAGATATTCCAGAATCAACGCAAAAGAAATTAAAAGAACAACAAAGAATTTTATGGAAAGAATTAATTCGCTGGTTGCCAGAATCTTGGCTTCAAACTCGAACAGTAACTATGGATTATGAGAACCTCCTGGCTATCTGTTCAAAAGGCCAACGTAGGTTCCATAAATTAACCGAATGGTCTGGCCCCGGCAATAGTTTTATTAAGTTTGCTCGTCGTTTACCCTATGCTCAAGAATTAATATTCTTGGACGAGATAGAAGAATAGAGTCTATTAATTGATTTTTTTACAAAAAAATGATATAATATAAGTATAGAAAATAAGAAAGAGAGTTTTTCAAATGAGTAAAAAACAAGAATTTATTAATTTTGTAGAAGATGGATTAATGTCAAAAGTTAATATAGATGAAATTCCCGAGGGCGTTAGAATTTATTGGGAAGCTTTCAAGGGAAAGAAAGAAGAAGATAAGCCGCTCTTTACAGATACGGGCAAGATGATTTTGCAGTATATGCAGGATCATGTAAGCGATATGCCGATAGCAAAAGCAAAAGACATTGGTGAAGGATTATTTATTTCTTCACGAAAGGTATCCGGTTCAATTCGTAAACTCGTAACTGAGGGATATGTTGAAAAAATTGGTCAAGATCCAGTCGTTTATGAATTAACTGAAAAAGGTAGAACAGCAAATATTAATGAGTAATTAAAGGAGAACAAAAACTATGAAAAACATGATTAATAGAACACATATTGAAGGTTGGCTTTATGACCACAGTCTGGAATTAAAGACATCTGGTCCTACATCAAAGAATCCTGGAACCCCATTTATTAGTGGAGAAATCCAGATTGCAACCGATGATGCCCAGACTAATGTTGTTCCAGTTCATTTTACTTATGTAACAGAAAAGACAGCAAAGGGTAATGTTAATCAGACATTTACACTTTTAAATGATATTATTAATGAAAAGTATCATAGCATTATAAAGCATGATGCAGCATCTGCGGTTAAGCTTCGTATCGATTCTGCAATTGGACTTAATGACTTCTATACTGATCGTAATGGTGAGGAAGAAGCAGTAAGTGTAAAGAGAAATGAAGGTGGATTTGTTCATCTTGCAACTGATCTTGCAGAAGATGAAAAGGTTCGTAGCACTTTTGAAGCCGATATGCTGATTACAAATGTAACTCGTATGGAGGCAAATGAGGAACGTCAAATTCCTGAGAGAGTAATCGTAAGAGGAGCAATCTTCGATTTTCGTAAGTCTCTTCTTCCACTTGAGTTCACTGCAACAAATCCTAATGCTATGAACTATTTTGAAGGTTTAGGAGCTTCTGCAAAGGAACCTGTGTTCACAAAGGTTTGGGGTCGTCAGATCTCAGAGACCATTGTCCGCACTTTCACAGAGGAATCTGCATTTGGTGAGGATAGTGTAAGAGAAGTAAGATCTTCTCGTAAGGATTTTGTTATCACAGGAGCTGCAAGAGAACCATATGCATGGGATGATACAGAAACTATTACAGCTGCAGAACTTACAGAAGCAATGCAGAACCGTGAAGTATATCTGGCTAGCGTAAAACAGCGTTGGTTAGATTGGAAGTCTTCTCAGAATGGCTCTAATGGTGGTAATTCTACTCCCGTTGGTGGATTCCACTTCTAAAAAATACTAATAATCCAAAAACGAAGGGAAGTGTCTGGTTAATCCCAGACACTTCTTTATCAGAAAGAGAGGTAAGATATGGGTAATTCATTACTAGAAATTAAACCGCATCAAGTAAGTAGAGATCTTCGTGGTTATTCAGTATTCTTTTATGGAGCACCAAAAACTGGAAAAACTACCATTGCTAGCCAGTTCCCTGGAGCACTTTTGCTAGCCTTTGAAAAAGGTTATAATGCTCTTGCAGGAGTTATGGCTAAGCCTCTTAATTCTTGGGGTGAATTTAAGAAAACATTATCTGAGTTAAAAGACCCAGAAGTTCAAAAAGTATTTCAAACTATTGTTATAGATACAGTTGATATTGCTTATCAGTATTGTGAAAAATACATTTGCAATAGGGAAAGTACAGCAACTCAAACATATGAAGCCATTGGAGATATTCCATATGGTAAAGGTTACAAGTTAGCACAAACTGAGTTTGATACAGCAATTAGACAGATTCTTCAAATGGATTATGGTCTTGTTCTTATCAGTCATGAGATCGATAAAGTTATGAAAACTGAAACTGGTGAGGAAGTTTCCAAGATTATCCCCACAGTAGATGCTCGTGCTAAACTGGTTTGTGAAAGAACTTGCGATATTACTGGATATGCTCGCGAAGTTGAAAATGAGGAGATTGGTAAAAAGACTTTACTCTTCTTACGTGATACTCCAAGATTTGAAGCTGGTTCACGTTTTAAGTATATGCCAGATTATATTGAATTCAATTATGACAGTCTAGTAAATGCAATCGCAAATGCGATTGATAAAGAGGCTCAAGTCAAAGGTAAAGAATTTGTTACAGATTCAGCAATTAATAAAAAAGAACTTTATGCAGATGAAAAAGAATATGATTTCCCTGCTCTTATGAAGGAATTCCAAGACGTAGTAGGAAATTTGATGACAAGAGATCAGAGTATTGCTCCAAAGATTACAAAGATCGTTGAGACTCATTTGGGTAAAGGTAAAAAGGTAAGTGACTGCACTTCCGAGCAAGCACCTCAACTTGATTTGATTTTATTCGATTTGAAAAAACTTTAATACATAGACTTATCAAGTCAAGTCTCTCTGCATAGTAGACTTGACTTGATTTTTTTATTATTTTATGATATAATATATATAGGAATGAAAGGAGTGTTTGTATGGCTCATATCGTTACTTGTGTCTACTGCAAGAAAAAATTTGATCGAGATAAGCTGCCATTTGTGCAAGTTTCTGCAAAACGATATGCGCACAAAGAATGCTCAGAGAATGAGGGTATGCGGCTTGCTAAAGAAGAAGCCGATAAAATAGCTTTAGAGAATTATATTATAAAACTCTTAAAAGTAGATTATATAAATCCACGAATAAGAAAGCAATTAAATACATATATTGAACAATATGGATATACTTATTCGGGTATGCATAAAGCCTTAATTTATTTTTATGAGATAAAAGGTAATTCTACTGATAAAGCAAATGGCGGAGTTGGTATTATTCCATATGTTTATCAAGATGCTTATAATTATTATTATGCATTGTGGGAAGCAAATCAAGCAAACCAAGATAAACATATAGAAGCCTATATCCCTGCCGAAGAGGTGGTAAGGATACCAGTCCCGCAAAGACGATTAAAGAAAAGAAAACTATTTTCTTTTTTAGATGAGGAGGAGTAATTAGTGGCCAGTAAATATTATGATACCACAGCAGTAATGCAAGTTATTGGCTGTGTTTTTAATAATCCTCAACTTCTGGATTATACAGATAAATATACAATTACTGATGAAGATTTTGCAAATGAATTTCATAGAGTAATTTTTGGAGCTGTTTATAAACTTCATGAATTAGGTGCAAATGTTATTGCATTAGAAACTTTATCAGACTTTTTCTCCTCAAGGCCAAAAAGTGGAGCAATTTATAAAAAAGAAAATGGAGAACAATGGATTTTAAAAGTTGCAGATACTGCAAATCAAAGCACATTTGATTTTTATTATAATCGCTTAAAAAAGATGACTCTTTTAAGAGCTTATGATAATTATGGAATTGATGTTAGTGATATTTATGATCCAGACAATATTTTAGATGCAAAAAAGAAACAATTACAAGAAGATATTTTAGATAATTCAAGTCTTGAGGATTTAGCTAATCAAGTTGATAGAAAAATTGACGAGATTCGTTTAAAATATGTAGATGATTCTTTTGGAGAAGCATCGCAAGCCGGAGAAGGTATTGATGCGTTAATTGATAGATTTAAAGAACATCCAGAAGTAGGAGTTCCTTTATATGGGCCATTGGTGAATACAGTAACAAGGGGCGCAAGATTAAAGAAGTTTTATTTGCGGTCCGCGGCTACTGGAGTAGGAAAGACCAGGTCCATGATCGCAGATGCTTGTTATATAGCTTGTAATAAGATATATGATGAATCTTTTGGTTGGATTAAAAATGGAACTTCAGAACCTACATTATATATAACAACAGAGCAAGAATTAGATGAAATTCAAACAATGATGTTAGCGTTTCTGTCTAATGTAGATGAAGACCACATCTTAAATGGTCATTATGAAGGCGACGAAGAAGATCGCGTACGCGAGGCCGCAAACATTCTCAGAAATAGTCCTTTATATATTGAAGAATTACCAGATTTTTCATTAAAAGATGTTGAAGATAGAATTAAAAAGAATCTTCGTGACCATGATGTAAAATATGTATTTCATGATTACATTCATACAAGTTTGAAGATTTTAGAAGAGATAACTCGTAGAAGTGGTGGTATTAAACTTCGTGAAGATAATATCCTTTTCATGTTGTCTAATAAATTAAAAGACATATGCAATACTTATGGCGTATTCATTATGTCAGCCACTCAATTAAATGGAGATTATCAAGAGGCTAAAACTCCAGATCAGAATTTACTTCGTGGTGCTAAAGCAATAGCAGATAAAATTGACTATGGTTCAATTTTATTAAATGTAAAAGATGAAGATTTAGAAGCACTTGAAACAATTTTGGCTTCAAATTTGTTTGATAAACCCACTATTAAAATGTCAGTTTATAAGAATCGTCGTGGTAGATATAAAGGAGTTATTCTTTGGTGCAAAGCAGACTTGGGAACATGTAGAATCCAACCCATGTTCTGTACTACATATGGTTATGAAATTATTCAAATGAATGATATTAAGATTATAGTAGAAGAAGAAAGTGCATTTTAATGATTGCTTATAATAAACAAGAAATTCGAGATCAATTAGAAACTGAACATATTTTTGAATTACTTCAGGAATGGGGTGGAGAACCTGAATATACTGGATTTGGGATTATATCTGCTACTATTTGTCATAATCAACCAGGTGTTGGCAGTAGGAAGTTGTATTATTATAACAATTCTGGTCTTTTCCGTTGTTATACTGGTTGTGACTCTTATTTTGATGTTTTTGAATTGGTAATTAAGGTTCAAAAGATTCAAAATGATAGAGAATTTGACTTAAACGATGCGATTCGTTGGATCGCTCAAAGATTTGGAATTTCTGGCTCTGTAGAAGATGATGAGAATCAGTCTGAACTAGAGGATTGGAAAACTTTAGCTGGATATGATCGGATTAAAGAAGTAAAATTAAAGGAATCACCAGAGATTTTATTAAAAGAATATGACGATCATATATTGCAGAATTTTAACTATAAAGTAAAATTGACTCCATGGTTAAAAGAAGGAATCTCGCAAGAAGTTTTAAATGTTGCGAGAATTGGATTTTATCCAGGAGGAGATCAGATTACGATCCCGCACTATGATGAATATGGTAGATTTATCGGCCTTCGTGGCCGAACAGTTTGCCAGGAGGAAGCAGAGAGATATGGAAAATATCGTCCTTTAAAGATTTGCGGGCAAGGGTATAATCATCCTTTAGGCATGAATCTGTACAATTATAACCTGGCTAAAGAGAATATTAAAACAATCGAAAAAGCGATCGTTTTTGAAGGCGAAAAAAGTGTTTTAAAATATAAAACATATTTTGGTATAGATAATGATATTTCAGTTGCATGCTGCGGAAGTAGCGTTTCGAATTATCAAGTTCATCTACTACAAAAAGCAGGTGCAAAAGAGATTATAATTGCTTTTGATAGGCAATTTCAAGAAATTGGCGATAATGAATATAAACATTTAACTAAGAATTTATTAACATTAAGTAAGAAACATAAAAATGAAATTGTAATATCTTGTATTTTTGATAAAAATAAACTTACAGGATATAAAGATTCACCGATAGATTGTGGGAAGGAGATATTCTTGCAATTGTTTAAGGAAAGAATTGTATTATAAAGGAGAAAAGAAGAATAGATGAATTATCAATTAATTACACCATTGCTCCCACTAAAAGAAGAGTATACAGTGGTCGAACGGGTGTTTGCAGCAAGAGGAGTACCGCCAGAGAAGATAGATCATTATTTACATACTGATATTGAGGATATTTTAGATCCAGGTTTAATAGCCAGAATCGAGGATGGAGTAAAGATGTTAATCTCCCATATCGCTCAAGAAGATAAGATATTTATACAAGTGGACAGTGACTGCGATGGTTATACCTCCGCAGCACTTTTAATTAATTATATAAATACTTTATTTCCTGGATTCGCTCAAAATAACATTTCATATCGCCTTCATACTGGTAAACAGCATGGATTAATTTTAGAAACAATTCCCGCAGATGTTAAACTGGTTATCGCACCAGATTCTAGTTCTAATGATTATGAAGTTCATAAACAACTTCATGATTTAGGAGTTGATGTTCTAGTTATTGATCACCATGAGGCTGAAAAAGTTTCTGAATATGCTTGTATTATTAACAATCAGCTTTGTGATTATCCAACTAAATCTTTATCTGGCGTTGGAATGGTTTATAAATTTTGTTGTTATATTGATAAATTTTTAAATCAAAATTTAGCCGATGACTTTTTAGATTTAGTAGCTTTAGGAATGATTGCTGATATGATGGATTTACGTGATTATGAAACAAAAGAGTTAATTGATCGCGGTTTAAATGGTCGTATTAGGAATCCTTTCTTTAGACAAATGAATAAGGTGCAAAATTTCTCAATTAGCAAAGCTGGAGGATTAAATCCTTATTCTATTGGTTTTTATATTGCTCCGGCAATTAATGCTATGAATAGATATGGTTCAGATAGTCAGAAACATCTACTTTTTGAATCAATGTTAGAGTTTAAGGCTTATGAAATGATCCCTTCTACTAAGAGAGGGTGCAAAGGGCAGTATGAAACCAGAGTTGAACAAGCATGTAGAACTGCTACTAATGTTAAGAAACAGCAAGATAAAGAAGTAGAGAATAGCTGCGATATTATTGAAGGTGTGATTAGTGCTAATGGTTTAGCAAAGAATAAATTATTAGTTATTCCACTTGATGAAAATCATACTGTTAATAGAAATTTAACAGGTTTGATTGCTAATAAATTTGCAGCAGCTTATCAAAAACCTACTTTGTTATTAACTAAAGTAAAAGAGGAAGATGGCATCGTCTGGGAAGGATCTGGTCGAGGTTATGTAACGACAGATTTTGATGATTTACGAGGTTTCTGTAAAGATTCTGGTTTGTGTAGCCTTGCTGAAGGCCATGCTAATGCTTGTGGTATTAATATTCCAGATGAGAATTTACAAGCATTTATTGATTATTCAAATGAAAAATTAAAAGACTGCGAGTTTACTCCTTGTACTATTGTAGATTTTATCTGGCATGGTTATGACTTTACAGCACAAGACGTGATGGATATTGCGGCGCTGGATAGTCTGTGGGGTCAAGGCTTGCCTCAGCCTATAATTGCTCTAGACAATTTGCACGTAAGCCCGGCCGCAATCACTTTAATGTCTCGCGACAAGAAACCAACTTTAAAAATTACTCTCTCTAATGGAGTTAGTATTATTAAATTTGGTTCATCTGTCGAAGAGTATGAGTCACTTACTAATGTACCTGATGCTGGTAGTGTTATTCTGAACATTTTGGGTAAATGTGCTATTAACGAGTGGAATGGAATTATAACTGCACAAATAAAAGTTAACGACATGGAAGTTGTTGGACAAACCTTATATTATTTTTAAAAATATTCGAAAGTTGAAAATCTCAGAATCTGAAACGGCCGGCGCCAGTCATAGCACCCGTCAGCCAAAACAAAAAATGGATTTAGAAATTTTTAACCAAAAAGGTCATATATTGAAAAAATAAAAATAATATGTTATAATATAATTAAGAATAAATAAAAGGTGGAAAAATGGAACTAACTCGTAAACAAGAAGAAGGTTTAAAAGTTGCAGTTGAACGCTGGAGGGCCGGAGAGAAATATACTGTTATCTCCGGTTACGCTGGCACGGGTAAATCTACGCTCGTTAAATTTATAATTGCGGCCCTGGATGTGAGTCCGGAGAAGGTGGCCTATGCGAGCTTTACAGGCAAGGCCGCAGAAGTCCTTCGTAAAAAAGGAAATAAAAATGCGATGACTATGCATCGCTTATTATATGAAAGCATTCCTAAGCCTGCTGGAGGTTATTTCCATAAGCCAAAGCCTCGTCTTGAATATACCATAGTAGTAGTAGACGAGGTTTCTATGGTGCCTAAAACTCTAATGGATCAACTCTTCCGACATCATGCATATGTCATATGTCTGGGTGATCCATTCCAGTTACCGCCAGTAGATGCGAATGAAGATAATCACCTCTTGGATAATCCTCATGTGTTCCTTGACGAGATCGTACGCCAGGCCGCAGATTCAGAGATTATTCAACTTACAATGAAAATTCGTGAGCAAAAGCCTTTAAAAATCTTCAAGGGCCAGGAGGTACAAGTGCTCCCCCACTCCAGCCTCAACACTGGAATGTATATGTGGAGTGATCAGATTATTACCGCCACGAATGCTAAACGTATGCAGATTAATAACCAGGTTCGTTCTCTCTTAGGAAAGGGCCCCACTCCAGAAGATGGAGATAAGATCATCTGTCTTCGCAACTACTGGGAAGATTTCAACATTCAAGGCGATCCTTTGGTTAATGGTACTGTTGGTATTTTAACTAATAGTCATGCAGATCAAGTACAAATACCTGCATTTTTAACTGCGGGCCAGGGTTTGAAATCTTTTGACGTAATCTATGGAGATTTTTGTGCGAACGAGAGTGTCTACGAAACTATTGATATAGATCGTAAGATGCTCCTTACTGGAGAGAAATGTTGCGACTGGAGGCTTTCTTATAAATTAGGAAAACTTAAACCTCGTATTGGCAACATCGTACCGAAAGAATTTGCATATGGATATGCTATCACAGCACATAAAAGTCAAGGTTCTGAATGGGATAAGGTATTAGTTGTGGAAGAAACTTTCCCATTTGTCCCTTTAGAACATGCGCGCTGGTTATATACTGCAGCGACGCGAGCAGTGAGCAAATTGGTCATTGTTCGAAGCTACTAGTAGGATTCTATTGACATTATATAAAAAATATGATATAATATAAAAAGGAAAAAATAAAAGACACTTTTTGGACAAGAGCGTGTCTTTTAAACATTATAACTTTTATATATTAGTGAAAGGATGGTGTAAAATTATGTATGGAATATATAAAATTACAAATTTAACTAATAATAAAAGTTATATAGGAAAATCTTCTAATATTGAAGAAAGATTTAAATATCATAAATATAATTATCAAAGTTTGGGGAAAGATTGGAATAAAACTTTATATAAAGCATTTCGCAAATATG
>JAEEGL010970430.1_pt1 | contig 14994 bp, 10 predicted proteins | sample 9134231 | NCBI WGS metagenome assembly JAEEGL01 (sample SAMN16246548, study PRJNA631951) | gut metagenome | biome: gut microbiome; feature: rumen; material: fiber-attached | host: Bos | place: Iran: Karaj | collected 2018-10
CCCTCAACGGCAAGAGCGCCGACATCAACATCAAGACTTCCCTCCTGCCGAAGGACAAGGACATCCCCGTACGGCAGAAACTCGCCGCGGGGCTGCAGCGCGGCACGATCGACTTCTTCCTCACGCTGGAAGCGGACGGCGGTGCCGCCGCCAAGCCGCTTGACACGGCACTCGCGAAAGCCTATCTCCATGAGGCCGAGGCCGTTGCGCCGGGAATCGCCGTCAATGCGGTCGCCCGGGCAGAGCTTCTCGCAGCCATCCTCCGGTTCCCGGACGTCATGGACGCCCGGAAGCAGGACAGCCTTTCCGAAGCGGACTGGCCGGCCGTCGAGGCGGCCATCGATGCCGCCATCGCCGCGGTCAACGACTACCGCAGCCGCGAAGGCGTCGCGCTCTACCGGGACGTCACGTCCCGCATCGCGACGATCGGGGCGCTGTACGACGAAGTGGAAACGCTTGAGGGCGAGCGGATTGAAACGGTAAAGAGCAAGCTCCTGAAAGCCATCGATGAACTGCAGGCCAAACCGGACCCCTCGCGTTTCGAGCAGGAACTCATCTTCTATCTCGAGAAATATGACATCAACGAGGAGAAGGTCCGCCTGCGCCAGCACTGCAAGTATTTCATGGACACGATCGACGGCGATCCGGCACCCGGCAAGAAACTCGGCTTCATCATCCAGGAAATGGGACGCGAGATCAACACGACCGGCTCGAAGGCCAACCACGCCGGGATCCAGCGCCTCGTCGTCCGGATGAAGGACGAACTCGAGAAAATCCGCGAGCAGTCGATGAACATCCTCTAGGGCCACCGGTATGACCCTGTACCTGACCGGCAGTCCCACCCGCTTCGGAGAAGACCATTTCACGGAAGACAACGGCTTCCTCGCCGATGTCAAGGCGTCGCTCGCCCGGGTGACCGGGCCGGGGCGGCTGCCCCGCGTGCTGCTGGTCAGCGCCGCGCCGGACGACCGGGGCTTCACGGAGTCCGTGAAGAAGGGCATGAGCGACTGCATCCACGCCTCTGGTATCCGCACGGCGTCCGTGACCATGCTGGACCGGCGCAATGCCGACCGGGCCCCGGAACTCGTCCGGGCGGCCGACTGGATCGTCCTCTGCGGCGGCCATGTCCCCACGCAGAACCGCTTTCTCCACGAGTTGGACTTCCGCTCGCTGCTGCAGGACTACGACGGTGTCGTGATGGGCTGCAGCGCCGGGTCCATGAACTGCGCCGGGCGCGTCTACTCCCACCCGGAACTCCCCGGCGAGGCCGTCGATCCGGGATACCGCCGCTATCTTGAAGGGCTTGGACTCACTGATATCCAGTTGATTCCACACTATGAACAAGTGCGGTACGCCACTGTGGACGGGCGCCGTCTTTTCGAAGACATCGCCTTTCCCGACAGTTGGGGGCACCGCTTTTACACCTTCCCCGACGGAGGCTATGTCCGCGTGAAAGACGGGCGCAGCGAACTCCGGGGCGAAGCCTATGAGATCGCCCGGGGCGGCATGCGCCGGATTTCCGGCGAAAACCAGTCTTACTGCTTTATGAACCTCGTTTTCATTTCCCCCCATTTCCCGCAGACCTACTGGCACTTCTGCGCCGGGGCCCGGGCCAACGGCGTCAATGTGCTCGGCATCGCCGACGTCCCCTATGAACAGCTCTCCCCCGAACTCCGGAACAGCCTGACGGACTATTACCGGGTCAGCGACCTGGAAGACTACGACCAGATGTACCGGGCTGTCGCCTGGTTCGCCCACAAATGGGGCCGGATCGACTGGATCGAGTCCAACAACGAGTACTGGCTGGAGCAGGACGCCCGGCTCAGGACCGACTTCAACGTGACGAGCGGCATCCGCTCCGACCGCATCGCCTCCATCAAGCGCAAGAGCGAGATGAAGAAATACTATGCGCTCGGCGGCATCCCCACGGCCCGGCAGGTCCGCTGCGCGGAAGGCCTGGCGGCCGTGAAGGCCTTTACGGGCCTGACCGGCTATCCCGTCATCGCCAAACCCGACGATGGCGTGGGTGCCTGCGGAACGACGAAAATCCTGAGCGACAGCGAATTGGAAGGCTGGTTCTCCCAGCATGCCGACAACTTCGGCCACTTTGTGCTCGAAGAGTTCATCACCGGGCTCCTGGTCAGTTACGATGCCATCTACAACGACAAAGGCGAGCCGGTCTTCGAGAACAACAGCGTCTTCCCGACGCCCATCATGGACATCGTCCACAACAACCTGGACACCTGCTACTGGTGCAACAAGACCGTTCCCCCGGCCCTCGCCGAAATCGGCCGCCGCACGGTGAAGGCCTTCGGCATCACCAGCCGCTTCGTCCACCTGGAATTCTTCCAGCTGGACCGCGACCGGGCAGGCCTCGGCAAGAAGGGCGACTACGTCGGTCTGGAAGTCAACATGCGCCCCCCGGGCGGCTATACGCCTGACATGATGAACTTTGCCCACCGGACGGACGTCTTCCAGATCTGGGCCGACATGGTGGCCTTCGGCGAGCGGCGCAAGCCCATCGGCGACGAGGCCTACTGCGCCTACGCCGCCCGCCGAGACGGCCGCGCCTACAAGCACTCCCACGAGGAAGTCCTCGCCCGCTACGGCGACGCCCTCTGCATGTGCGACCGCGTCCCCGCCGCCCTCGCCGACGACCTCGGCGACTTCGCCTACATCGTCCGCCTCCCCCGCCGCACCGACATCGACGCCTTCTTCCGCTTCCTCACCGAGCGCTGAGGTCGTTTTTCACCACCGCCGCGGGCAATAATGCCCACTTCAGCTCGCCGCGCATGATTTTCACCACCGCCGCGGGCACTTTAGCCCACTCCTGCCCGCCGCGCTCTCACTTTTTCAACGGGGCCGCCCTTCCCCATGCTCCGGGACAGGGCTCCGGCCTTCGGAAAAACTCGTCCGGACCCCTGTCCCTACGCCAAAGAACGGCCCACAAAGAGCCGGGGATGGAGGGAGGAGTCAAAGACAGAAGGGAGTGTCAAATTTGGGAGTTGATGGCGAAAGGCTTGACAAAAGTTGTGCACAAAATCGGCCTCTGGAGGGCGTTAGCGTGCAGCACCCGCACCTGGAAACATCAAGTTGTGCACAGAATTGGCCTTTGAAGGCCATAAGCGTGCAGCACTTTTTCAACGGGGCCGCCCTTCCCCCCATGCTCCGGGACAGGGCTCCGGCCTTCGGAAAAACTCGTCCGGACCCCTGTCCCTACGCCAAAGGACGGGAAGCGGAAGAACAGGGTTCCAGGTGAATTATTCTGAACCTGGAACCCTGTTCTGCAGCGTCGGAGCAGTGCAACACACCTCGTTACCCTTCTCCTGCAGCGTCGGAGCGAAAACGCCCCCCAACGCCGGAGCGACGCAACATGCCCTGCGGCGCGGGAGCGAAGCAGGCCGTTACATGTCGATGTGGAGAATGCCGTGGTAGAGGCCCCAGCAGCCGTCCTGGGTGATCGGGACGGGTTTGCCGTCGAGGTTGTTGCGGTATTCGAGTTTCTCGAGGAAGGTGTGGGAGTGGCCGCCGACGACGAGGTCGATGTTCCGGGTCTTTTCGACGAGTTCCGGGTCGGTCAGGGAGAATTCGTCGTCCGCGTCATAACCGATGTGGTTGAGCGAGATGACCAGGTCGCACTTCTCCTCCTCCTTCAGGTAGTCGGCCCATTTCTGGACCGCCTCGAGGGTGTTGACTTCGGGGATACGGCTGGAGATTTCGGCGGAAACCATCGCGCGGATGTCACAGAGGACGCCGATGACGCCGATTTTCAGGCCGGCCTTTTCCAGGATCGCGTACGGCTTGATGTACTTGCCGCACTCGAAAGGCGAGAAGTCGTAATTGCAGCAGACGACCGGCATTTCCAGGCTGGAGAGCCGGCGGCCGAGTTCCTCGATGCCGTTGTCGAACTCATGGTTGCCGAGGGTCACGACATCGTAGCCCATGGCATTGAGGCTGCGGACCTCCAGGTCGCCGCCCAGTTCAGAGAAGTAGGTCGTACCCTGGCTGAAGTCGCCGGCATGGAGCAGGAGCACGTTCTCGGCGCCGTCCGCCTTGCGGACACTGTCCACGAACGCGGCGCGTTCGATGATGCCGCCCAGGCCTTCCTCCTCGCCGGAACGGACCGGCTCGAAGTGGCTGTGGGTGTCATTGACATGGAGGATGGTCAGGTGATGCTCCGCCTTCGGGCAGCAGGCGACCAGCGCGAGCGCACAGGCGAGAATGGATGCAAATCTTTGTTTCATAACTTATTCCTCCACAATTACACGTCCGTCTTTCTGGTATTCGATGTTCTTGCCTTCGGCCGTCAGCCCCCGCAGGTAGCGGAGCATGAAGTCCTTGATCAGGACATCGGACAGCTTCACGTCGTCGGCCAGCGCGCCGATGGCAATCCGGTCGCCGCCGTCGAGCAGGAAGTCGATGGTCGCCACATTGTAGACCTTATTGTCCTCAATGGGCTTCCCGCCGACCTCGGCCGTAACCACGGCCTTGTCCTTGATGACCAGCTTCACGCCGCTGAGGCACTGGACCTTGGTCGCGGCGAACTGGTCGAAGAGTTTCCTGAGCCCCGACCCCTTTACCTTGGCATAGGCGATGTAGTTCTTGAAGGGGAACATGGACAGGATGTCGTCCAGGATGACATCGCCCTTCGGCATCGGGATGCGGATCCCGCCGAAATTGGTCACGGCAACGTCCATCGGAACCTCGAAAACGCGGGAGCACTCCGCCCGCAGGGCATCGGCCAGCATGTTGCTGAGCGCGCTCTCCGGCGCCTCGGCCTCCATCTCCTCCGGAGAAAAGCCGATGGTTTCCTTGAGATTGCGCATGGCCGGCTGCACCTCCATCAGTTCGGCGGCGACCAGCGGCACGGGGCCATTTTCGAAATGCTTCCCATTCGGGGCCACATAAACTTCGTCCTCGAATGTCCCGAGGGCGCTTTCGTAGTTGGTGCCGGCAACCGAAGTGACGCCGGTCCGGCTGCCGTCCATCAGCACCCGGTCCCAGACCATCTTCGGCCCGCACGCGCGAGGCTGGGCGAGCAGCACGACGCCCGCCGTCACGGCGACGCAGGCGAGCGCGAGAAGGGAATACTTGAGATTGCTACACATACTTATTTCATTTTGAACCAGTTCCACAAATCCTTGAAGGTCGATTTCTTGCCGTACATGAGGATGCCGACCTTGTAGATCTTGGCCGAGATCCAGCAGGAAAGCACGACCGTGCCGACCAGCAGCAGGACGGACAGCGCCAGTTCCCAGAACGGCACCCCGAACGGGATCCGCGCCAGCATGACGATCGGTGAGGTAAACGGGATCATCGATCCCCACCACACGATCGGGCTGTCGGGCGCACGGAAGGCGTAGATCGCGATGAAGAAGGCCAGCATGAGCGGAATCGTCACCGGGATCTGCAGCTGCTGGGTGTCGGCCTCGTTCTCCACGGCCGAGCCGATGGCCGCAAACAGCGACGCATACAGCAGATAGCCGAAGACGAAGAAGAGGATGAACGCGATGATGATTTCCGTATAATTCAGCGAGCCAAGCGTTTCCATGACCGCCTGCAGGCCGGTGGGCGTACCGGCGACGGCCGTCGAATCCGAAAGCGCCCCCAAGTCAAGCGTCGGGCCGCCGTCCGGATGATAACCCGGCATCGACTGCATGTCCTGGACCATCTCCATCGCCGCCTTCGGATCAGAACCGCCCATGAGCTTGCCGAAGCCGCCGAACAGGTTGATGCCGCCGATGATCAGGAGCGTCAGCACGATCCAGAGGAAAAACTGCGTCAGGGCGACGCAGGCGACGCCGATGATCTTGCCGAACATCAGTTCGGTCGCCTTGACCGAGGACACCAGCACTTCGACGACGCGGCTGGACTTCTCCTCGATGACACTCGTCATCACCATGCCGCAGAACAGGGCGATGAACAGGTAGATGAGCATGCCGAGGCCGAAGGACACGATCATGAACACCTCCGACTGCGAGAGCGTCTCCTTGCCGGAAGCATCTACCGTATAAGAGGTTATGCGCACATTGGACTTGACGTCCGACATGATCTGCGCGAGGTTTTCGATGCCGTAGGTCCCGATGCGGTAGGTCTCGACCGCATCGTTGATCCGGCGCTGGAGCGCCTCGACCGTCTCGACGCCGAGCGGCTTGGGCGCATAGGTCTGCGCCGTGACCGTCTTCGCGACGGAGTCGATCGGTGAAACCGTCAGGAGGATGTCCGCGCCGAAGGCCTCGAGGTTGTTCTTCACGCTGTCGGAGGGCCAGGCGGAGACGTCCGTAAACGTCAGTGTCTCCGTATCTTCCAGGATGGGCATGACGATGCCGGAGGCGTCCGCAACCGCGACGCGCTTGGCCTCGTCCTTGGCCTTGAGCATGATCAGGATGAGGATGACGTACATGGCCGCGAAGAGGACCGGTACGCCGAATGTGATGAGCAGGAATGATTTCTTCTTGACCTTGTTGAGGTATTCCCGCCGGATGACGATGCCGAGTTTTCCGAGATTCATGTTATACGCCCTCCGTGACCAGTTTGATGAATATGTCGTTCATGCGCGGGATCAGCTCCTTGAAGGAATTGACCGTCACGCCCGCGGCGAGGATCCGCTGCAGGACTTCGTTCGAGGAAACGCCCTCCGTCACGGCGAGGACCGCCGTGTGCCGGCCGGCATTGTCCGTGTCGGACAGGACGCGGAAGCAGCCTTCCGCGGAATCGACGGCCGGACCGGTGTACACCAGTTCGACGTGGTTGTTGCCGTATTTCCGGCGGATCTCGTCGACCCCGCCCGTGATCACCAGTTTCGAGGCGTTGATCAGGGCGATGTCGTCGCAGAGTTCCTCGACGGATTCCATGTTGTGCGTCGAGAGGATGATCGTCGCGCCCTCGTCCTTGAGGCGGAGGATCTCCTGGCGGATCAGTTCCGCGTTGACCGGGTCGAAACCGGAAAAAGGCTCGTCCAGGATCATCAGCTGGGGCTTATGGACAACCGTGGTGATGAACTGGAGCTTCTGGGCCATGCCCTTGGAGAGTTCCTCGACCTTCTTGCCCCACCAGTCCCGGATGCCGAACTTGACGAACCACTGCTTCAGTTCGATGGCCGCGTCGCGCGCGGACATGCCCTTGAGCTGGGCCAGGTACATCGCCTGGTCGCCGACCTTCATCTTGCGGTACAGGCCGCGCTCCTCCGGCAGATAGCCGATCTTGGCGACGTCCGCGTCCGTGATGGGACGGCCGTCCATGAGGACCGTCCCCTGGGAAGGGATGGTAATCCGGTTGATGATGCGGATCAGCGTGGTCTTGCCCGCACCGTTCGGCCCGAGCAGGCCGAAAATCTTGCCCTCGGGGAACTGCAGCGACACGTCGGAAAGCGCCACCTTTTCCCCGAACGACTTGGAGATGTGCTGAACTTCAATTTTTGCCATACAGCATAATTTTTGGCAAATATAAAAAGAATTTATCGAATTTCGTTAAGTTGTCAAAATTTTTGCCACCAATTCCGTCAGGAGTTCCGCGGGCGTCGCCTCGCCGGTCTCGCCGCCCTTGCCCTTGAAGTCGTAGTCGCAAAGGAGCGAGATGACGGCCATGCAGCGCCGGAGCGGATAGTTCCGGACGGCCATGTCGTATTCGCGGTAAAAATAGGGATTGACGCCGGGAAGGACCTTCGCCTTCCGTTCGTTGGAGGCGTTGGGGTCCGCTTCCAGCAGCGCACCGTAACGGAGGATGCGCGAGAAGTGGCTGAAGAGCGCGCTGACCGCCATGGGCATGGCGAAGCGCGGCGAAGCGCCGAGGTAGGAGGCGATGCGGAGCGCCCGGAGCGCATTGCGGGCCGAGAGTTCCTTGTTCAGTTCGAACACGCTGAACTGGCGGCTGATCCCGACGTTGCGCTCGATGTCCTCCGCGCTGATGGACTTCGTCCCCTCCGGCAGGTTTTTCAGGAGTTTTTCCGTCTCCACGGCGATCTTGCACAGGTCGGTGCCGGCGAACTCGCCGAGCAGCGCCGCCGCGTCCGGGGCGATCGAAAGGCCGCGCCCTTCATAGTAGGCCGAGATCCAGCCGGCCACCTCATAATCGCGGAGCGCGTTGGATTCGACGATGACGCCGCATTTCAATACGCTCTTGTACAGGGATTTCCGCTTGTCGGCAGAGGCGCCGTGCATCAGGATGACGAGGACGGTGGAATCCAGGGGCCGCTCGCAGTAGCGGGAGAGTTGCTCCAGGCTCTTCATCGCCTGGGCCTCCTTGAGGACCACGAGCTGCCGCTCCGCCATCATCGGGAAACGGAGGGCGGCGGTCGTGACGGCATCCGCATCCACGTCCGTCCCGTAACAGACCGTCTCGTTGAAATCCCGCTCCCATTCCTGCAGGCAGTGCGCCTGGACGGCCTCGCAGACCATTTCCGGATAGTATGGCTCCTCCCCCATCAGGAGATAGACCGGCTTGAAGATCCCGTTCTTGGCATCCTCCACCAGGTTCCGGCACTGCCGGTCGGTCTCGATGTAGCTTTTCTTCGCCATACCGGAGCAAATATACGAAAAAAAGCGGTCCTTTGCAGAACCGCTTGTGCAAAAGCCGACGTTTATTTGTCGAACTTCCGTTCCTTCGTACGAACGATCTTTTCCTTCATGAGGTCCACCGCCTCGGTGACGGCTTCTTCGAATGTCTTGGCGTTCCGCTCGATGATCAGTTCCTCACCGGGGACATGGGCCTTGATCTTGACGCTCTTGTTGGCGGGATCCGGCGTCAGGGCCAGCGTCACGTCAACCGGGTCGACGCCGTCGAAAAACTTTTCGAGCTTGGATACCTTCTTGTCGACGAAGTCGAGCAGTTTCTGGTCCGCGTCAAATTTCAGGGACTTCACGTTCATCTTCATGTTTACCTCCTGTTTTTGCCCTTGGGTGGGCGTTATCGTACACTTTTTTCAGCCGGTCGACGCTCGTGTGGGTATAGACCTGCGTAGCGGCGAGGGAACTGTGGCCGAGCATTTCCTTGATGGAGTTGAGGTCGGCACCGCGGTCGAGTAGTTCCGTCGCCAGGGTGTGCCTCAGGACATGGGGGGATTTCTTCCCCGGGATGCCGCCCAGTTCGCCTTTGACCGTCCGGTCCACGTATTCCGGATAGAGCGGGCGCCCTTTCGGCGTTACGAGGAGCGGCGCTTCGGGGGTTCTCGACCCGCCGGTCGTCGACGCAACCGTGGTCAAATATAGGGAAATTTCATTACAAAGCGAAGGAATCAGGGGAATTTCTCGCATTTTATCGCCTTTACCGACCACGCGGAGGATGCCGCGGGCCTCGTCGAAAGAGCCTGTTTTCAGGGAAATCAGTTCGGCGCGCCGGATCCCTGCCCCGTACAGCAGGCCGATAATCAGCCGCTTCCCGCGCGCTTCCAGGTATTTCGGATCGTCGTACGCTTCCTCCAGCAGATACGCGGTATTCCGGAAATACGTGTCCAACTGCTCTTCGCGGAAATAGAGCGGCAGCCTCTTCGGCACCTTCGGCCGGGCGACCAGCGAGACGGGATTGGACGACAGCGCGCCTGCGCGCATCAGGTAGCGGCAGAAGCCGCTGAGGACGGACATGTGCTGGTTGACCGTCTTCGGGGCCATCTTCCGCTCATCCATCAGATACACCTCGTAACTGCGGAGCAGGGAGGGCGTCAGGGACGCAAGAACCTCTCCCCCGCTGAACGCGGTAAAGCGGTCGAGCACGTCGCGGTAAATGGCCTGCGTCCGGTGCGAATAGCGCCGGACGGAAGCGATATAGGCGATGTAATCGTCGGTCAGCATGGCTGGACGGGCGTCAGGCCCAGTTCCGCGGCGCGCTGCCGCATCAGTCGGTCGGCCGCCTCGAACTCGTTGGGGATGATCCCGTCGAGGATCGCCTCCTTCACCGTCTCCTTGATCAGGCCGATCTCATGGCAGGGCGGGATGCCGTAAACCGCCATCACGTAATCCCCCGAAATCGGATTCTTCCAGTTGCGGATGGCATCCTTCGCCTCCACCTCGACGAGTTTCTCCCGGACCAGTTCGAAGTTGCGGTGGAGCCGGGCGACCTTGGCAGGGTTCTTCGAAGTGATGTCCGCATCGCAGAGGATCATCAGGTCGTCGATGTCGTTCCCGGCATCGAACAGGAGGCGGCGGACGGCGGAATCGGTCACCTCCTCGTCCACGAGGGCAATCGGCCGCAGATGGAGGCCGACCAGTTTCTGGACGTACTTCATCTTCTCGTTCTGGGGCATCCTGAGTTCCCGGAAGATGCGCGGGACCATCCGGGCGCCGACGGCGTCATGGCCGTGGAAGGTCCAGCCCGTACCGGGCACAAAACGCTTCGTGGCCGGCTTGCCGATGTCGTGGAGCAGGGCCGCCCAGCGGAGCCAAACGTTCGGCTCCGTGCGGACGGACTCCACCCATCCGTCGCCGTCGGCCTCGGGCTCATAATCCCGCAGCGTGCCTTCCCGGATCGCGGCGACCTCGGCGGCCGCGACGTTGTCGACGACCTGGAGCGTGTGGGAGAAGTTCTCCTTATGTCCCTTGCCTTCAACCGTTTCCACACCTTTCAACTGGACCAGTTGCGGAAGGAACTGCTCCAGCAGGCCCGTCTCCTCCATCAGGCGGAAGGCCTGCGAAGGCCGGTCCGTCACGAGCATCTTGTTGAGTTCCTCGACAATCCGCTCGCGGGACAGGATCGCGAGCCGCTCGCGGTTGCGCCGCATCGAGGCGAGCGATTCCGGCACGATGGTGAAAGGGTGCTCCGGCGTGCTGAGTTTCGCCTGGAAACGGATGGCGCGGAGCATCCGGAGCGGGTCGTCGCTGTAGGTCCGGTCGGGCTCGAGCGGCGTGCGGATGAGGCCGGCCGCCAGGTCGCGGATCCCGCCGAAGGGGTCGACGAGGGCGCCGAAATCCTCCTTCTGGAGACTGAACGCCATTGCGTTGATGGTGAAATCGCGGCGAAGCTGGTCCTCCTCCAGGGTCCCGTCCTCGACAATGGGCTTGCGGGACTCGCGGTGGTAGGATTCCTTCCGTGCACCCACGAACTCGACTTCCACGCCCTGGTGGCGGAGCATCGCCGTCCCGAAATTGCGGAACACGGACACGTGGGCATGGACGCGCTGCGCAACGGCCTCGGCCAGGGCGATGCCGCTCCCCTCGACGACGATGTCGATGTCCTTGTTCGGACGGCCGAGGAAGCAGTCGCGGACATAACCGCCGATGACGAAGGCCCGCACGCCGAGCGAGGCCGCCGTTTCCGACACGATGCCGAAGATGGGGGCATCGAGGTATCCTTCTATCCGCGTCATTGCATCATCTCCTCCCACAGAGGGGCCTTTTCCACGAAGGTGAAGCCCTCCCCTTCCTTCTTGAAAAAGAAGGTTTTAGGGCCGTTAGTAACCACGATATAACGGACCTGCAGCACATTGTTGTACCGGAGCGCCTGGTCGACGACCGACTGGTCGATCGGGACATCGGGGCGCTTGCACTCCACGACAAGGAGCGGCCGGGCCTGCCGGTCGTACACGACAATATCAGCCCGCCACGGCTTCTCCCCGAATCGGAGCGAAACCTCGCTCATCATCATGTGCTCCGGGACCTTCAGGCCGTCCCGGAGTACGGTGATGAACCACTGCCGGACCTCCTCTTCGGGGGTCTCGGCCACATCTTTCCTGCGCAGCGGGTCCCAGTACATCCTAATTGTCTACCGGCCGGATCACAAAATGGAAATCACGCTCCTCCGCGGGAACCATGTACTCCTCCAGCGGCGTGCGTCCCCAGGAGTTGACGCCGCCGACGCCCATCTGCACAAGGTCGAAATGGACATGCGTCAGGCCGTTGCGGCGGTCGTTCTCATGGGCCTTCGCCTTGAGTTCCAGCGAGTGCTGCGGGACCCCGAACTGGTTGTTGGCGTTCTTGTCCTTCTTGTCCCCCTCGAGGGCGGCGACGTCCAGGTCGGCGATGCTGAAGGGCAGGGCCGAGGCGGAGAATTCACGCCCGCAGGTGATCTCCAGGCCGCTCCGGTTGCCGTCGAGGATGCGGAAATAGCGCAGCCCCGTGTGGGTGCCGGATTCCTGGGTACGGACATAGCCGTAGTGGTACTGGTCCTCCACCCGCTGGCGGTAGCGGCCGAAGAGGGCGGCGCTGCAGCGGTCGGAATAATTCTCCCAGGGGCCCAGGCCCATGAAATCCAGGTCGGAATACCGGCCCGGCATCGCGAAGGCCATGCCGAAGCGGAACAGGCCGGGCGCAAGTTTCAGCCGCCCCGCGTCACGCATCGATTCCGTCGCGGCGATCGAGCCGTCCGCATAGACCTCATAGGTCATCAGCACGCGCGCAACCTCCCCGAACGGGGCATAGCGCACGGCGACCTCGAAGCAATGGTCCTTGCGCGTCACCTTGAAGTCCTCGACACGGAAAGACGGATTGCGCCAGATCCCCATCTTGCGGTGGAACTGGGCACCGAGGTCGTTCTCCGTGACGGCCCGGTTGAAACAGGGCATCAGCGGCGCGGCGATGCAGTCGCGTCCGCCGGCCTTGTAGGCACTCAGGGCGCCGGTCTTCTTGTCGAAGGTCGCGGACCATTCGGCGACGCGTTCGCCGAGCGTCCCGCTGAATGCGTAACGGCCGGAGAACTCGACGCGGTCGGCGCCTTCCGTACAATCGGGAAGGACATCGCCGCGGAGCGCCGCGGACCCGCAGGCAAACAGCGCAGGCTCCGCTTTCCGGAGGACCAACTGGTCATAGGCGACCTCGTGACCGGCCTGGAGCAGGCTGTCCGCCGCCTTGAGGACATAGCGGACGTTCAAGGTCACGTCGCAGTCGCGGCGCGTCCGCATCAGGCGGGCGGCGGCGTCCTCGACGTCCTTGTCCGTGAACCCGAGGTCCACGAGCACCTTCTGCTGCGGCTTGACGGAGAGATGCTCCACCACGCCGGTCAGGGCCTTGATCCCGTTCACCTCGATGTCCCAAAGGAGACGGAAACGGTCGAGCGGGGTAAAGAAGAACTCATTGTACACGAGCACCTTGCCGGTCTCCCCTGCCGCGGAGGTCAGGATGTTCCGGTACTGGTAGCGGACCTCATAGGCGTGCGGGTGGAGGCTGCGGTCGGCCGCGATGACGCCGTTGCAGTTGAAGGAACCGTCGGAAGGGTCGTAGCGGTTGAAGTCGCCGCCGAAAGCGAGGATCCGGTCGGTTCCGGGCTTTTTCGAGGGCCAGACGAGCGCCTGGTCCTGGAAATCCCAGATGAAGCCGCCCTGGTAGGACGGATACTTCCGGACGAGGTCCCAGTACTCCTTGAAATTGCCCACGGAATTGCCCATCGCGTGGGCGTATTCACACTGGATCAATGGTTTATCCGCCTTCTGGAGATAGTTCTCATCCGCCGAAGGGGATTCGTACATCGGGCAGTAGATGTCGGTGTTGCGCTCGCTGCTGCCGTAGCCGCCCTTCGGCAGGGCGCGCTCGTACTGCACCGGCCGGGTAGGGTCATAGGCCTTGATCCAGTCGTAGCAGGCGTAGAAGTTCGGGCCGTTGCCGGCCTCGTTGCCGAGGCTCCAGACGATGACCGAGGGATGGTTGATGTCACGCATGACCATCCGCTGGTCGCGGATGAGGTGGGCGGCGGCGAACTGCGGATCCTGGGCGAGGGTTACCCCGTCCTTGTAGCCCATGCCGTGGGACTCGATGTTGCCCTCGTCGACGACATAGAGGCCGAAACGGTCGCAAAGCGCCAGCCAGCGCGGGTCATCCGGATAGTGGCAGGTGCGGACCGCATTGATATTCAGTTCCTTCATGATCCGGATATCCCGGATCATATCGGCGACGGAGACCACATAGCCCTTGTAGGGGTCCAGTTCGTGGCGGTCGACGCCCTTGATCAGGACGGGCTGGCCGTTGACCTTGAGCTGGACATTCTCGATCGTGACGGTGCGGAAGCCGAAAGCGACGGAGGTGCTCTCCGAAAGGCCTTCGCGGTCGAAGGCGCTCACTTTCAGGGTGTAAAGGTTCGGTTCCTCGGCGGACCACAGTTTCGCGCCGGCGACATGGCCGGAAATCCGGGCGATGCGGTCGCCCGTCGCGGACTTCTCGTGCGTGGGCTCGGCCTCGCCCGACCAGACGGACTTGCCGGCGGCGTCCAGCACCTCGAAGGCGAGCCTCCGGATATCCTTGCCCACCTCGGCGACGACCGAAAGGTCGCCGTCCATGGTCCCGTTCACATTGATATCCTCGAGGCGGTGCTTCTCACGGGTATAGACCTCGACGCCACGGGCGATGCCGCTGAAGCGCCAGAAATCCTGGTCCTCCAGATAGGAGCCGTCGCACCAGCGGAAGATCTCCAGGGCCAGGAGGTTCTCCCCCGCCCGGACATATTTCGTGATGTCGAAACGGGCCTCCAGCTTGCTGTCCTCGCTGTAGCCGACCTCCTTTCCGTTGACCCAGACGCGGACGTTCGAGGTCGCGGAACCGATGTTCAGGCAGATCTGCTTCCCGATCCAGTCCTTGCCGATCAGGAAGCTGCGGCGGTACTGGCCGACGTAGTTGTGCTCGGTCGGCGGCAGGGGCGGATTGTTCCTGTAATGGCCGCGCCAGGCGTATCCGTAGTTGAGATAGAGCGGATCGCAGTAGCCGCTGAGTTCCCACATGCCCGGCACCGGGATCGTGCCCCAGGCGCTGTCGTCGAATCCGGGCTCCTCGAACCCCCGCAGCCGGCCGGCGATCGTCTCGTTGAAATGGAACTTCCACGTGCCGTTGAGGCTCAGCGTCTTCTGCTGGTCCGTCACGAAGGTCGCCCGCATGGGCATCCGGTTGATTTCAAAGACATTGGGATCCTGCCAGTCCTCCAGGGCGGCCTTGCGCGCCGCGGCGTCGGCCGCCGCCCCGAACAGGAGCAGCCCGCTGAACACGCCGGCGAGGATACGGAATCGGTTTGTGGTCATGGTCATCGCAAAAAGGGTTTCAATGCACAAAGATACGGAATTCCCCGGAAAAACCATCGCCGGCCCCG
>JAEEGL011985839.1_pt1 | contig 14994 bp, 12 predicted proteins | sample 9134231 | NCBI WGS metagenome assembly JAEEGL01 (sample SAMN16246548, study PRJNA631951) | gut metagenome | biome: gut microbiome; feature: rumen; material: fiber-attached | host: Bos | place: Iran: Karaj | collected 2018-10
GCCGCGCGCTCCGTCGCCTCGCCGATGCCGCCGAGCGTCACGAACTCCCCCTCGGGGAAAAGCCGCGCGTATTCCGCGGCCAGCCGCCGCGCCCGGCCGCCCCGCGAACTCGGATTGCACAGCACCAGCGCCTTCATGGACGACCGTAGATGCCGATTTTGCGGTAGACCTCGGTCGGCGTGCCCCGCTTCCATCCCGCGACCAGTTCGCGCGTCACCTCCCACGGCAGCGGCAGCGGCCGCCCTTCCGCGCGCGCCGCGATCTCCGCCGCGTGCACGCAGCACGTCCACTCCTGGCAGGGCACCGCGAAAGCCTCGCGCATCCGCGCGTAGGCCGTCTCGAAGGCGACCTCGCGCAGATTCCCGAAGGAGAGGTTCACGAACTCGCACGGCTGCACATCCCCCGCCGCCCCGACGTAGAAGCGGTCGATGCCGCCTGCGCAGCACCCCAGCATCGCGGGCGATTCCTCGAATACCTGCGCCGTCAGCACTGGTGAATGCGCCTCCGCCGCCGAATTGTAGCGCCGCTGCGCCGCGCACGCGACACGCACCGCCTCCGCCGCCAGCGCGCCGTCCGTGCGCCGCCCCATCCAGCCGCCGCAGGGCTTCGGGTGGATCAGTTGGATGTAGTCAAAGTCATGCTCCTTCGCCAGCGCCATGATGCGGTCGATGCCGCCCGCGACGATCTGCTCGTCAGTCAGCACGGTGTTGAAGCCGACGAGCATCCCCGCGCGCTGGCAGTCGTGCAGGAACGCGATGGCGCGTTCCCAGGAGCCAGGCATCCCCGTGAAGCGGTCGTGCTCCGCCGCGTCAATCGAGTGGATGGAACTCATCATCCCCGTCACGCGCAATTCCGCCAGGCGCGCGATCTTCTCTGGCGTCGCGGAGTGCCCCGTCGAATTGACCCACACCTCCAGCCCCGCGATCTCCCGCAGCACCGCCTCCAGGCGCTCGAAGCGCAGCAAGGGCTCCCCGCCCTCGACCGCCCACGCCACAATCCCGAAGTCCCGCATCTTGCGCACATTCTCCACCAGCGCCTCCAGCGGCAGTTCCGCCGCCTCGTCCCGCCGCTGGTAGCAGTGCGGGCAATGGTACGCGCATGCCTTCGTGATCGACAGCACCACGCTCACTGGCCGCGGCGGCTTCCGCTCCAGCTTGTCCGCCATCGCCGTGAAAAAGGCCTCGCTCGGATAGCGCGGCATGTAGAAGTCCAGTTTGTACTCCCCGCTCGGCAGACGCAGCAACTTGTGCTGAAAGAAGATGCCCGTGAACTTCGCGGCCTTCGCCAGCAGCCGAGGCGACTTCATGCGCCACGCCGACGCCAGCGCCATCCGCGCATAGAAGAGCGCCTTCCGCCATCCCGTGATGAATCTACTCCTGGCCATCGCGGTAGACACTCCTGAACAGCACCTCGATGGAGAACCACGCAGTCAGAAAATACAACAGCCCCCCTAGCGGATCCGCCCAACCCCACAGCAACAATGTGTGCATCCAAACGCACGACTCGCAGTTCAGCCGTGTCACGTCATGCCACCGCCGCCACCGCACCATCCGCCGCAGCCAAAACGCAAGCCACCACATCTGCGCCGACACGAGAAACAAAAGCGCCAATGCCATGACCTCAGACCAAGACCGCGCCCACACCATCATCGCCAACGGAACCACCCCCACCGCCAACGCAGGCGCCTGCAGGAACTCGCCTACCCGCCGCGCCCGCTCCTCGCCCCACCGCACAGGCGCCGTCTTCAGCCCCGCCGCCCGATCCCCCTCGACATCCTTGAAGACGCTGAAATAGCACATCAGAAAATGCGCATACCAACTCCACGCAAGACAAATCCAGGTCCCAAGGAAACGCATCTCGCTCTCAAGAACCTCCCCGCCCCGCACCGACATCCCGAAGAGCACGCACATCGTAATCGAGGTGGCATAAATGGCGTTTCCCAGCAGCACCACGCCCTTCGTCTTCGAATAGAGCAGATTCAACGACCCGCCCGCCGCGAGAAACGCCAGCGCCCACGGCGACACCGCCCAGGCGACGACCGCGAAAAGCGCCATCAGCGCCGCCGAGAGCGCCAACGCGGGCTTCGCCGCCAGTTCCCCCGTCACCATCGGGCGGTGCGGCGCGTTCACCGCGTCCTCCTTGCGGTCCCACCAGTCGCTGAAGATCTGGTTGACGCCCCACGCGAGGAAGCCGATTGCCGCGAAGGCGGCGTCCCGCCAGCCCAGTCCCCAGGGGCGCACCATCATGATGCCCGTCAGGACGCTGGTGCCAGTCACGAAGGCGTAGTACAGCCGCATCGAACGCACATAGTTGCGCAGGAACCGTAGCACGCCGTCACTCCTCGTTGAATCGCTCCTCCGTCACCTCGACCGCTTCCAGCACCGTGTCGTCGGCGTGGAAGATGGTCAGCGGCTTCTCCAGATACCCGATGCCCCATACGGTCGGCATCCCGACGGGCGACTGGCCGCGGTAGCGCGCCATGTCCCGCCGCACCCGCATGCGGATGTCGCGCAGCGTGATCTCCGAGACCGCGAGGCCGCCGATGAACGACGCGTCCAGCGCCTCGATGCACATCCCCCTGAACTGCACGCGGCGGATCCAGCCGCGGTATTCCGCCGCGCGCTCGGGCTCCTCCACGTTGCTCCAGACGTGGATGGCCTGGCGCACGCCGCGCATCACGATGTTCGAGAAGAGCAGGTCCTCCATGCGCGCGCCCCGCCGAATCCCGAAGCGCCGCCCCCTCGGAATCAGCGACAGGAAGTCCAGCCCCTTGTTGCTGTCGTGGATGACGAGGTTCGACGCCACCACGTCCCGAATGACGCCATCCCCCTCGTAGCCCACGCGGATGCCGCAGCACGGCGTCGTCAGGATGCAGTCGCTGATCACAATGCGCTCGCACGCGCGCTCCTCCCCGAGGATGTCCACGTCGCTCTTGAGCGCGATGCAGTCGTCCCCGCACGCCAGGTCGCATCCGCGCACGAAGACGTCGCGGCTGCAGTCGATGTCCAGCCCGTCCGTGTTCGGCCCCAGGCGGTGGTTGCGGATGCGGACATTCTCGATGCGCACCCGTTCGCACCCGATGAGCCAGATCGTGTACGAGGGGGAGTTGAGGATCGTGAAGTCCCGCAGCGTCAGATCACGGCAGTTCACGAAGAGCATCGCCGTCGGACGCCGCGGCGCCGCCTTGTAGACGCGCGAACGGAACGCCGAGGGCTCAGGCGACGGCGCGCCGTCGTAGTCGCTCCAGAAGGCGTCGCCGGAGGCGTCGAAGACGCCCCCCTCGATGGTCACCCGCTCCAGATCCGCGCCGCCAATGAACGCGCAGCCGATCGCGCACTCGCGGTGGAGTTCCGAATACATCGGATAGTCGCCGATGTCGCGGCTCGCCACCAGCGTCGCCCCCGCCTCCAGCCGCAGCGTCATCTGGCTCTTGAGCCGCAGCGGCGCGCACGCATGCACGCCTGGCGGCACCACCACGACCTCGTCGGGCCGCGCCGCCGCCACCGCATCACGCAACTCCGTGGGCTCCATGCCGCGCCCCTCCTTGCTACATCGCGGAGTAGCCGCCGTCGATCACCAGCGAGGTGCCCGTGACGAAACTGGACGCGGCGCTCGCCAGATAGACGATGCCGCCCTTCAAGTCCTCCAGGCCGCAGCAGCGCCCCAGGCAGGTGTTCGCGGCGTGCTGGCGGTGGAAGCGAGTCGCCTGCTTGTTGCCTGGGTCGATGCCGATCAGGATCACGCAGTTGACGCGGATCTGGTCCTTGCCCAGGACGCTCGCCGCCCAGCGCGTGAAGTTCAGCATGCCGCCCTTCTCGTAGTGGTAGGTCGGGCCAGGCCACTCCGGCCCGTCCGTCTGCATCCCCGTCCCGACGTAGTTCGACGGATTCAACCCCAGGATGCCCATGTAGGAATCGATGTTGATGATGGAGCCGCCCTCCCCCTGCGCGACCATCTGCTCCGCCGCGATCCGCGTCAGCACGAAGAGCGCCGAGGCGTTCGCGCGCATGCTGCGGTCGTAGTCCGCCATCTTCAGCGACTTCCACGTCCCCAGCGCCGTGCGCGCGACCGCGTTGTTCACCAGGATGTCCAGCCGCCCCGCCTGGCGCACGATCTCAGGCACGATCGCCTTCACCGACTCCTCGTCCTCCAGATCCAGCGACAGCGTCCGCATCCCAGGATACTTCGCCGCGAACGCCGCCAGCTTCTCCTGGTTCCGAGAGGCGATGTACACCAGCGCACCCGCCTCATAGAGCCCCTCCGCACACTGCGCGCCGTAGCCCAGCGGATTCCCCGCCCCCGTCACCAGCGCCACCTTCCCTTTCAGTGAAAACGACTCCATCACATTCATCACCAATTCTCCTTTGTTTTTGGCTGACAATTCGCAGAACCGAAAAAGAATATATCCCATCCCCGCAAAACAGATGCCCGCCATCCGCCTTTTTCCCACCCGCCCGCCCACCATCCCTTCAATCCCTTCAATCCCTTCAATCCCTTCAATCCCTTCAATCCCTTCAATCCCTTCGATCCCTTCAATCCCTTCAATCCCTTCAATCCCTTCGATCCCTTCAATCCCTTCAATCCCTTCAATCCCTTCGATCCCTTGCAATCCCGCAAATCCGTGCTACCTTTACCGCACCGTCCCACACAGGAGTCACCATCCATGCTGAAACTCGCCTCGCTGAAAGTCCGCATCACCCCCGCCGCCCCCGCCCTCATCGGCTTCCTCCCGCCGACCGACCCCCAGCCGTTGCGCGACGACCTCTTCGGACGCCTCTTCCTGCTGAACGACGGCGGATCGCGCCTCCTTGTCGTCTCGCTCGACTTCGGCGCGCTCTACGGCAAGACCCAGGAGGAATGGCAGCGCCGCCTCGGCGCGGCGGTCGGCCTCCCCCCCGAGCGTGTCGCGCTGCACTGCGTCCACCAGCACGACACCCCGTTCATCTTCATCGAAGCCGCCGAGATGATCCAGCCTGGCCTGGACTGGTCCTGGGTCGAAGATATCATCGCCCGCCTCGAAGAGGCCGCCCGCGCCCTGCCCGCACAATTGCGCCCCGCCGCCCGCCTCGGCTGGGACGAGCAGCGCGTGCACGGCTTCGCCTCCAACCGCCAGGTCCCCATGGAGGACGGCTCCGTCGCAATCCGCTACAGCCGCTGCGCCACCCCCGCCATCCGCAACCGCCCAGTCGGCCGCATCGACCCGATGCTGCGCACCCTCGCCTTCTACGGCGAGGACGGCGGCCTCCTCGCCACCTGGAGTTTCTACGCCACCCACCCGCAGGTCGCCAACGAGGGCAGGCGCTTCAGCGCCGACGCCCCAGGCGAGGCCATGCTCCGCCTGGAGAAACGGCACCCTGGCGCCGTCCACTCCCTCTTCAACGGCTGCGTCGGCGACGTCACCGCAGGAAAATACTCCTCGCCGACCGACCTCGAAGGCAACATCGCCCGCTTCGGCGGCATCCTCGCCGACGCCATCGCCCGCAACCTCGCCAACCCCCAGACCTTCACCGCCGACGCCTTTGCGTGGCAGACCGAATCCTTCCCCTTCCCCGAACGCGAACTCACCCCGGCGGAACTCGCCCAGCGCGCCACCGCCCACCTGGACGCCCTCCTCCTCGCCCCCCACAACCGCGCCCTCCAGCACCCCGAACTCTTCAACATCAGCCTCCTCACCCTCGGCGAAGCCCGCATCCTCTTCTTCCCAGGCGAACTCTACATCGCCTACCAGCTATTCTGCCAAAGCCTCGTCCCCGACGAAAAACTCGCCGTCTGCGGCAACTGCGGCGACGACCCGCTCTACGTCCCCTCCGCCGACCTCCTCGCCGCCCCCATCCGCAGTTTCGCCACCACCACCACCCTCTACCGCGCCCGACCCGAATTCGAGCAACTCTTCCAGGACGCCGTCCACCGCCTTCTCCATCCGTAGCCCCCACCCGGCGGCTTGCGCCGCTGGCACAGGACAAGCCACCGCCTGAACCGCCAGGCCGCCCCGTGTTCTGTGGCGGGCCCCCTCGCCCCCCATAAAACCCGGCACATCCCTTGAATCTCTTGAATCCCTTGTATCCCTGCTTTTTACCCCCTTCCATAACCCATCTTTCATGAAATTCACCAACTGGCATGGCTTCCTAGTCCTCGATCAACTCGACCTCCCTGAAAACGGCTCCGTGCAGGTGCAGTATCTGCAAGGCGGGCGCTGGGAACCCGCGTGCATCTTCCCCAACCTGACCGAGGAATACCTCTGCGCCGCCCACAACAGCCAGGACTGGAACTGGGCGACCGCCTACTGCGGCCTCGCCCAGGCGCGGCATATCCGCGACAACCGCGTCTACTGGAACTTCACCGTCAACTTCGGCGGTGTGCCCGAAGGCGGCACCGCCCGCCTCAAGGTCACCCGCGGCGCCTCCGGCGGCCGCCCCATCTCCATCGAGGAAGTGGACGTGGCGCTGGACTACGGCGCCACCGTCGTGCTCAAGAACTGGCGCGAGTGGACGGGCGCGCCCATCCACACCTACGAGGGCATGGAGCCCTTCCGCCCCAGTGACCCCGCCGACGCGCCGAATGGCTGGTGCGTCGCCAACTGCACCTTCGGCCCGCCCCGCCTCACCTGCTTCGGCCCCGAGAAGGTCCCGCCCCTCGTCTACAATCCCGGCCTGGACGGCAAATACGACCTCTACGCCTGCTGGAAGGAGAATGTCATCGAGTGCCTGCTGCAATTTCCCGGGCGCAAGATCCCCGAGATGCTGATGCTCAACCCCGGCATGATCCCCACCGGCAAGTTCTGGAAGGAAATCTACGTCGGCCAATACGACTTCACCCCCCAGGACACCATCGGCATCCTACAAGCACCCAGTTCCCGTGTCAACCGCCTGCGCCGCTTCGGCGACCTCTTCTACCTCAAACTCGTCCCCGCCGACCGCCCCGCCGTCCCGCCCCTCCCGACCACGCGCCGCCCCGCCGAAGTCATCTTCTACAGCGAGCCCGGCTCCCTCGCCTACAGCCACTACCTCATCACCCCCGAAGACGTCGAAACCCTCGCCGACCGCTACCAGGAACTCGGCGTCGACAAGATCGTCTGCCAGGTCGGGCGCGTCGGCGCCGTCGTCATCTATCCCAGCACCGCCACTGTTGCTAGCCGCCAGGGCGCGGTCGTTGGCGACGACCGCCAGTCCTCGACCGGCCAGGCGCAGATGATGGTCAACATGGACATCATGAAAGTGCTCCCAGCCGCCTGCCACAGACGCGGCATCCGGTTCCTTGCCAACATGGGCGTCAACGCCCCTTACCACGGCAGCACCCTCGAATCCAAGTTCGCGATGGAGCACCCGCAGTACTACCGCCACCATTCCCTCGACTTCGACATCCCCGAGGTCGTCGACTACGCCGCCGAGCACTTCCGCGAACTGGCGCGCTACGACATCGACGGGGTCGCCGTCTCCCACACCCGCTACCCGGAGTATATGAGCGTCCGGAACATCGTCGACTTCCACCGCAAGATCGTCGAGAAACTCGGGGCCAAGCGCCGCGCCGAACTCGAAATCAACATCAGTTTCGTCGCTGGCTCCCCCGAATACTACCAGGCCGTCGAAATCCTCCTGCAGGAGGACCTCGTCGACTCCATCGTCCCCGCCAACCTGATGTGCATCTATCCCCCCGTCGATTTGGAGCCCTTCTACCAACTCACCCGGAAATACGGCAAGACCCTCTACGCCATGCTCGACGGCTGGAGCCTAAGCCACTGCGGCTGGGGCGACCGCAACCTCGTCCGCCCCTGGGAATACGCCGAACTCGCCGAGCGCTACCTCGCACAGGGCGCCACCAGCCTCTACTTCTACCAGTCCGAACTTATCCTCGCCAACGTCTGCAACCGCCGTCTCGTCAAGGCCCTCAAACTCCCGCCGAAGGCCTGACCGTTTCCACCGCATCCATGTCCCTTGTCGCCTTCATCCTGATCGTCGCCTCCGCCGCCCTGCACGCCACCTGGAACCTCATCGCAAAGAAGAGCCACGTAGACATCGCGTTCTATCTCTTCATCTGCATGGTCGCGACCACGTGCTGGCTCCATGTGCAGTTCTGGACGCCCGTCCACGTCCTCGCCCTCCCCGCCACCTTCTACCTCTTCACGATGCTGAGCGTCCTCTGCGACGCCGTCCTCTACTGCATCGGCCTCAAGAAGACCTACGAGGCCATGGAGATGGCGACCGCCTACCCGATCATGCGCGCCACCCCCATCCTCCTGACCGCACTGGTCACCGCCCTCTTCGGCCTGGGCTCCCCCATCGGCTGGGTCGCGCGCGTCGGCCTCCTCATCGTCTTCGCGGGCGCCCTGCTCATGCCGCTCTCCCGCTTCTCCGACTTCAAGCCCAGGCGCTACCTCACCTGGGGAATGCTCTTTGTCCTCCTCGCCGCCTGCGGAACCACAGGATACACCGTCTTCGACAGCCTCGCCCTCGCCTCCCTGCGCAAGGCCGCGCTCCAATCCGTCCAGCACCTCGACCTCAAATGGCAGAAGCCCGTCCTCAGCCTCACCTACTACAACCTGCGCGGCATCCTCCTCACCGCCACCCTGTGGGTCGAGGTGCTCTGCCTTCCCCGCGAACGCGCCTCGCTGGCGCGCCTCTGGCGCGAGCGCACCTGGATGCCCTTCGCCGCAGGCATCTCCGCCAGCCTGACCTACTCCCTCGTGCTGCTCGCCATGAACTACGTCACCAACGTCTCCTACGTGCAGGTCTTCCGACAGCTCGGCCTCCCCTTCGGGATGCTCGGCGGCGTCCTCCTCCTCAAGGAAAAGGCCCCGCCCGTCAAATGGGCAGGCGTCGCCCTAATCATCACTGGCCTCGCCCTCACCGTCCTCAAGTTCTCATGAACATGCAGCGCCGCCTCGCCATCGGCTATTCCTGCGGGATCCTCGCCGCCATCACCTACGGCATGAACCCGCTCTTCGGCCTGCATCTCTACCGCGACGGCATCGGCACCCCTTCCGTCCTCTTCTACCGCTTCTGCTTCGCGGCCATCCTCCTCGGAATTCTCATCCTCATCCGCCGCACCAGTTTCCGCGTCCCAATGCGGACGCTGCCGCTGCTCGTGGCAGGCGGGCTCCTCCTCGCCGCCTCCTGCCTCACCTGGTTCCTCAGTTTCCGCGTCATGGACTCGGGGCTCGCCGCGACCATCCTCTTCCTCTATCCCGTCATGGTGGCCGCCATCATGGCCGCGGGCTTCCACGAGCGGATCACCTGGCCTGTCGCGGCCGCCATCCTCCTCGCCCTCGCGGGCACCGCCATCCTCTGCCAGCCTGGCGGCGCCGCCCGCGTCAACGCCCGCGGCGTCCTCTTCGTCATCCTCTCCGCCCTCACCTACGCGGTCTATATCGTCGGCGTCCAGGAAACCCGCCTGAGGGAACTCTCCCCCGACGTGCTCACCTTCTACGCCCTCCTCTTCGGAATCCCCGTGTTCCTGCTCCAGCTGCGCGGCGGAATCGACCTGCAGCCGCTCCCCACCTGGCGCGCCTTCGGAAACGCCCTCGGCCTGGCTGTATTCCCGTCGTTCCTCTCCTTCCTGCTCATGGCCGTCGCCATCCCCCGCATCGGCGCCACCCGCACCGCCATCCTCGGCGCCCTCGAACCCGTCACCGCCGTCGCCATCGGCGTCCTCGTCTTCCACGAACCCATGACCGCGCGCCTCGCCCTCGGCATCGCCATGGTCATCGGCTCCGTCCTCGCCGTCGTCGCCTGTCGCCAGAAATAGCACCCCATGCACTATGACAATTGAACGCTTCCGCCAACTCGAATACCACGACGAAGCCAACGGAGGAAGCCTCCTCTACAACCTGTTCGTCCCCGAAGGCGCGCCCGACGGCCTGCCGCTGGTGCTCTTCATGGGCGACGCCACCACCGTCGGCCCCGACCCCACGCTTCCCCTGCGCCGCTGCCTCGGAGCACGGGTCTGGGTCGAACCCGCCCTCCAGGCCGACCACCCCTGCATTGTCCTCGTTCCGCAGTTCTCCCGCGTCGCCGTCAACGACGCCTGGGAGACCACGCCAGAAGTCCCCCTGGTCCTCGGCCTCCTCGCCCAGGTCGTGCGGGAGTATCGCGCGGACCGCAACCACCTCTTTGTCACTGGGCAATCCATGGGCGGCATGCTCGCCCTCCATTTCAACGCCATCCGCCCCCACCTCTTTGCCGCCTCCCTCTTCGTCGCCTGCCAATGGGATCCCGCCGTCCTCGCCCCCCTCGCCAACAAGCGCTTCTGCTATGTCGCCGCCGCTGGAGACCAGAAGGCCTCCAACGGCATGCGACAACTCCAGAAAGTGCTTTTGGACAACGGCAGCCCAGGCTATGCATACTCCACGATCGACGCCCGCTCGCCACAACTCAATGAACACGTAGGTGCCATGATCCTCCACCGACTCGAGAGCCGCCGCATATTTCTCACCTTCGAAAAGGGCACCGTGCTCCCGCCCGACTGCACCGACCCCGAGCATATGTACTCCTTCGACTGCGCCTACCGCCTCACCAGCCTCCACAAGTGGCTTCTCGCACCTCCCAAGAAACGATAGCCGTTCGCCCTTTGGTTGGACGCGCGCGGCGAAAAGCCGCGCGCACCAGCATATCTCATCACGGATACTGGTATCCGACGGCGAGCATGTCGCGCTTGAACGCGGCGACCTCGTCCTCTGTCATTTCGCGGGCGGGCGCGATTTCGACGCCCGTGTCATAGCCGCTCAGGCGGAGCGAGGTCTTGATGGTGCGGATCACATAGCCGTTCCCGTGGTTCAGCGCCACCTCGATGATGCGGTTGATCGCGGTCTGCTCCGCGCGCGCCGCCGCCAGATCCCCTGCACGGAAGGCGTTGAAGAGGCGCACATAGCGCTCTGGCATCAGGTTGTAGGTCGAGCCGATGCCGCCGTCCGCGCCCATGCACAGGCCGCAGATCAGCATTTCGTCTGGCCCGTTGATGATGTTGATGTCGCCGCCGTTCAACTGCTTCAGACGCCACATCTGGTAGTAGTTCGCACGGGTGTCCTTGGCGCCGATGATGTTCGGAACCGCAATCAGTTCCTCCACCAGGCGGTTCACATCCGCCGCCACCCCGTTCGGCTGCGCATACAGCAAAAGCGGCACCGACGGCGCCGCCTCCGCGATCTTGCGGTAGTAGTCCGCCACCTCGTTGAAATTGTACTTGAAATAAAGCGTCGGGACAATCGACGAAATGCCGTCCACGCCGATCGCCGCGGCATCCTTCGCCAGTTCCACGCTCTCGGCCTGGCTGATCGCGCCGACCTGCGCGATCACCTTGCCGCGCCCCGCATTCGCCTCGACCGCCGCCTCCACCATCTCGCGGCGCTGCTGCCGCGACAGCAGCACGCCCTCCCCCGTGCTCCCCGTGGTGTAGAAGCCCGTCACCCCCGCCGCCAACTGCGCCTCCACCAGCGCCTTCACCGTCCCCTTCAGAATATGCCCGTCCGCGCCGACTGGCGTGATCATCGCCGGCATGATCCCCGTAAACTGAATCTTCGACATCCGTGCTTCCTTGGTTCGTGCTTGCTTGCGCCCCCCGACCGATATTGCGATAATATAATCCATGCTTTATCCATTGAACCCCTTTCCCGATCCCCGCCACAGGCGTTATATTGGCCGCATGTCCGCCACCAAGCAAAAAATCTGGCTGCCAATGCTGCTGGCGCTCGCCATCCTCGCCGTCTTCGGCTGCGGCCTGCGCTTCGGCTTCCTCGACGACTGGGACGACGCGGTCTTCGTCCTCGCCAACCCCCGCCTCGAACTGACCTGGGACAACGTGCGCCACTATGCGTGCCACCCGTTCCTCGACCTCTATACCCCGCTGCCGATGTACTCGCTGATGCTCGACCGCGCGCTCTTCGGCCTCTCCCCCTTCGGCTACCACCTCCACAACCTCCTGCTGCATATCGCCGCCGCGCTGCTGCTCTACGCCGTCGTGCGCCGCCTCGACTGCCGCCCCGCCGTCGCCTTCGCCGCCGCCCTCCTCTGGGCCATCCATCCCCAGAAGGCCGAATCCGTCCTCTGGATCGCCGAGCGCAAGGACGTCCTCTGCGGCGCCTTCGCCTTCCTCGCGATGTGGCTCTTCCTGGACGAACGCCCCGTCTGGTGCGCCCTCGCCGCCTTCCTCGCCGTCGCCGCCAAGCCCGCCGCCGTCCCGCTCTTCGGCGTCTTCGCGGTGCTCGCCTTCGCGTGGCCGCTGAAAAACCGCCGCCACGCCATCCTGCCCGCGTGCGCCGCCCTGGCCGCCGCGCTCCTCTCCTTCGCGGTCACCGCCCAGACCAACCCAGGGCGGGTCGAGACCAACCTCGCCGTCCCCCTCCACAACCTCGCCTGGTATCCCCTGACCGCCGTCCTCCCCATCGAGAAGAGCCCCGTCTACCCCGAGACCGTCCCCGCCGACCTGCGCTTCTGGCTCATTCTTCTCGGCGCCGTCCTCCTGGCCGCCACCCTCGTCTACGCCGCGCGCCGCCTTGGCTGCGGCTGGTGGCCCATCCTGGCCGCCGCCATGCTCCTCGGCGGCACCCTCCTCCCCGCGCTCGGCCTCCTCCACTACACCAACTTCCGCTACTGCGACCGCTACAACTACCTGCCCTCCGCCGTCCTCCTCGCCACCCTCGCCCTGCTCGCGGAACGCGCCATCCAGGCCCGCTACCGCAACGCCAGGCCGCTCCTCGTCGCCGCCGCCGCGCTCGCCGCCGTCACCGCCATCGTCGCCTGGGACTACGCGCACTACTGGCGCGACTGCCAGACCCTCTCCTACTACGCGATGCAGCGCCCAGGCCGCCCCAACCGCAAACTCTACGACATGGCCATCAACTCCGCCCTCAAGGCTGGAAACACCGACTACCTCGCCTATCTCGTCCGCCAGCTCCGCGAACGCCCGCCCGTCCTCGAACACGACGCGGGCCAAATCGACAACCTGCTCATCTTCCTGGACGCCCATCTCGCCCTGCGGCGCGGCGACACCGCCCTTGCCCGCGCGCACTACCGCCGCCTCATGGAGCGCGCCGATCCCGCCACCCACCTCCTCGCCCTCCCCGACACCTACATCCCCGTCGCGCGCCAGGACCTCGACACGCTCTTCCCCCGCTGATCTTTCAATGCCCAGCCTCAGCACCATCTCCACCTTCGCGCTTCTCGCCGAATGGCGCAACGCCGTCGGACGACTGCCCCCGAACCTCGCCGCGCGGCTCGCCGAACCCCAGTTCGCCATCCTCCCCGAACTGAAGAACTGGGGGCAGTGGCGCGGCGGCGCCGTCCGCCGCATCGAACTGGCCGAACGCCTCATCCTGCGCCACCCGTGGTACGCGGTCGTCGACGTCCTCCGCCACGAAATCGCGCACCAGGTCGTCGAATGCTGCTTCCCCCAGGCAGGGGAATCCGCCCATGGCCCGCAGTTCCGCGCCGTCTGCCGCCTGCTCGGCGCCCGCCCCGAGGCGTCAGGCGACTATCCCACCCTCGACCAACTGGTCTTCAACGAGGACGCAGGCACCCCCGAGCAGGAGGGCGCCGTGACCCCGCAGGCCCGAATGCTCGTCCGCGTCCGCAAACTGCTCGCCCTCTCCGCCAGCCCCAACCAGCACGAGGCCGAGGCCGCCCTCCTCAAGGCCCGCGAACTCGCCGCCAAATACGAACTCGACCTCGACTCCGCCGCCACCCGCCCCGAAGAGACCTTCTACACCATCACCATCGGCGCCCCCCTCCCGCGCATCGCGCTTCAGGAAAGCCTTCTCGGCAACCTCCTCCACGACTTCTTCAACGTCACCGTCGTCTGGGAAACCACTCCCGATCCCGAACGCCGCGACCGCTTCTGCAAGCAACTCGCCCTCAGCGGCACCCCCCGACACCTGCGCCTCGCCTCCTACGTCTACGACTGCATTCGGCATTATATGAAAAGCGCCCTCTACGACCTGCCCGCCGCCATGCTCGGCAAGGCCCTCGGCAGCGCCCGCGCCCGCGCCGACTTCGAAATCGGCGTGCTGAAGGGCTTCCGCACCGTCCTCGAAGCACAGAACCAGCGCCCCGAGGTGCGGGCGCTCGTACTCGCCGACCGCACCCGCCTCGACGAATATGTGCGCTGGGTCTATCCGCATCTGCGCACCAGCCGTTCCAGCCGCCACGAGACGGATCCCCGCCTGCGCCAGGCGGGCGAGGAGGCAGGACGCAAGTTCCGCCTGCATCCAGGCGTCGAGGACTCCCGCGCGCCACGGCAAATCGGCCCAGGAGGCGCGCCATGACGTGGCTCAACCCCCTCACCCGAAAACGCTGGCGGCGCTTCAGGCAGCTCAGGCGCGCGTGGTGGTCGTTCCTCCTCCTCGCCGCGCTCTATCTGCTGACCCTCGCCTCCGAACTTTTCTGCAATAGCGCCCCCCTGATCCTGCGGCATCAGGGAAAATGGTATTTCCCCGCCTTCCGTTTCCATCCAGAATCCGCCTTCGTCCCTGGCGGCAAATCCACCCGCGCCGACTATCTCGCCCTCGACCGCCAGGGCGTCTTCCGAGATTCCTTCGCCCTCTGGCCCATCTGCCGCAACGACCCATACCGCATCATCCCCCCCGCCGAACTCGACCACGCCCTCCGCGACGAAGTGCGGCTGCTCCCCGTCCTCCCCGTCGCGGGCATCACCATCGACAAGCAGCTCCGCATCACCCGCGCCCAGGGCCTCGAGACGCTCCTCCCCCAAAACGCCACGCCCCCCGACACCACACGGCGCCCCCTCGCCGCCTTCTGGATCCTCCCCGCCGAACTCCCCGCGCAACTCGCCAGCCGATTCGACGGACGGGACGCCAGCGCGCTCGAACTTACCCTCGCCCCCACCCCTGACAGCCCCTTCCCGCCCGTCGCCCTCACGCTCCCCGCCACCGAACCACGCGCCCGCCGCACGCTCCGCCTCCGCCTGCTCGACGCCTCCCCCGACGCCCCCAAAGACCGCACCTGGCTCTTCGCCCCAGGAGCCCACACGCCGCGGCAGGATGCCGAC
>JAEEGL012154610.1_pt1 | contig 14994 bp, 1 predicted proteins | sample 9134231 | NCBI WGS metagenome assembly JAEEGL01 (sample SAMN16246548, study PRJNA631951) | gut metagenome | biome: gut microbiome; feature: rumen; material: fiber-attached | host: Bos | place: Iran: Karaj | collected 2018-10
AAATTAACTATTTATAATTGAATATATATAATCAATATCAATATAATCATAATATATAAAAATGGAAGAACCCAAAAAAATTTTTTTCATTACATCAAATCAAACCAAGCTAAATAATTTAATCGAATACCAAGTCAAGAACAACAGAGGACTTATTAATTTAAAAGTAGGTGCATCCAACAGTGAATTAAAAGAAGAACAAAAATACAAAAATAACAGCTTTACTGTATGTGTGAATTCAATGCAAATTGAAACCAAAGATTTGAAAAAAGATGACCAAGATCCTAAATCAAAAAAATATAATGCCACCATAACTCAAAGATATAATAAAACTAATTTTCCTGGATATATATGGTTCAGAGCTTCAAAAGATAATTTCATTTATGATTTTAGATTTAATGAATATAAAGGATGGGGGAGAATCTATGACCCACCACCACAAATAAATTTCTCTCAATTGGAACAACTCAGACTGTATATTAAATATTTGAAATCAATAAGAAAACAACAAAAAGATCAAATATATCAAGATTTAGTTGCAGATTCACAAGCTGTATCTTTAGGAAAAAAAATCTATATTGATTTCTTTCTTGAAATATTCAAAAATTGTTATGCGTCAAAAACTGTCAAATTATTTCTAAAAAGTTTTAAAATAGATAATATTTTGAAGTCAGATAATTTTAATTTAAAAGATTATTCCGTTGTTTTAAATTTAATTGAAAAAAAGCCTGATTTAATTATAAAGCATTGCAATGAAAAAGAAGACAAAAATATATATTATATCATTTTTTATACTATATTATTTTACGTTAGATATAATTATGACAGAGATAAAGCTTTGGAAATGATTAATAATAGAAATTTATGGAACTATTTTATTAAAATACTTCCTGATAAGTCTAATTATTTCGCGAAAATTAATATATCAGATGAACTTATCGATAAAATGTTTGAGCAAGAATTAAAAACAGAAATTATCACAGGTATTTTAAGTTATTGTGGCTCAGTTGAAAAAATTTTAACTAAAATCAATGATAAAAAAGATATAATAGCAAATTGTTGCATGAAAGAAAATAAATTAATTTTAATGTCAAAATTGGAAAATCCTCAAAAAGCAGATAATCTTGAGAGAATAATAGAAGAAATTGAAAAAATAATTAAATACGAAACAGAAAAAAAGAAAGTATTTATTTCATTTGATGAATTATTTTGGAATAATTATATTCACTTTAACGATGATGTCAAGAAATTATACATGATTAATAATGCTATTATTTTATGCTCAAAAGTTGATAAATCTTTAAAAAGTAATAAAATGAATTTAGTCGAAAAAATACACAATTCTGGTATAGAAGCTATCAAAAATGGAACTTTAAAAAACGAAGAGCTTCTTTACTTTATTAATATTGATATATATTTTTCCGATAAAAAATATGCTTCAGCATTGTATAGAACATATGATATTGTGAAAGGTCTTGATTTCGAAGAGATGAATGATAATTTCATTAATCAATGGAATGCAACAAATATATATAAAATATATTCTTTTGGTGATTATGAATTGAAAAGAAGAATTGTTGACAAAGTACAAGATATGAAATATTTTGGAAAATTGTTAAGATTGTTCAATTATAAAGATAAAAATATTGTAGATTATAAATTAATACAAAAATTGAGGGAAACCTTTAAAAATCTAATAACTTCTTATAAAATTGAAAATTGTCCTAATTTAGTAGAAGACATAGCTTATTTTATTTATATAATTGATTATCAAAATCAATATGATTTGCCAACTTTTATGACAGGAACAATCGAAAAATATATTCTTTCTCAAGAGACTATAAAAAATATATATACATATTTAGCAGCAAATTATAAAGATATTTCACCAAAAGTTGTTGATAGCATAACAAATTTCTTTACGAAAAATAAACAATTATTAAATGCGGAAAATATTTTATTTTTATTACAAAAAATAAAATCGCAAAAAATAATAGAATCATTATTTAATAAAATAGACAGTTTCGTTATTAAAGAAGAAGAGTTATTCAGTGCAGAAAAAGAAATTGAATCTTTTAAATTATTAGAAGGAATTCAAAAGGGAGGATTATTCGATAAAATTCAATTTGAAGACTTCAATAAAACGAAATATTTAATGAATGCTTTACAAACTAAAGATAATGTCTTTACTAAAATCAAAACTGGTGATATTAATTATAATTTAATTAAGCAAATATATCCAAGTGAAGCAAAAAGAAATATATTTAAAGAAAAATTAACTATATTATATTTCAATAATCAGAATGATGTCGAAGAAAGTATGAAAATATTAAAAACTAAATTTCTCGAGATAACTACTAAAGTTTTGCCATTTTTAGAAAAATTGAAAAGAGTACTTAAAGAATTTTTTGAAAATGAGCATAAAAATAATTTGACAAAAATTGAAAAATTAAGTAATGCAATAAAATCAGGAAATTTAAATGAAGTTGAAAAGACTAATATAAAAAATGAAATTGAACAATGCCACAATATTTTCCCAAAAGAAGAATATGAAAAAAATACTAAACTAATAGATTCACAATTTTTCTTACAATTATATAGAACAAGTAAAGCAAATAATGTTAATCTCAAAAATGAAAGAGACCTTTTCCAACAAACAGAAGATGAATTTAATAAATTAAAATTATTATTCGAAAGTGAAAATTGGAGTCGGGAAATACCCGAATCAACCATTAAGATATGTCTCCTAAGTTTAAAACAAGAAAAATCAAAGAAATTAAAAGATGAATTAAATAGTTTAAAAAAATATTTCCAAATAAAAGACATCGATAAATTAAAATTAGAACGTTTAGAAAAAAATATTACAACATTTAATCAAAAAGAAGAAATATTTCAAACCGCAAATAGTTGTATGTATTTTATAACAGAATTAGAAGCAGTAAAAACAGATTTTTATGATAAATTAGACAAAATCAGAAAAGATTTACAAAAAATTAATATATCCTTAGATAAAATCGAAGAATTCGGAAAGAATTTAGAAGAATATGGCTTAAAAGTATTAGAACCTGAAGAAAAAGATAGAGATTATTTAAATATATTACATTATACATTTAATAAAAAAGGTTCAGTTAAATTTATTGCGAAATTAGATGATAATGATATAAGAACTTTGCAAGAATTAGTTAATATGTCTGATGATACTTTTATAACAAATAATGAAATTCAAGATATGATTAAATGTTCTAAATTTATTCATAATTTAGGCGATATCAAAGGAAAAAAAAATGATAAAGATTTAATACGTGACTTTATTAATGAAGTTCCAAAAATAAAAAATATAGCAGTTCATTTCCTGAATTATACAAATAATTCAAGTGAAATTCAGGAATTATTCTCTAAAAAATTAGACAAATCACAAGCTACACAACAACAAATTAAAGAAATCATGAAAAGTTCTACTTTTATTTTAGCTATAGATAATAATAAAGATCCTTATTTAAAATTCGAAGGAGAATTCATCAACGAGGAAAAAGCAAAAAAAAGTGCTAATTATGATTATATAATTGAATTAAGAGAAAGAGCAATGCTTACAAGAAAATTAGGAGATGATAAATCTCAAGAAGAAAAAAAAATATTTAATTTATATAGAACATTTTCAGAAAGAGTAAGTGAAATTGAAAAAATTAATCAACTTTTGGAAAAACTTGGACAAAAAGGATATAGTGAAAATATAAAAATAGTAATTGATATAAATGAAAATAATCCATCATTTTTCATCGACGATCAAAAAATGGATAATTATAAAAATTGCAGTGCACATTTAGATAATCTTATTAATAAAATCACTGATATACAAACCAGATATTATAAAAATGAAGAATTGATAAGATATGCTTATGGTAGACAATTCAATTTATTAAATTCATGTCTAAGAAAAGAAAAAAATAATGCATTAGCTCCATTTTTAAAATTTTTAACAAATGCTCAAGTTGATTCTCATGAAAAATTAAAAAAATTAGAATATAATTATGATTATGAACTTAATGAAGAAAAATATGTTTGCTTATTTGAAAATATTAAAAAATTTTTGGAAAATTTCCTCAAAAATAACAATTTGAAATTAGAAGAAATATACAAACAAAACATAATAAAAGAAAAATACAGATCAAAATTCGTAGGACTTTTTACATATCTATTAGAAGACGATAAAATCGGTGAAGTTCAAAAAGGTATAGAAGAACATATATTAAATTGGTTCAATTTCTTAACAGGTCATCCTCCTATGGCTCAAACTGTATTATTATGTAATGAAGAAACAACCTCTGAAGAAATCACTGCTTTTATGTATAGAGCATTTTTATGTCAATATCCAGTTTTCTTCATGATAGGAAAAATTGAAAATTTAACTTCAGAAAAAAGACAAACGCTAACAAAATTAATTAATTCATTATTTAGTCTCAGAGCGAACGATATGAAATCTTGTGTGGCTTTTGCTTACTCTGAAAAAAATGATAGTTTAGTTAAATATTTAGAAAAATTAAGAGGTCATGAACCTTTAGTACATGACGATAAAAAAAAAGAAGGACAAATTTTATATGATGAAAATGTCGAAATTATCAGTTCAGATAAAGCAGGTGTAGGAAAATCAACCCAAATTAAATTAAAAGTAAAAGCAGAAGGTAAAACATATATTCATTTTCCTTTCGGTGGTGAATTTAGTAGAAAAGATGTAATAAATCGTTTAAAAAAAATTCAAGAAAAAATAATAAACGAAGAAAAAACAGTAATACATTTAGATTTATATGACTCAAAACAAGTCGAATTAATGAAGGATTTCTTATATAGTTTCTTAATTACGAAATTATATGGTCAAAATGAAAATTTGTTCTATTTATCAAAAAAAGTTAAAATTATTATCGAAATTCCTTGTGGATTTATCGACTTCTTTAATAAATTCCCGTTATTAAGTATGTTCAAAAATAGAACCCAAATGAAAATTGAAAATTTACCTTTATTAATAGTTTCAAAAGAATTAAATTCTAACGTTCAAATAGTTTGCAATTATTTAAAATTATTAAAAAGTGGACAATTATCCGATAAAGATTTAATTATCGACGGAATATCATTATCTCCTGATGATATAAAGTCATTTATTAGTGAAAATGTTAAAGTTCCAGACACGGCAATAAACGCTCAATCATTAGACGCAAAAGAGTGTGATAATTTAATCAAAAATTTAATCAAAAAAGAATTAAAAATCGATCATCCCACTTATTACCAAATAAATTCATTCATAAATGTTTTTTCTGGTCAGTTAAAAAAATTCAGTATGAATGTCAGTTTAACCGCTGCGAAATTAATGGAGGGTGGATTTTTTTTGAAAAATCCAAATTATAAAAAATTAAGAGAAATAATGGTAAATAGTTTTATTCAAAATACAATTCATTTTACTCAAGGCGCTTTCGATAAAATATTACAAGCCCAACAAGAAACTTATAAAGTTAATATTGAGCAAGGAAATTATGACGAAAATAAACAAGAAGAAGTTGCTGTTAAAGCCTTATCTGAACCTGGTGATATCATTTCTTGTAATAAAATTGATCCTCCTTTGGTCTTCTTCCACGAAGGAGAAGGACAAGATTTCACTATTATAACTAATGATAATAAAAATAAACCTGATTATAATAAATTATTAGAATTGAGAGCAGGTCTTGTAAAAATACAAAATTTTGCTTATCAAAATGCTGGAGTTGCAGATAAAATAGAAAAGGTTCCCCAAAGTTTGAAGCAATTTACTCAATATAAACATCAAGATTTCCTTCAAGAAATTCATAACATATTAGATATAAAAAATCCAGTTTTCACAAAAGATAAAGAAGATAAAGATAAAAACGCAAAGGACGGATTAAAATCGATCGAAGAAATTGTAGGCGAATATGTTTTCACCGCAGATAATTTTATCAAAATGGTTTTAATACTACTTCGAATTAGAGAAAATATCCCTGTTATAATGATGGGGGAAACCGGATGCGGTAAAACGTCACTTATAAGAAAATTATCTGAATTAATTAATAATGGTGAAAGCAATATGGAAATTCTTAATATTCATGCCGGTATAACCGATGAAGAAATTGTTAAATTTTTATTCGACGAAAAAGAATTTGAAGGAAAAAAAGTTGACAGTATTATAACAAAAGCGAAAAAGTTGGAAGAAAAAGAAGAAAGAAAATTCAAATTGTATAAAGAAAAAGGACAAAAATATTTCAAAAAAAAATTGTGGGTTTTCTTAGATGAAATCAACACTTGTAATTGTATGGGATTAATTTGTGAAATGATGACTAAACATACATGTCAAGGAGAAGAACTTCCTGAAAATATATTTTTTATTGGTGCTTGCAATCCTTATAGATATGGAAAAAAATGTGAAGATAATTATGCTCTTAAAGTGGAAGGTGTCAAAGAAAAAAAATTAGTATATACAGTAAATCCTTTGCCATTTTCTTTGCTTAATTTCATATTTAATTTCGGAAATCTCACAGCCGAGGATGAAAAAAGTTACATTAAAAACATGGTCGTGAGTCCAATAGAGAATTTCTTCTGGAAAGAAATAGAAGAAAAACACAAGGACGATAAAGAATTCCAAAAAGGTTACGAAAGAAAAGATATGAATAAATATATAATAAAAGAAGATTATGACCTTTGTGAAAATTTGAAAAAAACCGCAAGTGAAGCGATAATTGTTGCACAAAATTATGTCAGAGAAAAAAATGATGTTTCATCGGTTTCACTTCGTGAAATAAGACGTTTTAGTATTTTTTATGGATTTTTCGTGGATTATTTCAGAAAAAATAAAACGCTTTTTGAAAATAAAAATCAAAATGAAGATTTAGATAAAATTGATACGTACTATAAAAATATGAGCAAAGATGATATTTATAAAAATTCTATTAAATTAAGTATATATTTATGTTACTATATGCGTTTATCAAACAAAGAATTCCGAAAAGATTTAGATTTAAAAATGAATTCAATTTACGGAGATAATTTCATCGAAATTCCAGAACATGAACAACAATATATAGCAAAAAATATCGAAATGAAAAAAGGTATAGCAAAAAACAGAGCACTTTTAGAAAATTTATTTACTATATTTGCTTGTGTTAATGCCAAAGTGCCTTTATTTATTGTAGGTAAACCTGGTTGCAGTAAATCATTGAGTGTTCAACTTGTATTTAATGCGATGAAAGGAGATTCATCCGATAATCCTTTATTTAAGACTTTGCCAAAATTATTTATTAATTCCTTCCAAGGCTCAAAAGGCTCAACTTCAAAAGGTGTTTTAAATATATTTAAAAAAGCGAGAAATCTTTTGAAAAACGCGAATAATTTAGATAAAATTATTTCCATGATTTATTTCGATGAAATGGGTCTTGCGGAACATTCCCCGAATAACCCTCTAAAAGTCATACATGCTGAATTAGAATATGATTTAAATGAAGGAGCGAAAAAAATCGCTTTTGTTGGAATATCAAACTGGATTTTAGATGCTTCTAAAATGAATAGAGGATTATTCTTATCAATTCCAAAACCTGATAAAATTGATTTAGAAACTACTGCTTTAACTATTGCAGAGTCTTATAATGTAAAATTAGCTCAAGATCATAATGAGCTTTTCAGGGCTTTAGCAAATACCTATTTTGAATATAAAGAAAAGCTCCAAGCACAATATACAATAAAAGAAGATTTCCACGGTTCAAGAGATTTTTATCATTTGATAAAGACATCAATGAGACAATTATTACGAAAGAAAGAGGAAGATCTTGACTTTAATATTGACGAAAATGTCAAACAAGAAATAGGTATTAATAGTATTGAAAGGAACTTTGCCGGTTTGGAATTTGAAGATGGTAAAGAAGGAAGTATAACTTCTTTGCAAATATTCAAACAGCTCTTCAAAAAAAGATATGTTAATTGCGATGAAAGAAAAGAATATAATGTACTTAAAACAATTTTTGAAAATATTAAAGATAAAGATAGTAGATATTTACTTCTTGTTTCAAAGTCATCTATTTCAACATATTTATTAAATTCAATTCTTTCATCACCAGAATTAAAGAAGGATTTAAACAAAGAATTTTCTTTTTATATCGGAAGTGGTTTTACAAAAGATACACACTCGGAAGGATACGGTCTTAAAATATTAAATAAAATTCAACTTCAAATGGAACAAAACAAAATATTATTATTATCAGATTTAGAAGCGTTATATCCTTCCTTATACGATTTATTCAACCAAAACTTTACTGTTGTAAGTCAAAAAAATTACGCAAGAATTGCTATGGGAAGTACTAATAACACTTTTTCTTTAGTCGATGATGGATTTAAATGTATTGTCTTAGTCGATGAAAAGGATCTTGATAAACAAGATACTCCTTTCTTAAACAGATTCGAAAAACATATAATATCTTTTGAATATTTATTAAAAAAGGAATATATAGATGAAGCAGAAAAAATATATAATATAATTCAGAGCTTTTCAAATCAACGTTTACAAGACAATAATGGAATAGATATCAAATTTAACTTAAGTTATTTATTAATCAATTGTGATAAGGAAGAAATACAAGGAATTATATATAATAAATTTTCCGAATTAGAAAAAGAAAATAAAGAAAAAGAAAAAGGAAAAGAAAAAGAAAAAGGTAAACCAAATTTATTAGTTCAAGATTTTCAAGACTTAGTCTTAGAAAAAATAGCACTTACTTTACCACAAGATATAATATTTTTATTAAAATATTCAGGCTTTGAACAAATTTATCCAAATATGGCTGATAAAATAATACAATTTTATCAAAAAGGTGAACATTCAAATTTCCTTAAATTTTTAAAAACAATGAAGAACACAAAAAATGTAATATATACTTTCACAAGTATAGATGAGCCTTTATTAGCTAATTATTCAGGCGAAATTGAAACTGAATTATTAGGCAAAATTAATAAGGATGAGAATATAACCGAATTCCAAATAAATTCTTTAAATGAAGAAAAAGATTTAGAATCGAATTTAGATCAAGTTTATTCAAAAGATAAAAAATGGAAAATTGTTATAATTAAATTCAACCCTTATGAAACTTACATTATGAATTATGTTAAATTCTTCATCGAAAATTATATCACAGAAAAAAATTATTTAGATGAAAATAATAAAAAAGTGTTTATATTTACTGTGCATATGAATCGTATATTTGAATCAGATGAGAAAGATCCTAAAAAGAAAGGATATGTTAAAAAAAATTTATTACATGAAACAATTTCGCACTTAAGTGATTTTTATCAAATATTTATTGACCATTTGAACGGAGAAGATTTATCCATAATTGATATAATGAAATTAAAATCAAATGAATTGTTCACTAAATGTCTTAAATTAGATACTGAATTTATAAAGAATATTTATAATACTTTCTCTTATTTCAATTATAATATTAATAATGCTATAAAAGGAGTGGACAATAATAATTACCCAAATAAAGTAATGAACTTTTTAGAAAACAACAAAGAATTCACTCAAGCATTAATAAATTGCATATTGAAAAAACCAGCAGAGAAAATTGACATAGGTGAAGTATTAAAACATCATGAATTTTTCACAAAAGAAGATATATGCATAGTTACCGTTGTTAAAAGATATTTATCTCAATTATTTACAGATAATTTAACCAAATTAATATTCAAATGTGAAAAAGATAATTTCTTATCTCCATTTATTTACAACGAAATAAATCCTATTCAAAATGACCAAAGAGAACAAGTACAAGTTGTTATTAATAATGAAGCTCAAGAAAATAATGAAGAAGTCGAAGAAGAAATGAATTTAAATCAAAATCAAAATAATAATCAAAATAATAATGCTGAAAATAATAATCAAAATAATGCTGAAAATATAAGAGATAAAAAATATTATTTGAATAATAATTTAGTAAAAGTATTAATAGATACCTATTTAGAAACAGTTAATTTTTCGCTTAATGCAGTAAAGAAAAAAATAAAAAATAATAAAGTTTCATTATCATTTGGATTAAGATTACCTGGTATTTATATACCATTAAAAGAAATTATTAAATATATAAAAACCGAAGTAAAAAATAAATTTTTCAATGCGGAGAGAGACATCATAGATTTAAGAGCAGAAGAAGGAGTGGACTTTGGTAAAGAATTGGACGTATATAAAGGAAAAATCAAAACCTGCCTAAAAAATACAGAAATAGAAATAACAAAAAATAAAATTTTTTCGAAATTAAACGAATTAGAAAATCAATATCAAAAAGATAGTCAACAATTTTATGATTTATTAATGAATGATTATTATTATTTATTCATCATAGACAATTTACCAGATATAAACGATTTAAGTAAAAATATGCAAAATTATAAAAATATTATTAAATTAATGTTACATCAAAGATTCAACACAGGAGATGAAGGAGAAGAAATCGACCCGATTCGAGCAACAGCTAAAAAAATGGTATGGATTGAAACATATAGTCAATATATATCTATATTATTGAATATATTTAGTAAATTATCACAATACGAAGAAAAATTATATAATAAAATAGATAAATTAATAAAAGACAGAGAAATTTTATTAGAACAAGACGAAAAAAGAAATCCGCATCATACTTTAGAATATAAGTCACCGTTTTATTATATCACAGAAGCTTTGTTAAGAATTTCAATAGATGTTGATTTATTTAGTAAATTAAAAGGACAAGAATTTTATGACTTTATCAATTTATTAAAAACAATTATGAAAGATTGTTTAATCATTAATGACGATTTATCTATTTTCTCCAAAGAAATTTTCACTATTCAACAATTCCTCGAAATTGAAGAAGGACTTAATAATGTTAATAAAAGTAATGAAGAAAATATAATAAGCGTTTTAAAAATATTAACAGATTTATCAAAAGTGAATAATCAAATGATAGAAATAAGTCAAAAAGGGCAAGATTTATCCAATTTGATAAAGCAATTATACGAATTTTTAAATAAAAATTTAGGTGACACCGAAAACTTCAGAGAATTAATGATGGGTATTTTCGTAGGTGAATTAAAAAAAGTAAAAAATGATGATTATAGACTAACCTTAATAGATATTATATTAAAAAATAATAGTTTGATTGTTTATTCTTATCCTTTTATGGTAATAATTATGTCCGGATTTATTTCATCTGACCCTGCTTTCATTACTGAAAATCTTAAAAATCTTCAAAATGCGAATGCTCCTTGGATTGAATTAATTAATAATGCTAATAATGATATATTAAATGAAATATTATTAAGCATTTTCGAAAACAAGATAAATATTTATTTCGAATCAATACCAAATTTATCAAATGAAGATTTAGAAGATTTATTCAAAAAATATTATGATTATATGAATGATAATGATGGCAAAATAAATCCTACTTTTATAATATCAGATAAAAGTTTAGAAGAATTCAAACAATGTGCAAATATATTAGAAACTATTTATAACAATAGAAAAGAAGGCAAAAAAGATATAAAAAATGATCTCCTCTGTCAATTATATGCAATAGCCTATATAAAAATATACTTATATAAATATGCTGATTTTTCACACCGTTGTAATCAGCAATTTATCGATTTTGAAGAAGTATTAAAAGCTATAAATGGTAATGCAAAAACTGAAGTGAGACAAATGTTAAAGATTTACGTTTTTAAAATTTTCTATTATTTCTTAGGCAATTACCAAGAATTTTCGAATTATAATTATAAAATGCATCAAATAAATTTCTTCGATGAATTAAAAGATAGATTCGTAGAAAAAAAAGAAGCCATGTTAAGTTATTATATGCTTCCTAATGGCGACGATGCAAAATGGAAAACATTTAATGAATACTATGAAAAATTTGATTCTTATGTGTTCAATGAATTTAATAAACCAATAAACGAATTTGTTAATTATATAAAAAATAATGGAATTGATTCATTTTATATGATTTCGACTGATTTAATAGTGTCGAATTTAGCTTTACAAAATTATGTCAAAAATAAAAATGATTATAATAAATATTCATCTTATGTTAAAAATGTATTCGGTGATCCACAAATAAAATTGGCTGATATTACAAAAAAATTATTTTTCCTTTTATCAAACGATGAAATATTTACTAATACAATGAAAAAGAAACTCGTCGATGAACAAAATCTTAAAGATATTAATGTGAATCAATACGAAATTTTATTATATGGATTAAGATTTTGCTTACAAACAACAAATCAAGAAAAGCCTGAAGAATTTTTATATTCGCAATTAATCTCGCAAGATTGTCAAAATAAATTTAAACAAATGTGTATTCCAGGAAATAATATTTCAGATAATATTTATATAAAAAATTATCTTTTAGTTGAAAAACATTTGATTATAGATAATAAACCAGATAATATAGGAGCTTATGTTTGTGGTTGTGGATTATATTATGATATAGGACCATGCGGATTTCCTAGTGCCCCTGGAGTATGTATTAACTGTTTGAAAAAAATTGGTTATGTTCCACGTCCTCCTGGTATTAATGGTTGTCATGGTATGTCTCTTGAGAAAGGACATTATAGAATTTTTAAAGATGCTGCTCAAAAGCAAGCGACTTTACAAAGATATGGCGATAATGATCAAAATATTCCTAATAAATTAATAACAGAATATAAAAAAGAAATAATAGATCCTTTGATAGAAAAAGAAAAATACGGAGTAAGTAAAATAGGAAAAATGATTTTCGAAGATACAAATCAAAAAGTAAGAAATCAATCACAAATAGGTTATAGACTTTTGAATTTTATTTTATATTCACATCTATTTTATGCGAATTGTTTAGGCTTTATTAGCAACGATGAAATGAAGAATTATGTCTGTGATGGAATGAATTGTATTCAAATGATAGAAAAAGATTGGAATTTCTTGAAAGATGCTTTACAATCAAAAGGTATACAAATAATTCAAATATTTATAAATTTAATATTTGATAAGCTTGTTGAAAAATTAAAAAATTGCAAATTAATAAAAACAACAGAAGACCGCGACAAATTCGAAGCAGAAATTGAACAAGTTTTAGAAGGAGCTTATAAAGAATATGAAAATTATTCTAAAATATATAAAGAAAATAACGAAAAGATGTTAGAATTAGATAAAAACAGTATGAAATCTTTAGTACTCGAAACCAACGATGTTAATTCCTATGACGCAAATGAATATCCTTATTATAAATATTTCTTAATGACAACTTATCCAACAAGAGAAGCTTTTATTCACGAACTTAAAAAAGTTGAACAATATGAAAGAAAATATGCACTCATTGCTAATTATATCAAGGAAGAAAATCCAGAAAAATTCTTGATCAAATATTTACCAGAATTTAATGAATTTTGTAATTTCATGATAGATTATTATTCGTATAAAATATCAAGAGAAGACGCAGCAAAAAGAGATTTAAAAGATGAAGACTTATTCAAAAACGATCCTAAATTCAAAGACAAGTTAAAAAAATTTGTTAATATATGGGATAAAATAAAACAATATGCAATTAAATTTGCTTGCAGAGATGAAATGCCTGTAATTAATTTAAATGAAAATCAAAAAGTTGCTTATTTCTTAAACGATGATGGCGATATGGGAAAAGGTATGTATATAGCTTCCGCTTATCAAAATTTCATCGAATGGCAAAATAATTTCTTAGATTCATTAATAGAACCTTCGAAACAAAGTGGAATATTACATCATTTTGTGAAAAATATGGAACATACTATCGATGTTCAAAAAGCGAAAAAAAATGAAGCACTTAATTTCGATATAATCAATAAAGATTTCAATACGTGCATTTATGATAATTGTCGAAGAAATATTTTCAGAAAAGATAATAGTATTAATTATATGAATTATAAACAATTTATATATGACTTTGCCGAAATAGAAAAATATTTAGGAGAACAACTTCTTCCAGGAAAAGTTAAATTTAATAGTCATGAACATTTAAAATTTGTTACTTTCTGCTTCGAAGGATTTAGAAAAAATAAATCGAGTGTTTTAACCGATTTTGTTGATAAATATAAACAAGTTCCTTTAGAGCCAAGAAAGAAACAAGCTATTTATGATATAATAAAAAACCAATTTAATGAACAAGCAGAAGAATTAACCAAAATATTATTCTCTATTCAATTACTTTTATATTATCTTACTCAAGAAAGACAAAACGAAAAAGATGAAATCAAAACAATAATAGGTGAGTTGCCAGAATATGTAAGCTTGACTCCAGAGTGTAAAGAATTTTTGCAAAATAGAGAATTGAATATTAGAATAGAAGAAATAATTGGCGTTTTTTCCTTCTTTGAATTATTATGTTATAAGCCAATAATTAATAATTTGCAAGAACATTACAAAAAAGACATAAAAGAAGAAAAAAGGAATGAAATATTAAAATTATTTGAAGATAAAAAGTTTAAACTAATTACTAAAGTCAATTTAGCTTCAGCTTGTCGTAAATTTATTTCAAGATATTTAACAAGTTCAAGAAAAGATGATGACTTCAATGATGAAAATGATTTATCAGACCAATTAACTAGGTATGAATTTTGGTCTAAAGAAATATTCGAAAAAGAAGATGATTTAACCAAGGAATTAAATTATTTAAAAAAACTCCAAATAACTGTTGGACAATGCTTTGAATTATATAATTTAATGGGATGTGATGAAAAAACTGAATTAAAAGATATTAAAATGAAAGAAGATGAAGTTAAAGGAGGAGCAGATGATGATAATGAAGATGATGATGATCATAGATTAGTCAAAAGAGATGGAAGATATGCAAGAGGAAAGAGAAAGAGGCCAAATTATACTTAAATAATGCTAAATATAATTAATTTATTATTCGAGTTAATTAATTAAATAAAAATAAAATAATAAATTATTAATTAAAT
>JAEEGL014164776.1_pt1 | contig 14994 bp, 7 predicted proteins | sample 9134231 | NCBI WGS metagenome assembly JAEEGL01 (sample SAMN16246548, study PRJNA631951) | gut metagenome | biome: gut microbiome; feature: rumen; material: fiber-attached | host: Bos | place: Iran: Karaj | collected 2018-10
ATCCAGGTGCCTCCGGTCCCCCAGAAAGAGGACGATAATGGCGAGTGGGAATACACGATCATCGACGGAAACGAGGTCCGCATAGACGCCATGTACCGCCCGATAGAGTACGATCTGGTGTTCTTCGTCGACGACGCCAAATACTGCGAGATGAAGGCATCCGCCGCCGACGACATCCAGGTGCCTCCGGTCCCCCAGAAAGAGGACTATAATGGCGAGTGGGAATACACGATCATCGACGGAAACGAGGTCCGCATAGACGCCATGTATTACCCCATTGAATATGACGCCGAGTTCTACGCGGACGGCCAGAAAGTCGCCGAAAGGAAGCTTTCCGCATGCCAGTGCGAAGACATCCCCGAAGTCCCGGCCAAAGAGGATTACGACGGCGAATGGGTCTACGAGATTCTCGACGGCGGGAAGGTCAGAATCGATGCGCTGTATTCCCCCAAAGTCTACGACTTGATGTTCTTCGTGGACAACGACCTGGTAAAGGAGATGAAAGTAGCGGTAGGCGAGAGCATCGTGCTTCCCGAGGTCCCTGCTAAAGAGGATTACACTGGGGAATGGGCTTACACAGTGATCGACGGCAACACCGCCAGAATAGACGCGATGTACTTCCCCAAGACTTATGAAGCCGAATTCTATGCGGACGGCCGGAAAGTAGCCAGCAAGACTCTGTCCCCGATCACAGCAAATGACGTGCCCGAAGTCCCGGCCAAAGAGAATTACGACGGCGAATGGCAGTACGAGATCGTCTCGGACGGCAGAGTAAGGGTCGACGCGGTTTACAAACCAGTGGAATATGACCTCGTGTTCTTCGTGGACGATGTCAAGTACTGCGAGCTCAAAGCTGTCCCCTCTGAAAAGATGGCGATTCCGGAGGTCCCTCCGAAAGAAGGATTCACCGGCGAATGGGTATACACTGTGCTGGACGGCGCCTCCGCCAGGATCGACGCCATGTATACGCCCATCGGACAGGGGGGCTGCTGCGAAGATCCCTCCGAAGACGGCGGAGAAGGGATCCTCCTCTCGTTCTATGTGGACGGCAAGAAGTGCTGCGAGAAGCTGATCACCAGCGAGGAAGAGATCAAAAATGTGCCGCCGGTCCCCGAAAAAGAGGATTACGAAGGCAGATGGGAATACGAGCAGACCGGGGCTGATACCGGCGACATGATCGCGGTCTACGACCCCATAGAGTACCGCATGACGTTCTACGTCGACGGCGAGAAATATGCCGTGGCAGTGATGACCGCAGAGGACACCGAATCCGTCATCCCCGAGGTCCCTGCGAAGCCCGGATACACCGGCGAATGGCAGTACAAGAAAGGCGGCGACAACAACGTCACCGTCACCGCAGTATACACCGCGGAATGAAACCGAGGGGCTTCGGCCCCCCTCCCATTTCCCTGTTTTTGGATGTCACATATCGGCGGCCGAACGCACGCTGGCAGACAGCGCATCGGCATCCAGATCCTCCATATCGAAATACAGCGCGCCCAGATGCGAAGCAAGTTCTGAAGCGCTGTCGAAAAGCCTGAACCCGCTCCCCGTGTTGACCACGATCCATTGGGTCCCGGGTATGCTCATCGAATCGGCGATGCTTCTTGCCTCTTTGTTGGGGTCCTCCCCTTCGGCCGACGCCACATTGGACCTTCCGTCGGTCATCAGGACTATGAAGCATCTCTCTCCCGGATGCGCCCGCGAATAGGACGTCATGTATTCGCCTGCCGAAATCAGCGCGGCGGACAGCGGCGTCCTGCCTCCGGTGGGTATGTCCTCCAGCAGCTTGTAACCGTATTCCACCGACCTCGTGGGCGGCAGCAGCACTTCCGCCGACCTCTTCCTGAATATCATGAGGCCGACCCTGTCGCGCTTGACATAGCTGTCTTTGAGCATCGAAAGGACAGCGCCTTTGACGGCCGCCATCCTCCTTCTGGCCCCTATGGATCCGCTGGCATCGACCACGAACATCACCGTGCATCCCGAACGGACCCTCCTGACTTTCTCTCTGATGTCCGAATCGCGAACCTCGATGCGCATATCCCCGGATCCGCGCCCTTTGTGGGAAAGAGCCGCAGCTCTTATGGTGGCGCCCAAAGCGATGTCGTCGGTCTTCCCGTCCGGGATCCTGGATGACACCTGGCGGCCCGAAGCGCCTTTGCATTCCATCTCTGAGCGGCGCCCCTTCCTGCTTCCTGAGGATTTGCGCGGAATCTTCCCTTTGCCCATGTAATCGATGACCCTGAACTGGCGTCCGACTTCGAACATCATATCGTCCAGGCGCGGCAATTCCAGAGGCCCTTCAGGACGCTCGTCCCTCTCCTTTTCCTGCCCATCGGAATCGCCGTTGTCCGGAGGCTCTTCCGGCGGGGTGCTGTCGGGCTCTTCCCCGTTGTCAGGGGGCTCATCGTCGTCTCCCTCATCCGGGGGCGGGCTCTCCGGCGGGGGCTGATCGTATTTCCTCCTGTGGACAAGGCACATGGCTGTGGCGCGCTCGACGTCTTTCCTGGTGACCCTGTCCCTTCTGTCCAGCGCCGCCAATGCGATGGCCGCGTTGGTGACGGCATAATCCCCGCGTATGCCTTCCGCCCCGAGCCTTTCGCACAGCTCGGAGATTATGAGGCGCAGCTCCTCCGAGATCTCCACCAAGGGTATGATCTCCGATGCATCGGCGATGGCCGCCCGTTCCTTCTCCTGGTCAGCCTCATAGGAAGCGCTGAATTCTTCTCCCGAATCGTCGAATGACAGCCTCCTGGAAAGAATCTCTTTCCTCGATTCAGCGTCATCCTGGGCGGAAACGACAACGCAGATGTCGAAGCGGTCCAGCAGATGCTCGCTCATCTCGCGCTCGTCGGGATTCATGGTCGCGACCAATGTCACGTCCACGTCCGATACGTCGGAGATCCCGTCGCGCTCGGTCCTCAGAGAGCCCGATATGACTGCGTCCAGAAGGGATATGGCCAGCTTCTCGTCCATCAGATTGATGTCGTCGACGAATGCGAACCCTCCGTCGGCCTCGGCGATAAGCCCGTTCTCGAGGCGGAGTTCGCCGGTATCCAGAAGATGGCCGACATCCACGGAGCCGAAAATCCTTCCGGCGTCGGCGTTAGAAGGTATGTTTACGGCGGCCTTCCCGGTGAGTTCGCCCAAGGATCTGCACAGGACGGTCTTCGCCGTCCCCGAAGGCCCTCTGATCAGGACGGTGCGGATGTTCCTGCTGCATGCTGCGCATTTCAGGGCGTCTTTCGCCGCTTCCATCCCGCATACCGCGGAGAAAGGGTATGTCAGAGACTTTCCAGGCATCTGCTGAGTTCCTCGCGGTCGATTGAAGAATCCTCGAACGGGCGCCTTCTCATGCGGTGGGACAGCACCAAACCTGCCACGGCGATGATGTCGTCGGATATGATGCGGTCCCTCCCTTCGAACGCAGCGTTGGCTCTGGCCGCCTTCATCATGACTATGTCCGCCCTGTGACCGTCGATGCCGAAATGGGATGTCACATTTACAACTCCGTCCAGAACTTCCGGTCCCATCTTCACCAAACGGACGCGGGAAGCGGCCTCGGCGATGCGCGAACGCAGCTTTTCCGTCTCTTCCGATCTGGAATTGACATAATTGTCCGGGGAATCGTCGTATTCCAGCCTTCTCCTGACGATTTCGGCCCTGGTTTTCGGGTCATGCTCCCCTTTGATGTCCACGGAGAGGCCGAACCTGTCCAGTAGCTGCGGCCTGAGGTCGCCTTCCTCGGGGTTCATCGTCCCGACCAGCACGAATCTGGACGGATGTGAGAACGAAATCCCTTCCCTTTCGACGTAATTGACGCCCATAGCCGCCGAATCCAGAAGCATATCGACGATATGGTCGTCCAGAAGATTGACTTCGTCGATGTACAGCAGGTTTCCGTTGGCGCGGGCCAGAACCCCCGGCTCGAACCTTTTCTCCCCGGTCTTCAGCGCATGTTCGATGTCGATGGTCCCGGCAACCCTGTCCTCAGTTGCGCCGAGCGGGAGCTCCACCACCTCCATGGGGACCTCTTCGATCTCCAACCTCCCTTCCTCGAACTTTTTCCTGCATGATTCGCACATGGATTCGGGATCCGAGGGATCGCAGCGGAACATGCATCCTGCCGATACTTTTCTCCTGGGCAGAACCCCTCCCAGCGATCTGACGGAGGTGGATTTGGCAGTTCCTTTCTCGCCTTTGAGGAGGACCCCGCCTATCCCCGGATCTATGACGTTCAGAATGAGCGCTTTTTTCATCTCTTCCTGGCCGACGATGTCTACGAATGGAAAAACTGCGTTTCTGCGGCTCAAATTATCCCTCATCCACATTTGGATATAATGTCCGATGTAATATAAAGGTCGTCCGCGATTATCGCTGGATGCCCTCCATCCGAGGCGATGAGGGGCGGAGGGGTCGGAATGAAAGCGGTTTTCCTTTCCATACAGTCGATGGACGCATCCATTTTCCCGGAGCTGGCGGCGGAGATCAGAGAGACAGGCATCGACATCCAAGCCAGCGGATACAACCATGATGCCGCGGATTCCGACCCTCTGGTGTACCACAGGCTGGCGGAAGATACGCGCGAAGCCGACATCATCTTCATCAGGTGCATGGCCGATCCCTCCAAATTCTCTCGGTTCGCGGATTATGAGAAGATCCTCAGGGAATGCAGGGGCCTCGTCCTGTTCCATTCGAAGAGCCCGGAAGTCCGCCTGATGTACAGAGACCTATTCGCCGGAGACGACCGGGATTTCATCGCGATGTCCAGATACGCCGACATGAAAGGGAGGGAAAACGATCGCGCGCTGCTCCTCTACGCCTACAGGATGGTCACGGGGGATGGAATCGAAGTCCCGGAGCCGATAATCAACAGATCGGACGGGATCTACCACAGAGGATTCCCGAAGGACGTATCCAAAGAGGACTATCTCAGGACGCTGGGGGAAGGCCCCGCCGCCGGGATCCTGTTCCCGTCGAATCTTTGGCTATACGGGAATCTGGGGCATGTCGACGCTCTGATCGACGGCCTTGAATCCCGCGGAATGGGCGCGATCCCGGTGTTCTACACGCCGTCAGCCGGATCGGCATCCGAGAACAGGCCGACTTCGGAAGTTGCCGAGGAATACTTCATAAAAGACGGGAAGACGCTGATCGACGTCCTGCTGGTATGCTCCCCGTTCTCGCAGCTGATGGCTTCCTCCGGCACGGCTGACGTACCCCCGGAGAAGAATTTCTTCGGCAGGCTGCTGAGAGTTCCGGCGATCCAGGTCATGACCTATTCCGGTCCGTTCCCTGATTACGAGAAGTCCGCGGACGGCCCCGCCAAAGGCGACCTGAAAGCAATGGTGTGCTGGCCAGAGATAGACGGCCAGATCATAGGCGTCCCGTACGCTGAAAGCAAGGCCGGGACCAAAAGGGCCGATCCCATACCGGACAGAGTGGGCCATATATGCGAGATGGCGCTGGGATGGGCCCGCCTGGGCAGGAAGAAAACATCCGAAAGGAAAGTGGCGATACTGATGTATCAGGTCAGCCCGGGATCGGAGCGCATCGGCAACGCCGGGCCGCTGGACGCCCCCGCCAGCGTGGTCAATCTGCTGAAGGCCATGCGGGATGCTGGGTATGCTTTGGGAGACATCCCGGCTGATTCCAGGGAGCTTATGGACAGGATCCTCGCCGGGATCACATACGATTTCGGCAACAGGACCGATCAGGACATCATCATGACGGCCCCGGCGGCGATTTCCAAAGAGGAATACGCTGGATGGTACAGGAAAGTGCCCGGATTCGACAGGGAAAGGATGGAAACCCGCTGGGGGAGCGCGCCGGGATATGTTGCGGCGGCGAAGGGGAAGATGATTGTCCCCGGATTCGTATGCGGCAATGCTATCGTGACCCTGCAGCCGCCCAGAGGATGGGGGCAGGGGGCCGATGAGCTGTGCCACGATCCCGTCCTTCCCCCTCACCACCAATATCTCGCGTTCTACAGATGGCTGAAGGAATCGTTCGGAGCGGATGCGGTGGTCCATATGGGAACCCACGGAACCCTGGAATGGCTTCCGGGTAGGACATCCGCCCTGTCCGGGAAATGCTATCCGGATGTCATCCTCGACGCCCTGCCGAACATCTACCCTTACATGATAGACGATCCCGGCGAGGGCCTGCAGGCGAAGAGACGCTCCGAAGCTGTTCTGATCGGCCATCTCAACGCCACGATGGCGAGGGCGGGGCTCCACGGCGGGATGACAAGGCTGGATTCGCTCATACAGGAATACGTGGCCATGGGCGCCGGGACGGCCCCTAGGAAGAACGCCGTCCTGGAAGAGATGCTGGAGGCGGCGCGCGAAGAGAACATGCTGGAAGACATCGGCCTCGACGGGAGCTCCGGGATCGATGATCTCAGGGATAAAATCTGGAAGCTCCACGAACTCGTGGACGAAGCAAAAGACGCACTCATCAGGGACGGGCTGCATATCCTCGGAGAGGTGCCGGAAGGCGGGCTGATGACCGAATTCATCTATTCGATGACGAGGATGGCCAACGGAAGCGTCCCTTCCCTCAGGGAATCCGCGGCCGATTCCATGGGCGAGGCCGGAAAGGACCTGGATGCAGCCGATGCCGCTGTCATGAGCCTGATAGAGAACATCCGCCTGTCAGGATTCGATGCGGATGAGGCGGAAAGAATATGCAGGGAAAGATTCCCGGGTTGCACGGACGGCCTCTTAACCGCCGCCAGATTCGTGTGCGAGAAGCTGTATCCGGCGCTGGAGGGCACCGCAGGGGAGATTTCCTCGGCCATGGACGCTCTGGCCGGAAAATACGTCTATCCCGGGCCTTCCGGAGCGCCCACGCGCGGCAACGCCCACATCCTCCCGACCGGAAGGAATTATTACGGCCTCGATCCGGACACAATACCCACGCGCTCCGCATGGGAGGTCGGGAAAGGGATGGCAGACCAGATGATATCCCGCTACATCGAAGACAGAGGAGAATTCCCCAGGGAGATAGGCTTCATAATATGGGCCACAGACACATTCAAAAGCGGGGGCGACGACGTCGCTTACATACTCTGGCTGATGGGCATAAGACCCGTCTGGTCTCCGGACGGCCCTGCTGTGACCGGGCTGGAGGTAGTTCCTCTGAAGGAGCTCGGACGCCCTAGGATAGACGTTTCAGTGCGCATAACCGGGCTGTTCAGGGACGCCTTCCCGAATCTCATCGACCTTCTGGACGACGCGGCCAAAATGGCCATGGCGCTGGACGAAAAGGACGAGGACAACGCTATCGCTGCCAATCTCAGGAAGGATCTGGTGGAGAGCATCAGCGAAGGGGTCCCCGAGGACGAGGCCCGCATCCGCGCGTCCGCAAGGATATTCGGATGCCCTCCGGGAGCGTACGGGCCGGGCGTCAACCACCTGATAGAATCGGGGAAATGGCAGACAGTCAAAGATCTGGCCGATTCCTATGCGGCCTGGGGCAGCTATGCCTATGGTAGAGGGCTTTCCGGGAGGCAGATGAAAGGCGAGTTCATCAGGCGCTTCTCCAGAGTGGGCGCTACAGTGAAGAACATGCCCGACAGAGAGATAGATCTGATCGACATCGACGACGTCTACGGTTATCTGGGCGGACTGAACGCGTTCGTCAAAGCCTACGGAGGGGATTCCGTATCGTATATGGGGGACAGCTCGGATCCGAACAGCACCAAACTCCGCAGCCTCGGGGAGGAGATGAGATTCGTGTTCCGCAGCAAGCTCCTCAACCCGAAATACATCGAAGGGATGAAGAGGCACGGATACCGCGGAGCGGCGGAGATGGTGAACGTGATAGAGCATTCGTTCGGGATGGACGCCACCTCCGACGTCATGGACAAATGGATGTACGACGGAATAGCAGAGAAATACCTGCTTGACAAAGACGTCTGGGATTGGATGGAGAGGGAGAACCCGCATGCGGTCGCGGAAATACTGGACCGCCTCGGCGAAGCGATATCCCGCGGGATGTGGGAAGCCGACGACGAAATGAAGGAAAAGCTTGAGAGACTCTCCGAATCGGCGGAGGAAAGGCTCGAGGATCTTACGGACTGATACCATGAAGGTAGTCAGCATCTCCATAGGCGCCAACCACGGGCACGATTTTGACGGCGCCGCCCGCCGGCTCCGCTCGGAAGGATACGATATTGAGGTCATAGGAGCTGATTCCTGCGACATGGACGCCGACGTCCTGTTTAACAGGAGGATCCTCTCGGAAGTCAGCGGAAGCGGGGCGGTGTTCATCAGGGTGCACGGAGACGTCACCTATTTCAAGAAATTCGCCGGGCTGGAGAAGGAAATCACCAGGAACGGCATCTGCGCCTTCCTGGTCTGCGACAGCGAAGGGCGCGTCACCAACGAATACCGCCGCCTGTTCACCGGAACTGACGAGGATTTCGCCCTTCTCACCAGATACGTCGTCCCCGGAGGCGAGAACAATTACAGGTCTGCCCTGCTGTGGGCGCTGAAGACTATCGGGCAGGCGGACGGAGAGCTTCCGGAGCCCGAGATCCCGCCCGCCCAGGGAGCATACACGCCGGAAAGACACCTCATACCCATAGACGAGGCCATCGCATCGATGGACGGCTCCAGACCGAGGATCTGCGTGTTCTTCCACCAGAGGTTCTGGGTCACCGGCAACTGCGGAGGCCCAGACGGGCTGATTAAGGCTCTGAGAGAGCGCGGAGCCGATGCTGTAGGGATATTCACCGGCACCTATCCGGACGAAGAGATCGGAGCGATGGGCATCGGGGCGCTCATAGACAGATATCTGATAAAAGACGGAAAGCCGCTGATCGACTGCGCCATCCAGACCATGGGGTTCTCGCAGACGCTGAGGCCGAAAGCCGACGCCTTCGAGCAGGAATGCGACGACAATATGTTCGAGAGACTGGGGGTGCCGGTGATCCAGGCGATGCAGCTCTACGGCACGGAGGAGAAATGGAGATCAAGCCCTTACGGGCTCACCAGCTCGGAGATCGCCGGGAACGTGGTCAGCACGGAATATGACGGGCAGATCATTTCTGTGCCAGTAGCCGGATACGAAGTGGAGGAGGACGGCGGGCGCAGATACCATCCCATAGAGGAAAGATGCCGCATGGCCGCCGACATAGCATACATGTGGGCCCAGCTGGGCAGGAAATGCAGGCGCGAGAAGAAGGCGGCGATACTGCTGTATATGTATCCTCCGAGGAACGATCTCGCCGGAGGCGCATCCGGCCTGGACACCATGGAAAGCGTCGCGGAGCTCCTCAAGGCGATGTCCGCGGCCGGATATGAGCTCGAGTGGGTCCCGGAAAACGGGAGAGAGCTGGCCGACCGTCTTTTAGATGGGATAACCAACGACACGTCATGGCTTTCCGATGATGAGATCAGATCCAGGGCGGCCGAAAGGATACCCGCGGCGGATTATCTGGGGTGGCTTTCAAAGGAGCCGGGATCCATAGCCGGACGCCTCGAAGCGAGCTGGGGCAGGGCTCCCGGAGACGTCCACGTCATAGACAACGATATGCTCGTGCCCGGGCTGGTCAACGGCAACGTATTCGTCGGATTCCAGCCGGACCGCGGGAAGTGCGATTCCGAAAGCTATCACGACCCGGATACCGCGCCTCCCCACCAATATCTGGGGTTCTACAGATGGCTGAGGCATACCTTCGGGGCGGACGCCGTGATACACGTCGGAACCCACGGAACCCAGGAATGGCTCCCCGGAAAGAGCGTCGGGCTATCCCGGGAATGCTTCCCCGATGCCGTCCTCGAAGCGCTTCCCGACATCTACCCGTACATCATAGACAACCCCGGCGAAGGCATGCAGGCCAAGCGCAGGGGGTATGCCGCCGTGGTGACCCATATGATCCCTGCGATGACGAGAGCGGACGAATACGACGAGATTTCGGAGCTGGAATCCGCCCTCCAGCTCAGGATGAAGGCATCCGCCACCGACATGTCGGAGAGCGTCAGGGAAACGGACGCGAAAATTGCCGAGATAGTCAGGGAGATGTCCCTGAACTCAGATCTGGATCTCCCTGACGACCCGGAGGAAATAGGGAAAAGGGCGGGGGACATCTACGACTACGTCGTCGAGATCAAGGATGCGCTCATCGCGGACGGGCTCCACGTCCTCGGCAGGGCTCCCGAAGGGGATCTTCTCAAGGAATCCGTTTACAGCATGGTCAGGAACGCCAACGGAAGCGTGCCTTCTATGAGAAGCGCCATGGCCGCCGATATGGGGTACGATTTCCAGGCGCTGCTCCGGGACCCTTCGGGGATGACGGACGGCCGCCTGAACGGGGAGATCGTCGACTCCATAGACGCTGAATGCCGCTCCGCCATAGGGAAGATCGTGGACGGGGAACAGTGCGATCTGGGAGCCGAAGCCTCCGAGACGGCAGAATTCATCCGCAGATATCTGATTCCGGCGATCGGAAAGACCGGAAACGAAATCCGGAGCGTGCTGGATGCTTTGGACGGGAAATATATCCCTCCGGGGCCGTCCGGATGTCCCACACGCGGAAGAGCCAAGATCCTGCCCACCGGCCGCAATTTCTATTCCATCGACCCGGACGGCATCCCGTGGAGCTCCAGCTGGGAGATAGGACGCAGGATGGCCGACCAGATGGCCGAGAAATACGTGGAATCCAACGGCGCTTATCCAAGATCCGTCGGAGTCGTCGTCTGGGCTACGGACACCATGCGCACAGGAGGGGACGATATCTCCTACGTGCTGTGGCTGATGGGCCTGCGCCCGGTCTGGTCGGAATACGGCGGTCGCGTCATGGGCCTGGATGTGGTGCCCCTCGAGGAGCTGGGGCGCCCCAGGGTCGACGTCACGCTTAGGATAAGCGGGCTGTTCCGCGACGCCTTCCCCAACCTCGTGGCGATGATAGACGAGGGAGCCAGGACCATCGCAAACCTGGACGAATCCGACGAAGAGAACGCGATGGCGGCCAACCTCAGGAAAGACGTCCTCGAAGCGGTGCTTTCGGGCATCCCCGAGGATGAGGCCAGGAGAGACGCCCAGATCCGCGTTTTCGGAGACGCTCCGGGGCAGTACGGGTGCGGGGTGAACACCCTGATCACCAACGGGAAATGGAAGACCGCCGAGGACCTGGGCGAATCATACATCGCGCACGGGTGCTACGGATACGGCAGAGGATGCGACGGCAAGGCGATGGAAAGACAGTTCAGGAAGAGGATGGGCTCCCTGGACGTCGCGGTCAAGAACCACAACAACCGCGAGAACGATCTCTTCGACATGGACGACGACTACGATTTCCTGGGCGGGATGGTCGCCGCTGTCAGAGCATCGGGCGGGGATGCCGACGCGTTCATGGGGGATTCCTCCGACACGGAGAACCTGAAGGCCCGCACCCTGAAGGAGGAATGCGCCTTCGTCTTCCGCAGCAAGATAAACAACCCGAAATGGCTGGAAGGCCTCAAGAGGCACGGGTTCAGAGGTGCCCAGGACATCTCCCAGCTGTTCGACTACGTCATGGGGTGGAGCGCCACATCCGGCGTCATAGAAGGGTGGATGTACGAATCCCTGGCCGAAAGATACGTCCTCGACAGAGAGACGAGGGAGTGGATCCTGAAGGAGAACCCGTATGCGATGCTGAACATGCTCGGCCGCCTGGAGGAAGCCGTATACAGGAAGCTCTGGGACGCAGACGACGAGATGAAAGAGAAGTTGGATGCCCTCAGCGGCGAGGTCGAGGGCATAATGGAAGACCTGACGGACTCCCGATCGGTATAAGTGGACTTTCCGCGGCCTGCGCGGGACCGTACGCCTGAAGGTTATCCTAGGCTTGCCTATGACGAAAGCGGCGTTCAGGCGCATATCCCCCGGGATATCGGGGAAGAATCTCATGAGCGCTTCATGGTCGGTCTGATCCGCCAATTGGATCCATCTCGAATAGAACCCGCCGTATCCCATGGCATATGCCATAGCCTCAATCCTTCCCATGGCTATGGCGGCGTCTATGTCGATGGCCGAGAATATGAGGATGATCTCCCTGCCTTCCCAGGTGAACGGATTGTTCCTGCCTTCCATCCCGCCGTCCACATATGCGCAGAACTGGTCTATGCGGGGGTGGAAATCCCTTTTCGATTCCAGAATGCCTCTTATGTGGCACATATAACCGTCGAAGCGCCTGTTTATCACGGCTATCTCCACCGCCTGGGAATTCTCGGCGGTAGGCGCCTGCGCCGCGGCGGAAAGTATGGCATCCATATCCGCGTCCGGTATGGGGCCTTCCCTGAACCATCTGCACGAACGGCGCCTCCCGATGAACTCCCTCATCTGCGCCGGGGATATCACCGATTCCTTCGGATCATATGCGATGGATTCCCCTGATCTCAGTTTTATGGCGCCTTTGAGGCAGACCGAGGCGCAGTGGCCGCAATCGAAGCATTCGTACGGGCCGCCGTTGCTCTCCTCCGCCTTGCCTCCGATGATCTTCAGGTTCCCTCTGATGCAGACCGAGGCGCATAACCCGCACCCGATGCATGCCCCGGCATCTATCTGGACATGGGATGAATGCCCGGTCATTCGAAATCGGTCTCCGTGATGCCGCCTGATGTCTCCAGTATCTTCTTGATCCTTCTCTGCCCGTCATCCAGCACGGATTTGCAGTGATTCCTGAGGATCACCGCCCTCTCGTAGATCTCAAGGCTCTCGTCCAGATCGGTGCCTCCCGCCTCGAGCTTCTCCACCAGCTTCTCGAGCTGGGATATGCTCTCTTCGAACGACATCTTTCCGACTTCTTCCGTATATTTCTGGCTCTCTTCCCCGTTCATCCGTTCAGCTCCTTGCCTCTTATCTCGGCTTCGGCAGTGCCGTCCCTCATGCGTATCCCTATCATGCCGCTGTCCGGCATGGATGCGACGGAAGTGAGGACGCTCCCATCGGACGATGTGATCAGCCCGTATCCCCTTCCGAGAATGTTGAGCGGATTGAGACCCTCAAGATTCCTCGACAGCGCGTCGACGTATGATGAGGCCCTGCCCTCGATGTTGTTCATGGCCGCTTCCGGCCTGTTTCCGATGGCGGAAAGGCGCAGACCGCATGCCTTCGCCTTCTCCGACGCAATCGAAGCTATCTTCGAGCACGCGGATTCCGCCCTCAGACCTTTGTAATCCATATCCGATCTGATTTTTTCCGGAGAGATCCTGGACTCGGCGACCATGAGGCGCGCCGAAGCGGCGTCCGATGCGGAAGACAGAGCCCTCGATGCCCTGGCCGACAGCTCCTCCAGCTTCGACGACCTGCGTTCCAGAGCGTCGGCGGAGCGCCCGATCGATGCCCTGTTCATCAGCCTCTCCAGGCGCAGCTCACCCTGGGATATGATGTCCGCCACGGACCTGTCTGCGCGCCCGGCGAGATCGTCCAGGCCCATCACCCTCATATACATGTCATCCAGGGCATGCTCCGGAGACAGCTTCGCAGAGAGGACACCGAAACGGCCGGCCATCCTTTCGTAGGTCGCTTCCAGGGATTTCCCCGCGCGGGAGATCAGGGACTCCACGTCCGATGCTGTCTCCGATCTGTCCCTTAAGATCAGGGCGGCCGCCCCGGTCGGAGTGGGAGCGCGCAGATCGGAGACGAAATCGGAAATCGTGAAGTCCGTCTCGTGGCCGACGGCGGACACCACAGGAATCTTGGATGCCGCGATCGCCCTCGCCACGATCTCTTCGTTGAAGCACCACAAATCTTCGAGAGAGCCGCCGCCTCTGGCCACTATGATAACGTCCACTCCGAAGCGGTTTAGGAATTCGATCCCGGCGACGATGGTTTTTGCGGCCCCTTCGCCTTGGACCTGCGAAGGGACGAGAAATATGTCCGCCGGGAATCTGGACGCGGACGTCGTGATGATGTCGTGTATGACGGCGCCGCTCTGCGAAGTCACGACCCCGATCCTGCGCGGATATTTGGGCAGAGGGCGCTTGCGCGATTCGTCGAATAAACCCTCGTTCTTAAGCCTCTCTTTGAGCTCCTCAAATTTGATATAGAGTTCCCCAACGCCGGAATGCCTCATGGTCGAGACGATGAACTGATACTTTCCCGTCTGCCCGTACAGATCCGCGCTTCCGAAAGCTTCGATCTTGTCCCCGTCCTTCGGCTCGAAAGACATGTTCTTCCTGTTGCCGGCGAACAGGACGGCGGCGACGGCGCTCTTGTCGTCTTTGATGGTGAAATAATAATGTCCTGAAGCGTACTTCTTGAGGCCGGAGATCTCCCCGGAAACCCACAGATCGTTGACGCTGCCGTGCTTCATGAGCGTCTTGACGCGGTTGTTCAGCTGTGTCACGCTGATCGTTTCGGACATCGGAAGACTATCGCATCATGACTTTTAATGTTTTGAGAGAAATTTCCGCGAACAATTTAATTATCCGCCAAAAATCGGGTGGCCATGGATAAAGAAGAGCTTCTGCCGAAGATGTCCGAGGATGCCAGGCAATACGCGGACAGGGTCTGTGACATGTATAACGCCCCTTTCGCCCGCGTGATGGGCATCGAGATAGTCTCCGTCAGCACGGAAAAGACCGTCTGCGAAATGGAACTGAAGCCGGAAATGATGAACAGCATGGGCAGGGGCCATGGAGCCGCCGTCTATGCGCTGCTGGACCATGCCTTCGCAGTCGCCAGCAATCTGATGGGCGACGCCACCGGCCAGAGCACCGAAGTCAAGTTCTACAGGCCGGCCTCAGGAAAACTCATCGCGGCCGCGACCCTGATCAACAGGTCCCGCTCACTCGAGGTCTACGACGTCCGCGCTTTCTCCGAGGAAGGCAAGCTGATAGCGTCGGCCACCTGCACGGCGTTCCGTCTGGCGAGGTGACCGCTCTCAGGTAAAAAGAATTCTGGGATGGAATCCCAGAGTTTGATTCATGCCCAGGGATTGGTGCTCTCCGGAGGGCGGATGCCTACGAGGATATACTGCTCCCACAGATACCATTTGCC
>JAEEGL014975840.1_pt1 | contig 14994 bp, 12 predicted proteins | sample 9134231 | NCBI WGS metagenome assembly JAEEGL01 (sample SAMN16246548, study PRJNA631951) | gut metagenome | biome: gut microbiome; feature: rumen; material: fiber-attached | host: Bos | place: Iran: Karaj | collected 2018-10
CCCCATCCGGTGCAAGGTGTAGGGAACGCATAGGATTGCCCGTCCTGTTCCCGCAGTACCGCTCAAGCGCGCTGGCAACTTCGCGTTTAGATAGATGGCCATTTTCAACAGAACCCGGCTTACAGGCCGCGCTTTGTCACGCATAAGAACTGCATGGTTGTTGCTCTTGCTGGAGCATCAGCCGCAGGGCACAAAAGAAAAAGCGTCCCGATGGCTTACGCCCGGGACGTTTCGCTATCGCTGCGGAATGGATTACGCTTTTTTATAATTCCCGTTGTAAACCCGATAAACCGCTACGACTTTTCCCAGAATGGTGACAGCGCGGGCGAAAAAGGGACGCATACGGGGATTCTCCGGCTGAAGCCGGATTCGGTCGGGCTCCTTGAAATAACGCTTGCATGTGGCCTCATCATCGATCATTGCAATGACGATTTCGCCGTTCTGGGCTGTTTGCTGCCGTTTGACCACAACGAAGTCGCCATTCATGATCCCGGCTGTAATCATGCTGTCGCCGCGTATTTCCAAAATAAAGTGTTCTCCATGGCCAACCATGGTTTCCGGAAGCTGCATATAGCCTTCCGCATTTTCCTCAGCCAAAATGGGCACACCGGCAGCCACCTTGCCAAGCAGAGGCAGCTTCACCATCTGCGGCTTTTCTTCCCGGCTCACGTCGATCGTGCGGGGCTTCATGGCTTTTCGATGCAGCAGCCCCTTTTTTTCAAGCCGATTCAGATGCCCATGAACAGTGGAAGTGGATTTTAAATCCACCGCCTGACCGATTTCGCGCACAGAAGGCGGATAGCCGTTTTCTTCTATATAATTCTCAATGTATTCCAGGATGCGTTGTTGAGTTTCACCATTGGGCCTCCTGGGCATAGCGCTGCACCATCCATTTCAAAGATATTTCATATGTATTATACCAGGCAAACAAGTGTTTGGCAAGGGAAAGAAGAAGCGATTTCAGAAAAAAAGTACAAGAACGGGGGACACTGGAATGAAAAAATGTGTGCTGTATGATCGGGACTGCATCGAATGCGGCGAATGTGATCGCTGCGACCTGGACCCGGATAAAATCTGCGATAACTGCATGAAGTGCGTTAACGGGGATGACGAATATCGTTCCATTTTGATCGACAAAGTGATTCTGCCTGAAGAAAACAACAAAGACTCTCACTGATCTTTGGACCCCTCATCGGAAAAGTCTGTTTTGGGCAGCGGTACCATCCGGGAGGCTTTGCGCTTGTTGGCGTCGGACATGGCTGCGTAGTGGCGGCGCGTTGTGTTTACATCCGAGTGCCCAAGCACATCGGCTACCAGATAAATATCACCTGTTTCCTGATATAGATTGGTGCCAAAAGTGCTGCGCAGTTTGTGGGGGCTGATGCGTTTTTTCAGCGGGGCGGCCACAAGCGCGTATTTCTTGACCATGTTTTCTACGGCTCGCTGGGTCATACGGCGTTTTTGAAGCGACAAAAACAGCGCGTTTTCGTGACCTTCCAGCGGCTGTATTTTGTTTCGCTCTACCAGGTAAGCCTGCAGGGCGTCGGCAACCTGATCCGGGAAATACAAAATGCTTTGATCACCGCCTTTTCGGGTTACCAAAAAGGCGTTCATATCAAAGTCCAAATCGTCAATATCCAGCCCGACGCATTCACTGACGCGGATTCCGGTACCTAAAAACAGCAGCAGCATAGCCGTGTCCCGTGTTCTGGTGAAGTTTAGATAGCGCTGCTGGGCTTTGGTCAACCCTTCGCCGGAAGCCACAGTATCCAGCATTTTCTGCATTTCATCCTGCTCCAGGCGCAGGATAGGTTTATCGTGCAGTTTGGGAAGCGTTACCAATGTGGCGATATTGGCCTCAATATGACTATTTTTAAACAAATATTCAAAAAGAGACCGAAGTGAGCATAGTTTCCGCATAATGCCCAGCTCATGATTCTGAATCACTGTGGATTCTCCGGTGGCTTCATCCGTCACATAATATTGTATCAAATATTCTTGATATCCATCGATATCACGCTTTTGAATCATGCGCAAATGCTTATCCGTCATAAATCTTGGTTCGATATCTGCAAAAAAAGGATTCTCTCTATTCAAGTATTGAAAAAACAAACGGAAGTCATAAGCATAAGCCAGACGGGTCAGGGTACTGGTCGTTTGAGAAACGGAACGAAAGAAATCTGTGCAAACGAGGGGTAGTTCTTTTTCCAGCGCGTGCAATCGATCCAGACGCTTGATATCGGATTGAGCGTGGTAATTCATCGAATCCGCCAAAGAAATCGCCTCACAATTGAAAGAATAAATACTGTTATTATGCAAGCGACTTATACAAAAGAGAAGAATTGCTTTCAAAGCAAATTACTGCTGAAACGCCAAAATCAGCCGCTTAGCACGATCAAAGTATATCATAAGGACTCTTTTTGGTCAATACTATTCGTAAAAGTTTTCTTTTACGAATAGTTATTGCAAGAGCAAGGCCTCATTCAATCTAAAACGCCCGCTCCCCCGTTTTTACTCGACAGATGGAATGCTTCCTGGAAGACGGCTGATCTTTCTGCTATTGCAATGCATCGAGTTAAGTACGCCATCATCTGTTCCTTTGCCGAAGCTGTCCAATAATCATGACCGCATTGCGGTAATTGAACCGTTGTAAAACCAAATTGCTGTTTTGCCAAACGGCTGGCTTTTTTCCCTACGATTTCGCCTTTTTCAAAAAAGAACGCTGTTACATTATTGATTGATTTTTTGGGCGCTTTTCTTGTATTCCGAATCAGCCGTATTAAATCCAAATAAGTATGCAGGCAGAACAAATAATTTCAAGCATGTTTTGCAAAGACACGGTTTGTTTTTTTGACCGAAAAGACATACTGGTTTCCCCCATGATAATTCGATACAGCCAACAGATTATTTCTGAAATATGCAAATGTAGGCTGCAGGCTCAAGGGACAGGCAAGCAAAAGCATACCGGAAAAATGCACGCTGGAAAGCTTGGCTGCTTCCATTCCCAACAGACACCCCATCGAGTGGCCAGCAAAGAAAACACGCCGATACTTGACGGCATAGCTTTATCGCCGTATCATTCACCTGATCCAGCCACTCTTTCTTTCCGGCATGTCGAAACGCTTCTACATTTCCCCCATGCCCCGCCAATAGTACATTTTCATAGCGTATCCGTGGGGCAGTTGATCAATCATCCACTGAAACTGCGCTGGACTTTCCTGGATACCATGTACAAACAAAATGGCCGTCGCTTTGTTATCCATGTATTCTCCCGTTTTCATGTATTACAAATACTGTGTATCATCAATGCCTTGATGCCATGAAAGCGTATAATCCTTTGCTTTCAGCAAGCCTTTTTGTACTTCAAAGGAAGGATTCAGCCGCACAGCCATTTGTCGAAACGCATTCATACTGTCCATTTCCGCACCCGCGCATAAACACAAACAAGCAATGTGATCCCCATACATCCGCTGTTCGCACTGGAAATTCATCCCATTCCATGGCTCAAAAGAAACACTGCTCCAAAGCGCGATATATCCGCTGCCTTTGCGAAGGAATATCCAGTGTTCTTCTTTTTCGATTTCGTCAAACCGACATTCCGGGCAATATAAATGAATGTAATGCAGCGGATGGTCTTCCGGAATTTTATAAATCATGCCCAGCAGCGGGCCTTCCTGCTTGAGGGCTGGGAAAACGCCGTTCCCATGCCAGTACCCGGGCCGCATATCGCCGCTTTCCGACGTGGAGCCGGGATGATTGATAAATATTGCTGCTTCTCCATCCAGGGCGGCATACCATAGATGCTGCTGATAGCCGTATACGCCGGGCTGAAAATGGGTGGTGCCATGGAAGCATTCGTTATAGGACTTCACAAAGGCATGACTGGATGGGTCGGTATCGGGCTTGCGTACCTCGTTTTCCCATCTTGTGAACGGCTCACGGGGGCTTTGTACGCTGGTCAAGCACCAATCCTGATGCTTTTCCAATACGATACGGGCATTCCCGGTCACATAGCTGGTGCAAACATCACTTTCCATTAGCTTCTTCAAGTGCTTTGGGAACTGATATTTACTGGTGGCGTAAAAGCCCAGCCAGCCTTCCCCGAAATCATAGGGTTGTTCGGGGTCCGCCAGATTCATCAGCGCCATGGCTCCCGCGGAAAATGGATACAAACAGCCCCGGTATACCCGACCCTGCGGCGCAATGATGCCGCCTTTGAAGGTATGTGTCGCCAGCATTTCCAACAGCTGATCCGTGATTTTTGCCGCGCGGGCAGAAATGGCTTCCTCCGCATAATCCACCACGTTGATCAGCGCCGCGAAGGTCACGCACATGTAAACGGTGCTCAGAAATTCCTCAAAGCCGTTTTGCTCTACATCATCCAGCCATTCCAGTACCTTTCCCCTGCCCCATGCGTGCAGCTCGCTGCCTTTCATTCGGGCCAGCGGAAAATCGTCATCGGGGTACATTTCCCCTGCCTGCATGGCGCTGGTATAAAACATCAGGCTGTGGTTTTCACTCCAGAAGCACATGCCGTCGAAGCCATCCATATCCATCCAATAGCGGAAATGCGTCAAAACGTACCGGATTCTACCGGAGATTTCTTCTGAAACCGGGTAGTTTTTCAAATAACGAATCAAACCGCACACCTGAAAATCGGCACAGTCTACCCGCTGCTCGATCAAATCCAGCATTTCCAGAAGCAAGCGGTCATCATCCTTGCTGGTATCCCCCAGGTATTTCCGTGCCAGAATATTGGATATGGGAAACCCGAATTCTCCCCGGTTCAGGCTTTCCACATCGGCAATTCGACGGTAAATCTTTTGCAGGTTTTCTTCATGGGAAGGAACGGGATCAAGAATTTGAGGCTTTATCTGCTCCGTACGCTCAAATATTCTCCGCAAAATACACTGATCAGCACCATAATGTGTTCTCAGCTCAATGTACCCTTCTCCTGTCGGAAGCTGGATTTTGTCTTTTCCATCTGCCTGATGGTAGACAATGGGCAAATCCTGATGGGCATAATCCGGATCATGGCGCACTGAGGCCCACACTGTATTGGGAGGAGCTGGGCAGGTAAACACCAGCGCGTTTTCTTCCAAAACAGCGGATTCCAGAAACTCCAGCGCGGGCGCGGCTTCCTTTGCCATTTCTTCATCCGGCAGTGTTACGCGGATTTTATCTTTCCCTGTGATGATTTGGAGGCCCACCACGCTTCGGGTATCCCGAACGCCCAGTGTTTCGCAAGCCAGATAAATCACATTCTTCCCGGCTTTCAGCGGCAAAAAGATTTCTGCTCGTCCAATGGGCTTGTAAACAGCATGTTCCAATCCGCCGACGCGGATGCCATTGCAATATACATCCACCGCGGCGTAGGACCACAAAAGCGCCCGCACCTCGCAATCGGATGGAACAACAAGCGCCGTTGCAGCGTCAAAGGCGACGCGCTGCATGGTGGAATAAAAATCCGAACAATTGACAAAAGCACAATCCTTTCCGCCTGTAAAGCCCCAGGGCAATCCCAGACGGCTGTTTTTCTTCCTGGAAATATGCTTCGTATCCGCGAGCTTAGGATGCTGCGGCACAATGGCGCGCAGATGCGCTTCATAGCGAAGTTGATTCTTGTCCCTTTCTTCGCTGAAAAAAGGGCTGACTTTCGGCCCGGAAACCATGTATTCCGTCACGAAGCCTTCTCTGTCCAACGGCCAATACGTCATATAGCAACCCATCCTTTGCATTTTTTCAAAAACTCAGTTTTCCACATCGTACAATTTGAACATTTCACGGGTGTTCATGCTGCGGGGAGTCACTTGAATATTCTGCAATACGACCCGATCCGCATGACGCACCCAAATGCCATACGCATCTACATCGCCATGAGCGTTGGATTCCGGATAATCGGTCAAAAATTCTTCAAATGTATCGGGAATGCTGAGGATTTCTTGATTGTCGCGGTATTTTACATAAAAATTTTTAACAGTAATATCATGAATTGGCTTGCGAATGATTTTTCCGGCCTTTGTTTCATCCACATAACCAGTCAGGATGGAAGGAAGCTCAGCTTCCTCGGCCTGAATGTTTTCTATCTGAATATGGTGGATATCTCCGCCCCAGTATAAGCCGTTTTGATCTTCTGTATATTCTCCCTTCGCTTCATTTCGGCGATTCAGCAGAATATACAGCGGGCATTGAATCTTGTTCATACGGATGTTTCTCACTGTGATATTTTCCACGCTGGATCCATCACAGCTTTCTATGGAGATGCCGGATACGGAACCGGGATAAATATCCGGCATGATGAAGTCGCAGTTTTCCACGGTCACATTCCGGATATCAAAACGGGTTCCGGTACCGATTTTAAAAGCGTTCATCACGGTAGTGACTGTGCAGCGCTGAATATGAATGTTTTCGGAATCCTGATGCGTATATACGGGATTCTTGATGCATAAGCCATCGTCCGCGCAGGAAATGAAGCAATGATCCACTTCCACTTCGCTGCAGCCGGAAATATCTATGCCGTCTGTGTTGGCCACGTGGCGGTTATCATCGATCACTACATCTTTGATCAGTACATTCGTGCTGGATTCAGGATGCAGCGTCCAGCACATGGAATCCCGCAAAATAATGTTTTCAACCCGGACCCCTTCGCATTTCAGCAGCCATACCATAGCGCTGGGGCGGCGCAGGGTGGGTTTCCCTTCATGATATTTATCCTCAGCATAACGAATACGATCCCGATAGAATGTACGAATGGAGCCAGGCACGGTGTTGATTTCCATGGTTTTCGCCTGAGCCCGCGTAGGAAGCATGGTAACGGGGAAAGGCGTTAAAGCGGGCTTTTGCCGGGGTTCATGCACGAACCATTCTCCGTTTCCGTGAATGCTGCCGCCGCCGGTAATGCAAATGTCTTTGGCTCCAACAGCCAGAATGAGCGCGCCGCCGCTGGATTCCTGCCCGAAATCCTGCGTGCCATCGATGCGGCTGATCAGATCGTCAGCATTGCGGGATGCAATCAACTCCCCATCAGACGCTACAAACAGCGTGGTATGATCATAAATCCTGACGGTGCCGGTTTTATAGCTGCCGCCCGATACCAATACCACGCCGCCTCCCCCGTCCCGGCACGCTTCACAAGCCAAGCGGATGGGCTCCGTATTCAGCAAATCACCGGGCTGAGCGCCGAAAGAGCGAATATCATAAATCTTTTTTCCTTCCGGCAAAGGCTGATCTTTCCCGATATATTCATCAAATGGAATACCATCAAAATAATCTCCGGGATAGATATGTCCCAGCTGGGGATTGGTGATCGATTCCTGGTTCAAAGCCATTTTTCTCCTCCTGAAAAAGCTGATTGAGGCTTACCATATATCGATTGTAAAGCGTCGGCTCCATAATGTCAATGAATAAACTCCAAATAATCAGGCCAGCGGAAAAATACCGCTGGCCCTGCTGACATCCGATTGTATCAGCCCTTGACCGCACCGGCAGTCAGGCCGCCCATGAAATAACGGCTGAAGCAGATGAACACGATCAGGATCGGGATGATGGCGATGGTGGCGCCGGCGAACATGATGTTCCAGGCGGCAGCGCCGTCACCCGCGTTTTTCAGCATGTTGACGCCCACCGTCAAGGGACGCAGGCTGTCGTTGGTCATGGTGAACACGCGAGGCATGATGTATTCGTTCCAGCCCTGACGGAAGGACAGGATGGCGATGGTAGCCAGAACAGGCTTGAGCATCGGCATGATGATCCGATAGTAAATCTGGAAGAAGGAGCAGCCGTCGATGCGGGCCGCTTCGTCCAGCTCCCGGGGAACGGAGTTCACATAGCCGCGGCACAGGAAAATGTAGGTGGCCTGGCCGCCGCCGGCGGAGAACAGCACCACGGGCCACAGACTGGTGTGGATGTTCAAACCGGTTGCCAGTTCATACAGAGGACGGAGAGATACAGAACCCACGTTGATGAACATGAATGCTGTGAAGATGCCATAAATGATTTCCTTTCCCCAGAAGCTCTTCCGGCTGAATACGTAACCTGCCATGGAAGAAATGATCAGGGAAAGCACCATCACGCCCACAGACAGGATCAGACTGTTTTTCGTATATATGGCGAAATTGGCCTGATTCCATGCATCAATGTAATTCTGAACGATCCACTTCTGCGGAAAAATGTTGCTTCCGCCCAGCAGCAATTCCTGGTTTTCCTTAAAGGACCCCAGGATAACATAGGCTACCGGGAAAATGACAATGATGGTTGTAATTACAAGCAGAACCCATAGGACAGCACGGATGGCCTTTTGCTGAGGAGAGTACACAATCTGCGCTCTGTTTTTTGCCATTGCTTCTCCCCTCCTTTACACCACGTCATCCAGCCGCTTGGCGACCAGATTGTAGATAATGGTTACAGCGCCAACGATCACAGCCGCCATCAGGCTCAGCAGCGCACCGTAGCCGATTTGCATGCGGGCGTTGTCAGCGGTACCGAAGATGAGCTTGAAGATGTACAGGAACATAACGTTGGTCCGGCTGCCGGGGCCGCCGTTGGTGAGCACCATGATGGCCTCGTAATCCTTGAAAGCGCCGGTAATGGCCAGCATGAGAACCACCTTCAGCACGGGAGCCAGCATGGGCAGCGTGATCTTGAAGAAGGTCTGCACCGCGTTGGCGCCGTCGATCCGGCTGGATTCATAAACGTCTTCGGAAATGGAGGTCATGCCGGTAACAAAGTACAGCATGTAGTTACCAAAGCCAGCCCATACCGACAGGATGATAACGGCCTCCATGGCGAAGTTCTTATCCATCAGCCAGTTGATGGGGGCCCCCATCAGCCCAATGGACTGCAGAATGTTATTCAGGATACCGTTCTGCGTAGCGAAAATGAAGGTAAAAATCATACCGGAAATAGAGGTGGCAATGACTGTCGGCATGAAGAACGCGCCGCGGAAGAAGCTGGAGCCGCGGAGCTTCTGGTTCAGCAGCACGGCCATGATCAGCGCCAGAGGAATGATAATAATCAGCTTCCAGAAAGCGTATTCAAAGGTGGTCACCACGCTGCCCCAGAAGGTAGCGTCGTTGAACATGCGGGTAAAGTTGGCTGTACCCACATAGCGGGCTGTAAAGCCGTTGTAATTGTACCCGATGTAACGGAAAATCCAGATGAAAGGATAAATGGAGCAAATGCAAAGGAAGATGATGGACGGGGCCAGCATCAGTGCGGCAGACAATCCGCCGCTTTCCTTGAGCCGCATCTTTTTATTGACGGGCCTTGGCGGCATATCTGTGTGCCGCAGCTGCAGGTGTTGTTCGCTCACAGGCGAAAGCCTCCCTCTTTTCGTGTTCAAAACCATTGAAAAGGCCGTCTGCAGGGATGCTTGCGCGTCCGCTGCGGACGGCCTTTCCGCATTGGTTTATACGCCTTTGCGGCGCAGAATCAGATTACTTGTCCAGGTATTCAGCGGTACCGGCAGAGGGCTGGAGAGGATTGTAATCCTTGATGACCAGACGCTGCACAGAGCCGTACATGATGTCTTCATCATAGCACTGGTTGTAGCGGGTGTTCAGGTCATTGATGGCTTCGTCGATATCCACATAGCCCATGATGGCATTCCACAGCACGGTGCGGTAGTTGTCGCCGGTCAAGTTGATGGAGGGAACAGCGGGATACACGGATTCATAATCCAGCAGACCAAAATCAGCCATGCGGCCCAGCTTGGTCTTGTCGATCACGCCGTCCATGTAGGAGGTGATGGGCAGGGTGAAGCCGCCTTCCAGATAGCCCTTCAGGAATTCTTCGCTCTGGAAATACTTGATCACTTCCCAAGCGGCATCCTTATTCTTGGAGGAGCTCATCATGATGTAGCCCTTGTTGGGGTTGGTCTGCAGAGCGCCCTTGATTTCGCCGTCCAGAGAGGGAACGGGAGCCACGCCCCATTCAAAATCGCTGATGGGGAACTGATTGGTGAACACGCCGGCTTCCTGAGAAGCATTGCCCCACAGCGCGAAAGCGCCGGCAGCAAACTGAGCGCGCATGTTGTCCACGCCCTGCTGATCGGGATAAGCCACGGCTACCAGTTCACGGCCAGCTTCCAGGAAGGGCTTGTAGCCGGTGAAATCGAACTTGCCGTTGGCATAGTCATAGTAGAACACGCCGGATACCTGCGCCATCATTTCCAGCTGGCGTTCAAAGGGAGAAGAAGAGGTGAAGCCGATGCCATAGGTCACAGGATTATTGGCAGCGCCGTCAGCGGTGATCTTCTTGGCCATTTCGATGTATTCAGCCAAGGTAGCGGGGATGCCTTCAAATCCGGAAGCTTCCAGCAGAGCTTTGTTGTATTCGATGCGCACGCCGGAACGCATGCCGGAGGGCACCCAGTAGATTTCATCGCCGATGGCGTTCAGGCCTTCAAAAGCATGGGTGAAGGGCTCATTGACCTTCTGATATTCTTCATCCTTTTCGATGTAGGGGCGCAGGTTCACGATAGCGCCGATGTCAGCGAAGTTCTTCACATCGATGCTCTGCCCCACCAGATCAGGCGCGGTGCCGCCCTGATAGGCCAGCAGGATGGAATTCTCGAAGTCGTCGGTCATAATGGTCATCTGAATTTCGATGTCGTCATGTTCCGCGTTGAACTTGTTGATCATTTCGGTCATGTAGGTTTCGTCATGGCGGTCATTGCTCCAATAAGTAACAACGGTTTTTTCAGCCAGAGCGGGCACAGCGCCGAAAGCAAGCAGCACCATCATCATGGCCAGCAACAGAGAAATGGTTTTCTTCATACCGGGTATTCCTCCTTTTTTCCGTGCCATCAATGCACAGTAAATCTACATTTAAAATATACCATAAATTATTCAAAATTTCAACCACTAATTTGACGGTTTGCATAATTTTTTATTCATTCTTACAGCAAATAGCCTTTAAATCGCAATTTATGATAAGCGTCATGTAATTTAAAATGAAAATAATGACAAATGTTCATAATAAAAATGATTGCGCAAACCTGTGTTTCATGGTAAACTAAAAAGCAAAAGATTCTATTACTTTGGGAGCGTGCGGAATATGAAAGAGTACATTGAAAGTGTATTGGCCCCCCGTTTGCAGGGAGACGGCGGATGGGTGGAGTTCGTATCGCTGGAGGATGAAAAGCTGACGCTGATCTTCCGGGGCGAATGCTCCAAATGCCTGATCCTGAACCGATGCACAGATTGGATCGCGCAGAAAATCAAAGACGATCTTGGGAAAACGGTGACTGTGGTTCCGGTACGGAAAAAGCCCTTTTTCTGGGACCAGGATTGAGGGGAGGAAGAATGTATGGCACATGTAAAAGTGGTTCGCCGCTCCATGCGGCCTGAGGAATGGACCGATCTGCGCTTTAATTGGCTCCAGCGGGGCATCTATGATGAAAAAGTGGAAATCACCGATCTGACCATCCGGGATGCCCGGCAGATCAGCGAAAATGATTATGAATATTTAGATGGAGAGGAACGTCCCCTTCGTACCGGTGATATGTATTTTACGCCGGACGGCACCGCCTTTATCAAAGGCCATGCCGTGATCCCTCCCCAATTTAAAGGAAAGAACGTTTATTTTGCCCTGAAAACCGCCGCTGAAATGATCGTGAAGATCAATGGAAAATACGTGGGCGGCGTGGACCCCAACCGGGAACGCATCCTGCTGAACCCGTATATTGACAGCGATGAACTGAACATCGAAATCGAAGCCTACAACCGTTCCAAACCGGACGATGAACGCAATCCCGCATCTCTTAGCAAGCGCGGCTGCCGTCAGGTTTTTGAAGGGGCCTATCTGTGCACCGTTCGGGACAATGTACAGTCACTGGTATATGACTATATCCTGCTGATGGATATCGCCCACAGCGAATATTTCAATGAAGATTACCGCAAATTCCTGTTCGTGGAATTGAGCCGCGCCTTGGATAAAGTGGATTTCGATACCTGGGAGGGCGTGGACGAAGCGGCGGAATATGTGGAAAAGGTGATTTATTCCAATACCGATTTCAAAGGCAGCGGCGATGTGGCGCTGGTGGGCCATTCCCATTTGGATATCGCTTATTATTGGCGGCGTATCCACGCGGTGCAAAAAAATGCCCGCACCATCCTGATCCAGCTTCGCCTAATGGACAAGTATCCCGAATTCCGCTACACGCATACCCAGGCCTATACCTATGAGACGCTGGAAAAGTACTATCCCGCACTGTTTGAGGAATTAAAGGAAAAAGTAGCCCGAGGCCAGTTTGAGCCGGTGGGGGCCATGTATGTGGAGCCCGACTGCAACGTGCCCGCGGCTGAAAGCCTGGTCCGCCAATTCCTGTACGGCCAGCATTATTTCCGCCGTGCGTTTGGCAAAACCATCGATAACGCCTGGCTGCCGGACGTGTTCGGAAATTCCTGGATCATGCCCCAAATCTTGAAGAAGTCCAAGGTGAATTATTTCGTTTCCAATAAAATGTCTACCTGGAATGATACCAACCGTTTCCCCCACAACAATTTCATCTGGAAGGGTATCGACGGCAGCGAGGTTTACGCCTGCGTCCCCCCCACCCACTTTATCACCTGGAACATGCCCAGCCAGATTCAGGAAAACTGGGAAGCGTACCAGGATAAGGAGGTGGGCGGCCAGACCCTGTCCATGTACGGCTACGGCGACGGCGGAAGCGGCGTGACAGAAGAAATGCTGGAAATGGTGCGGCGCTTCAATAAGGTTTCTGTGATGCCCAAAACCGAACTCACCGGCGGCGCGGATTTTTTGCACAAGAATTTGAAGAATAATCAAAAGCTGGCTACCTGGGACGGGGAGCTTTACCTGGAAATGCACCGGGGCACCTTCACCACCAAATCCAACATCAAGAAAATGAACCGGATGCTGGAATATAAGCTACGGGAAGTGGAAATGGTCTGCGCGCTGGCGGCATGGAACGGAAAAGCACAATACCCTGCCGAAGAACTCCGGGAATGCTGGAAAAAGCTGCTGCTGAACCAGTTCCATGATATTCTGCCCGGCTCCCATATCCATCCCGTGTATGAGGACGCCATGGCAGACTATGCGGAAATCGACAAGCGCCTGGATAAAGTCCTGGACAGCTACAAGGGCAAGCAGTATTTCAATTCCCTGCCTTTTGCAAGAACCTCTCTTACCTTTATTCCGGATGAAAATGGTCCTGTTATCCGCGACGGCGTGAAGGGCTTCTGGGCACGGCCCAATCTGCCAGGGCTCAGCTCCGGTGACGTTCAACCCCTGGAAGGCCAGGAAGCTTGGCTCACCATCTCTCCCGCTTTGGATGGCGATTGGTGGATTGAGACGCCTCTTTACAGCCTGCATCTGAAAAAAGACGGCAGCATTTCCAACTGGAGGGAACAAGGCCGAACCTGGGTAAAAGATGATCGAGGCTTCAATAAGCTGCATATTTGGGCGGATAATCCCGGCGTATATGACGCTTGGGACATCCTGCCAAACTACAAGGACGTGGAAATTGACCTGACTGTGACGGCAGGAGCACGGCTGACCTATCAGGACGGAAGCAGTGCGGAATTCACCGTGGATTTTGCCACGGAAAAGAGCACCTGGCGCATGATCGTGCGCATTTTCCGGGACAGCCGGGCTATCGAAGTGGAGCATATCGTGGATTGGCACGAAAAGCACCGGCTGGCGAAGGTCAATTTCGGTCCCAATATCCTGACCCGGGAATTGGTATGCGATACCAGCGCCGGCTTTGTCCGCCGTCCTCTGACCAAAAACACCACCTGGGAGCAGGCCCGGTTCGAGGTGTGCCATCATAAGTGGTTCGATCTTTCCGAAACCGGAGCGGGCGTGGCGTTGATCAACTGCGGCAAATACGGCGTTGGCATCGAAAAGAACGAAGTGAGCCTGAGCCTGCTTCGCTCCACCATCCGTCCCGACATCACCAGCGATATGGGGCAGCACAATATCAAATACATGATCGTTCCCCATGAGGGCGACGCCGTTCAGGCCGGGATCAACCGCATGGCCTTTGAATACAATATTCCGCTGAGAAAGCTGAACAGCAGCTTCGGAATGTTTGCCGGAGCAATCTGTGACAGTGGACTTTGGCTCCAAAGTCTGAAGGTTTCCGAGGATGGCAAATATCTGGTCATGCGTCTGAGTGAGCAGGATGGATGCCACAGGATCGTTTCTTTCCCCTGCAAGATGTACCTCATGAATATGCTGGAGGATGTGATCGATCCCGAAGGCGCTGAAAGCTTTGAAGTTTCTCCTTTTGAAATTTTGACAATTGGTTATCCTGTGAAGGAATAATACAATTGAACGCCGAATAATACATATGCTCCTTAACAAAGGAAAAAGATTGGAGGATTGATTCCCATGACCGAAATGATGCAGCAGCTGAAAAAGATCGGTATCGTACCCGTGGTAGTTCTCAACGATGTGAAGGACGCCCTGCCCCTGGGCGAATGCCTGATGGAGGGCGGACTCCCCTGCGCGGAAGTGACCTTCCGTACCGCCGCCGCCGAAGAATCCATCCGGCAGATGGCCAAGAAATTCCCTGACATGATCATCGGCGCGGGCACCGTGCTTACCACCGAACAGGCCAACCGGGCCATCGACGCGGGCGCTAAGTTCGTGGTCTCCCCCGGCTTCAATCCCAAGGTGACGGAATACGTGCTGAACCGCGGCATTCCCATGACCCCCGGCGTATGCACCCCCACCGAAATGGAAGCGGCCATGAGCCTGGGCCTGGATGTGCTCAAGTTCTTCCCCGCCGAACCCTCCGGCGGCCTCAAGATGATCAAGGCCGTGTGCGCCGCTTATGTGAACCTGCAGTTCATGCCTACCGGCGGCATCAACGCCAACAATGTGCGTGATTATCTGGCTTATGACAAGATCGTGGCCTGCGGCGGCAGCTGGATGGTGAACGGCAGTCTGGTCAAGGAAGGCAAATTCGACGAGATCCTGGCGCTGGTCAAGGAAGCGGCGGGCATCGTGAAGGAAATCCGCGGATAA
>JAEEGL014985018.1_pt1 | contig 14994 bp, 15 predicted proteins | sample 9134231 | NCBI WGS metagenome assembly JAEEGL01 (sample SAMN16246548, study PRJNA631951) | gut metagenome | biome: gut microbiome; feature: rumen; material: fiber-attached | host: Bos | place: Iran: Karaj | collected 2018-10
CTTAAAGCAATTCATTTAAATGACAGTAAGAATCCAATGGGAAGCCATAAAGATAGACATGAGAAGATTGGACAAGGGAGCATAGGACTTGAAGCTTTATCTAGAGTTACAAATCACCCATTACTTAAAAATATGCCATTCTTTTTAGAAACACCACAAGATGATTTGGACGGCTGGGCAGAAGAAATTAAAATGTTAAAAGAAAAATATTCGTAGCGACGAGCATTGCTCGCCATGGACGGCGCTGCTGTCCGCTACGAGCGAATAATAAGCTATTCGTAGCGGCGCGACTCACGTGCGCCATATGAACATTTGAGGAAATAATATGGTTAAGTTTAACAATTCTTGGGATGAAATCCTAAAAGACGAATTCGAAAAAGACTACTACAAAAAAATACGTGAATTTTTAAAGCAAGAATATTCACATTACAAAATTTATCCCAATATGAATAATATTTTTGATAGTTTAAAATATGCATCATATGAAAATATCAAAGTAGTAATAATTGGGCAAGACCCATATCATGAAGAAGGACAAGCGCATGGACTTTCTTTTTCAGTTCAACCTGGAATTGAAATTCCACCATCACTTCAAAATATTTATAAAGAAATTCACGATGATTTAGGATGCTATATTCCTAATAATGGATATCTAGTTAAATGGGCAAAACAAGGTGTCCTTTTATTAAACAATGTTTTAACAGTAAGAGCGCATGCTGCAAATTCTCATAAGGACAAAGGTTGGGAAGAATTTACAGATGATGTAATTAAAATCCTTAACAAAAGGGAAGAGCCAATTGTATTTATGTTTTGGGGGGCGTGTGCAAAAACAAAAGAAGCACTTATAACAAATCCAAATCATTTGATTTTGAAAGCTGTTCACCCAAGTCCACTTTCTGCATATAGAGGATTTTTTGGATGTAAACATTTTTCAAAAGCAAATGAATTTTTGAAACAGCATGGAGAAGAGCCAATCGATTGGCAAATTGAAAATATATAATATAAATGTAAAGGGTCAGTCGCTTTGAAATTGAATTTTTAGGAACACTTTATTTGTTTTGGACTATAATTGACTTTCTTGGATAGCACAGACTGTAAGCATTGAACATATATTCAGCTACAAATCAAATAATTGACTAATAAAAGGAGAGGAAATGATGAAATCAAGATTACTCAAAAACATATTAATAAGTAGCTCTGCATTTAATTTGTTCTTTTTTGTTAACTTTTCAATGGCAGCCACAGATGTTGAACTTCATAGCAATATGGCATTTATTATTAATAATTTAGGCAGTATTGGCATAATAATTGCTCTTGTTATTTTAGAGATTATTTTAATACGTTCAGCCAAAAAGAATCCTAAAGTAGGAAACGATACATTACAAAAGAAAGATGATAATAACAAAATTATGATTATTGTTCTAATAGTAGTTGTTTTGTTTTCTTTTATTTTGTCTATTAATGTAGGTAGCAGCTCGCAAAAAGGAGCATTTTATATGGTGGTTCTTTGTTTAATTGGCTCATTACTATATTCTGGAATTTTTGCACTATTAGCTAAGTTTGGCAATAAAGATAAGAAAGATGCAAGAAAAGAAGAACTTATCATTGGATTAAAATTTTCTATTGTATTTGGCTGCTTGACTTTGTTTTGGATTATAATGTCTTTGCTATAGTTATGGTGAGAAGTATGACTTCACGTGCATGATTAAGAGTTATTAAGGAGGTATAATTCGTAATGTCGGCATCCTGCCGACGTCGTAGCGGCGAGCATTGCTCGCCATGGACAAAAAACAAGGAGGAAACATATGAAAATTGAACCAGTAAAAGAATATGTAATGAATAATTTCGAATCAAAATTACTAAGTCTTGGAGAGAGCAAGACATATGCTATTAGTCCTGATATTCCTGTACTATATGTTGCTGTAGTTTCGTATACATATACGCCATGGTATGCTTATGTGATTGGTATTGGACAATGGGTTTCTCTTTTGGCATTAATTGGCTCACTTATATATTGCCTTATAGACACAATTATTTGCAAAGTAAAGAAAATTGAAAGAAAAAAACCAATAAAACTTGTCATCACTTTTTTAATTTTGTTTATTGCATTTTTTGCTGCCTATTTTATATTGGACAAGATGGAGTTAATGGAGTTGAATAGATATTAGAATTATCGTAGCGGCGCACAGTGTGCTCCATTCGTAGCGGCGCTACTCACGTGCTCCATTCGTAGCGGCGCTACTCACGTGCGCCATACGTAGCGGCGAGCATTGCTCGCCATGGACAAAAAAACAAGGAGGATGCATATGAAAATTGAACCAGTAAAAGAATATGCAATGAATAATTTCGAATCAAAATTGTTAAGCTTTGGAGAAAGCAAAGCATATGCTATTACAAAACCAGTTATTTTAAAACCACAAAATGACATTGTTATTGCCACACCTTCGTATTCTTTCTATAGTGCAATTGGATTGGTAGTTTCATTTGCTACATTTATTGGTTCAATTATATATTGCCTAATAGATACAATTATTTGTAAAGTTAAGAAAATTGAAAGAAAAAAGCCAATCATAGTTGTTATTATCTCCTTTATATTGTTTATTATATTTCTTTTGTTTGGAAATATTAGGTTTTTATGGTGATTTATGGATATAGTTTTATATTTAACTAATAAATGTAATATGAACTGCAGTTATTGCTATCAAGGAAATAACAAAAAAGATAGAATAATGTCTTTTGAAATTGCTAAGGAATACATTGATAAAATATGTGAGCAAAGCAAACACAATATGATTGGATTTTTCGGCGGAGAACCATTATTAAATAAAAAACTTTTATATGAGATAGTTAATTATTGCAATGGTAAAACTAACAATTCATTTTCATATTCGATAACAACCAATGGAACATTGATTGATGATGAATTTGTTTCTTTTTGCAAAAAGAATAATATAAAGGTTGGAGTAAGTATTGATGGTAAAAAAGAATCTCATGACAAGAATAGAGTGGCAGTAAATGGTGAAAGCACATTTGATAAAACACTTGAAGGTTCTAAAAAGTGTTTAAAAGCCAAGCTTAATTGCATGGCATTGCCTGTTGTTTGCACAAATAATATAGAAGAACTATCTGAAAATGTTAAGTATTTGATTGATTTAGGATTTAAAGAAATAACATGCAATTTTAACTACTGTGATAATTGGGATGATGAGAGCATTTCAGTTTTAAGAAATCAGTATGAGATTTTAAAAGTAACCTATTTTAATGAACTTAAAAAGAATAATCCTATAAAAATATATCCTATTGATACGAAGATGCAATTTATGATTAATAAAAATGTAAGTTGTGTTAGCAACTGCAATAGGGATAGAACCTGTATTGATAGCGACGGAACTTTATATCCTTGCATTCAATTTGTTGGAAAGAGAGAATATCAAATAGGCAATGTGCATGATGGAGAAGATAGACAAAGAAGAATTGAACTAATTAAGATAAGGAATTGTAGTAAGACACCATGCGAAGAGTGCTCAATAAATAGACTTTGTGCATATGGATGTGGATGCATTAGATTTTTAACAACTGGGGGAATAACTGAAGTGACTCCACTTGTTTGTGAAACAGAGAAAATATATATTGATACAGCAAATTCATTATTGGGTCAAATAAATAAGGAAAGTGAATTTGTAAAGTATTTGTGGCTAAGGGGTAATAAATGATAGACCATATAAATGTATTTGGTGGTGGTTTGGCAGGGTGCGAAGCTGCATACCAAATAGCAAAAAGAAAAATAAAAGTGAAATTATATGAAATGAAGCCTATCAAGTTTTCGCCAGCACATTCTAACGAAAACTTGGCGGAGATTGTTTGTAGTAATTCTTTTAAATCAAATTTACTAACAAATGCATGCGGACTTTTAAAAGAGGAACTTAGAAAATTAGATAGTCTGCTAATTAAATGTGCAGATGAATGTAAAGTTCCCGCTCGGTCAGGCTTTGGCAGTAGATAGAGAAAAGTTTGCTGAACTTGTCACTAAGAATATAGAAGAAAATCCATTTATAGAAGTTATTAAAGAAGAAGTAACTCAAATAAGTGATGACGAAATAACGATAATTGCAACTGGACCTCTAACATCAAGTGGGTTAGAAGATGAAATAAAAAGACTAACTGGTCAAGACAAATTGTTTTTCTATGATGCAGCAGCACCTATTGTCACAAAAGAAAGCGTAGATATGTCAAAGGCATTTACAGCAGATAGATATGGTAAAGGCGAGAGCGACTATATAAATTGCCCTATGACAAAAGCAGAATATGAAGCTTTTTACAATGAGCTAATCAATGCAGAAAGAGTAGAGCTTCATGATTTTGAAAAAGGCGGTCTTTTTGAAGGTTGTATGCCAATAGAAGAAATGGCTCGCCGAGGATCTCAAACGTTAACTTATGGACCACTTAAACCAGTTGGCTTTGGAAAGCTTGGAGATGTATATGCTGTAGTTCAACTAAGGCAAGATAATAGCGAAGGTACCCTATATAATATGGTAGGCTTCCAGACAAATCTAAAGTTTGGAGAACAAAAGAGAGTATTTTCAATGATACCTGCACTTCAAAAAGCGGAGTTCGTGAAGTATGGTGTTATGCACAGGAACACATTTATAAACTCACCTGAGCTTTTAGATGCAACTTACAATTTAAAAGGAACAAATGTGTTTTTCGCAGGACAAATTAGTGGAGTAGAAGGTTATGTTGAATCAATCTCTTCGGGATTAGTTGCTTCACTAAATGCAATTTCGTTATATAATAATGAAAGAAAAGATGAAGAACCTGCTGGAAATAAATTAGAACAAACAATAATGGCTGGAAATAGTATAATCTTTGATAAGCAAACAATGATAGGAGCTTTAGCAGATTATATTTCAAATTGTCATGAAAACTTTCAGCCAATGAATGCAAACTTTGGAATATTTGGAGAAGAAAAAAGATTTAAGAGCAAGCAGGAAAAATATGAGTTCTTGGCAAATAGGGCATTAGATATTATTTCTTCATATATTAACTAATAAGAGGGGATTCAAATGAAAAAAGTATTATGTATGTTATGTTTGATTTTACTAATTGGAGCGACGTCATTTTGTTACGCGGTAAACCCAAAAGTTCAGCTTAATGGTAATTACGTTGATTTTAAAGATGAGAATGGCAATACGGTTGAGGCTCAAATAATCAATTCAAGGACAATGGTGCCACTTCGAAAAATCTTTGAACTAATGAAGTGTGAGATTAATTGGGATGGAGCTACAAAAACGGTTGTTGCTAATAATGGAAAAAGAGAAATAACACTTCAAATTGGAAATAGTGTAGCTAAGTTGGTGGATTTGAATACCAATAAGGAAGACAGTATTACTTTAGACTCTCCACCTGTTATAAAAGACAACAGGACACTAGTTCCACTTAGATTTATAGGCGAAAGTCTTGGAAAAAAGGTTGCTTGGGATAGCCAAGATAAAGTAGCGATAATAATAGACTATGATGATTTGGCAAAGCTACTTGAGCAAAAGGCTCTAGGAGCATATAACATTCTTTCTTCAAAAGGAAGTACATTATCGATAGAGAAGAAGTACATAGACGAGGTGTTTTCTGATAGAAATGAGACCACCAAGATGGTTTCTACCAGAGTGGATGATTCTAACTATAAAATACAATTTAGTGGTACATCAGAACTTGTGGACGAGATTAAAAATGAAGAGTGGGACAATATAAGTTTTTCACTTAACGTGAATACAGACGATTATGAAATAATTACATCAAATTATGTTTTTTCTAGCATGTTTGGTGGAAAGAAAAACGAAAAAATAACAGTTAGTAAGAATAAGAGCAACATAAAGGGAACAGATACCGATGGTTTGGGTGATACGCTTGGAAATCTTATATGCGTAAGCGACAATGACTTTACTAAAGAAACATATTCAAAAATTAAGGCTGATTTTGAAAGACTCTTTAAAACTTTTCTAACCAATGGAGAAAAATCACTTAAAGTATCTGATTTGCAATTCGAAACCATTGATATTTCAAGGGTTTCAAAGACATTTGGAACTAATATCATATTTAATATATTTACACTTGCAAATGAAAAAATGTTTAATTATAATAATAATGTAAATGATTTTTTTGTGGACTTTCCTAGGGTTAATTATTCAGTATCCGTAGGGAATAATAACATAAACATTAAAATTATATTACGAAATGATTATAAGGAGTGTAACGAGTTTCATCTTGTGCTAAACTAATCTTAATAGTGAGAAAAGGAGATTATATTATGAAAAACAGAGTTTTAATTTCAATGATTATTGCAATACTTACAATTTTTTCAGCAGTTTCTTTTGCAGCTGACGTTAGGGTTCAACTTGATGGTGAATACCTAGACTTTACAGATGCTAACGGAGACGTTGTTAATCCTCAAATTATCAACAACAGAACTATGGTTCCAATGAGAAAGATATTTGAGACATACGGAGCTCAAATTTCTTGGGATGACGCTACAAGAACTGTAGTTGCTACAACAGAAGGAAAAGAGATTACACTTACAATTAATAGTGAAGTTGCTACTGTTAAAGATTTATCAACAGGAATGGTTGAGACAGTTGCACTTGATAGTGTTCCAGTTATAGTAAATAACAGAACTTTAGTACCTTTAAGATTTATTTCTGAAGGACTTGATAAGACAGTTGGTTGGGACAATGATGAAAGAGTTGCCATCATCATTGATTTTGCTAAACTAGCTGAATTATATAGTTCAAAATTACCTGCGCTTCAAGCATTAATTGAAATGGGCATTGAAGATGTTTCTTCATACAGATCAGTTTCTGATCTTAACATGACAATGGATTATAAAGACCTAGAGGATGATAGCCAAAACGAGACTATTACTCTTGCTGGTAAAGCAAGCGTTGCTCTATCTAAAGAAGAAGATCTAGATGCTAATCTTGCATTCCATGTTTCTGGTGGAACAGGTGACATCATGAACGCTTTCGTTGAGGGCGGACTTCAAGATGTTGATTTAAGATTAGTTCTTCTTGATGGAAGAGTATATCTTGGAATTAAAGATGGCGACGAGTACTTATGGACAGATAAGACAGACGATTTAAACAATGCTTTAGGTGGAATGGTTGATATTTCTCAATTAGGCAATGGTACAGTTTCTAAGTCAATAAGCAATATTTCAGATTATTCTGATTTTGTTAGATTATTATCAAACTACATTGGTGATCTTAATGTTAATACTTATGCTTCATTAGTATCAGCTGCTAATATGGTTGCTTCATTATTTGATGAAGATACACTAGCAGTTACAAAGACAGGAGATGGCGCTGGTTTATTTAGATTAAATCTAGATATTAACAAGCTTGTATCTAAGATTGCTCCTGCTGGTACTTCAGCATTACCTGGTGCAAATATTGTATTCACATTAGAGTGCAATATTGAAAACCATAGAATTCAATCTGAAAAGACAAACATTATTGTTGATTATGTTTCAGAAGAATCACTAGAGTCACTAGGATTAAACATTGGTTTAGACACAGTATACACAGACGTTAATAACGACGTTGTAATCGATTTCTAATATAATTTAAAATATAAAGCAGTGATGATTATTCATCACTGCTTTTTGAATGCCTATGGCTCAATATAGAGAAGATAATCTATATATATTAAGTCATAATAAAAGAAGCAGAGCATTGTTTGCCCTGCTTCTTATGTATTTGTTAGAATACGTTTAGTTCTTTCTTTTTCCCATAAATCTAAGTAGTTTTAGGAATATATTAATGAAGTCTAAATATAGTTGCAATGCGAAGAATACTGATATTTTTTCTGCACTATTATCTTGTATGTATGGATAATCATTAGCATAATTCTTTATCTTATATACGTCATAAGCTGTTAAACCAATGAAAATTACAATTCCTATTAGGGAGATAAAGAACTCTAGCATAGAGTTGCCTATGAAAATGTTTACTATTCCTGCGATTATTAATCCAACTAATCCCATTAGTAAGAAAGTGCCCCAACTAGACAAGTCCTTGTTAGTTACTTTTCCATAAAATGCTGCAGCTCCAAACATTGCGGCTGTAACAAAGAATGTAGAGTATATAGATGCTGAAGTGTAAACCACAAATATTGAAGATAATGTAACACCATTTACTACTGAATAAGCAATAAAGCATATTTTTGCTACTGTGTCAGACATTTTTTTAATTCCAAAACTCATTGCAAGAACTAATATGAGCTCTATGATGATTAAAGGGATATAAAGGCTTGCTATGGTCTGCAAAAAGTAGTTATATCCAAGTAATGCTGAAATAGCTGAGATACCAAGTCCAATTGCCATCCAGGTAAACGATCTAGATAGGATAGTTGATTCGTTTTTCACGAAAGGGTTCTCAAACGCTACACCGTAGCCCTCATTAGTCACTTCTTGGCCTGTAAACTGGCCAAAATTGTTATTAAAATCCATAATAACTAGCCTCCTTTTATTGATTCCATGCTATTTTATCACTTTATGGGCATATGGTCAAATAGGGAATAACCCCCATATATAAGGCATTATTATGTCATTTTTACGCTAAAAATGCTTGACAAAACCCTAAAATAGTCTTATATTATTCATAGCTTAAGAAGAAGTAACCACTTCTCACCGTACCAATCATAGTTTGCGTACTGGTTAAATATATTGTATTTTTACATTATTAGAATGGTAAAATGCGATTGTAGTGGTGACTTGAATCTTATGTTCAAGTCTTTTCTTATGTCAAAATTCTAGTGTATGAGGAGGTTTTTGCTATTAAACAAGAACTACGCATTAATGAAAAAATTACAGCTTCAAAAGTAAAGCTTATTTCTGAAGAGGGAGAGCAACTAGGTGAAATGTCTATTTCTGACGCTTTAGATTATGCTGCAGAAAGAGATTTAGATTTAGTTGAAGTTGCTCCTGGACAGGAAGTTCCTGTCTGCAAGATTATGAATTATGGTAAGTACAAATATGAACAAGCCAAAAAGGAAAAAGAAGCTAAAAAGAAGCAAAAAGTAGTTGATACTAAGGAGATCAGACTTTCATCAACTATTGACACACATGATTTTGAATTTAAGGCTAAAAATGCTAGAAAATTTTTAGAAGATGGTGATAAAGTTAAGGCTACCATCAAGTTTAAGGGAAGAGAGCTTAATAATACTAGCTTTGGTGCTAACGTATTAAACAAGTTCGCAGAAGCACTTTCTGAAGTTGGTGTTGCTGAAAAAGCTCCTAAACTTGAGGGTAGAAGCATGATGCTTATCATTAATCCAAAGAATGGTTAATAAACATATAAGGAAGGGGAGTTATTAATATGCCTAAAATGAAGACACACAGAGCTACTGCAAAAAGAGTAAAGATTACAGCAACAGGAAAAATTAAAAGAAGTCAAACAAACAAAAGACATTTATTAAATTCTAATGCTAAAACATCAAAGAGAAAGATTAGACTTAGAAAATCTGCTCTAGTTGATAAAACAATGGCAGCAAACGTTAAGAGAATGCTACCATATTCTTAATTTACAAATAGAAAGGAGTAAATATCATGGCAAGAGTAAAAACTGCAAGAATTACAAAGAAAAAACATAAAAAAGTTCTTAAATTAGCTAAAGGATATTTTGGTGCTAAGAGCATTAGATTTAGAATGGCAAACCAAGCTGTTATGAAGTCTTTAATGTATGCTTATGTTGGTAGAAAGAATAAGAAGAGAGACTTTAGAAGACTTTGGATCGCAAGAATCAATGCTGGTGCTAGAGCAAACGGAGTTAACTACTCAACTTTAGTAAACGGAATGAAGAAGAACAATATCGTTCTTAATAGAAAGATGCTTGCTGAAATGGCAGTTTCTGATCCAGAGGGATTTGCAGAAGTTGTTAAAGCAGCTACAAAGTAATCTAAAAATTCACAATAAATTAGAAATCTAGGTAACTAGGTTTCTTTTTTTTGTGGAAAAAAGGAAGAAATACCTAATTTTCATTTATCTTACATATTTGTTACATTAGTTAAGAATTCATTGATTTTGTTAAGTTTTAACTATAAACTATGAATAGGTGTAATTGTATCAATTTACATTTCAGGAGGTCTAACTAATGAAAAAAGTGAGTAAAATGCTTATTGTTTTTCTTGCTACTATTGCGATATTCGTTAATTCAATGGTTTTTGCTAGTGAGCAAAGATTACTTACAAAAACTTATGTTTTTAAGAACAATAGTAGTAGGGCTATGACTGGGGCATTTGCGGAAGTATATATAGGACAAAAGGATCTTGTTAGATATCAAAAGGACGGCAATATCATTATTTCTCCTGCACCTGACGAGGTTAAAGAGGACGAATTTGGAAACTTATATGGTGTATATGATTTTTCAAGTTATAATTCTGGAAGAAGTGTAGAGGTTACAATAAAAAGATATTCTGAAGTAGGAAAATATAGTGGTGACTCGGTAGCTGTTAGGTCCGAGTCTACTGTTGATGTAGATAATGTTGCATTCACAAAGCCTCAATTTAGGGTTGAGTCAGATGATAGCAGCATAATTGCTAAGGCAAAAGAAATTACTTATGGATATTCATCTGACTACAAAAGAGCGAGAGCTATTTTCGAATACGTATATGACACGCTTTCTTATGACAAGGCTGATTCTGTCGCAAACAAGGGAGCTTTAGCTGCACTAGAGAGCAAGAGAGGCGTATGCGAGGAGTTTGCTACTTTATATGCGGCTCTTTGTAGAGCAGTTGAGATTCCTTGTAAAGTTATTGAAGGTTATAGGCTAACAAAAGAAATTGATGAGCCTGCAGAAACTATTGTAGATCAAAATACTGGTGACGTTAAAATAAAAGAAGCAACATACAAGTACACAATCACTCCACATGTATGGAATGAAATATATTTTGACGATTATGGTTGGGTGCCACTAGATACTTGCGTTGTACATGTGACACCATCTGGAACTAAGGTTTCCTCATTTGATTCATTCTGTAAGATTACTCCAGAGGATTATGTTGCAGTTGGAATGTATTCAAAGCGTTCTTCTCAAATGACTGTTTATGCAGAAAAAATTTCAGTAGAAAGTTCTTCAGAAACTTTTGAAATAGTAGATACTGACGATACTGTTAAGGAACATGAATTTATTGACTTAGATGGTTATTCTTGGGCAAGAGATTCAATTAATACACTTTATAAAATGGGCGTTATTAAAGGTTACAATGAATACGAGTTTAAACCTGCAGGCAATATCTCTAGGATAGAGTTTATTAGCATGTATTCAAGATTACTTAGAAATCTAAAGTATACTCCATCTAGCAACGGAAAGGTTTATTACTTTTTAGATTATAATTTATCGCACTATTCTAAATCAGACTATGACTTCATCATGAGATTACTTGAGGATAGAGAACCATATGATAAATTAGCATGCGGATATGCTGCTATGAGTTCTTTGTTTGGTAGTGCATTAAATATGAATAAGCCAATTACAAGAGGAGAAGTAGTTGCGCTTATGGCATATTTCTTGAAGACTGGTTCTATTAAAGATGTTAGTTTTACGGATGTTTATGGAAGCCGATTTGCTTCACAAATTGCAGTGGTTGCATCAAATGGATTAATAAATGGATATGAGGATGGAACGTTTAAACCAAACAATCCAATTAAAAGAGCGGAAATAGCTACAATGTTGGATAAGTACGTTGGCGAAAAAGATTTAGTTTTGTAGTTTTATAGGAGTTTCTGATAAATACCATATTAGAAGCTCCTTTTTGGCTTTATGAGTTTTAGAAAGTGGTGGATACATATGTATAAAATGGTTGCCATAGATATTGATGGCACTTTGCTAAACTCCAAAAGTGAACTTACAGAAAAAACTAAAGAGATTCTTAAAGAGGCATCAAAGAGAGATGTGTATATAGTTTTGACTTCTGGGAGAATATCTGACAATGTTTTAAAGTTTTGTGAGGACGTAGGAGCAGATAAGTATTTGATTTCAGAAAATGGTGCATCAATAATTAATCTTTCTAATGGCGAGATTGAGTATTCAAATTACATGTCAAAGGATGTTGTGAATAAGGTTTTAGATATTTGTGAAGAAAATAGTATTTATTATATGGTATATTCACAAAGAGAATTAATAGTTAAAAGCATTAAATATATGTCGATGTTTTTTTATAAGCAAAATTACAACCCTAATGCAAGAATTAAGCAGATAGTTGCAGGGCGAGATTATATAAATAATACTACTTCTAGCATAACAAAATTGATGATTTGTGATGAAGATAGATCAGTATATAAGGGAATAGTAAGAAAGCTAAAAGAAATTGAAGACATAGACATTTTACCGGTTCCACATGTATCAGTTAAGAAGTTAAAAATTGATGGAGAAGAGAAGACAATTAAGTATAGTTACGCGGACATTTCTGCTAAAGGATGTAATAAATGGACAGCAGTTAAGTTTTTAGCAGATAAATTAGGAATAAAAAAAGATGAAATCTTGGCAATAGGTGATAACATAAATGATATGCAAATGATTTATAACGCAGGCCTTGGAGTGTGCATGGATAACGGTTCACCACATGTTAAAATGATTGCTGATGTAGTTGCGCCATCAAATGAGAAAGATGGGGTTGCACAAATAATAGAAAAATATGTTTTAAGATGGAGATTACTTCTTAAAAGGTAAAAACAAATCCCTAGAAAAAATTCTAGGGATTTTTAATATGGCAAGCTAGCAAAGCTTGTTGATTCTAAATCTGCACTATTAATGTATTCATTTTCGGTCATGTATGTTTGAACTATGTTAGGAGAAACACCGGTGTTTGATGAAACTGAACTAATTGAACCGAAGTTAGTTGAGCCATTGTCCTCAAAATAATTTTTCAAAATAGATTTATTGTAGTTAAGTGTGTTTGCACATGCTGTACAAAAATCACTTTCAGAGTTAATAAATGCACCACAGTTTTTACATTTTCTTAATTCCATAACAATCCCTCCAAACTTGAAAGAGGCAAGCCATCTTCTTTCAATTTAAATTATATCAATACGATTTTTGAAATGCAACACTTTTTAAATGTGGGGACGATGTGGGGACACGACAGTGAGGTGCCGATTTGGGGAGTTCCGGGGACACGACAACCAGTGACCAAAATTGGTCGCTGGTTGTCGTGTCCCCGGAACTCCCCAAATCGGCACCTCACTGTCATGTCCCCACATTTTCTTCCTGAATTGCTATTTAATATCTCTCCAATTTGCTTTATAATATATGTGATTTGTAGTCTGAAAGAAGGTGATTTTTTGATTGCGGAAGTTATTGTAAACTCATCAGTTAATGACTTAAACAGAATATTTGATTACGAAGTGCCGGAAGGTTTTACAATAGGCGAGAACATCGACATAGGATATAGAGTTATGGTTCCTTTTGCAAGCAGAAAATCTCTTGATATAGGTTACATAATTAGCTTCAAAGAACAATCTGATTTCAAATGTAAAAAGATTTCAAGAGTATGTGATATAGCATTTAATAAAGAAAAATTTGAACTAGCAAAGTGGATGGCTAAAAGATACTTTTGCAATTTGTCAGATATTCTAAGACTTCTTGTGCCACCTGGAACTGCAAATAACATAGATAAAATAAAACCAAAGAAAGAAAAGTATATAAGGTTAACGAATAGTTTTTTAGAGGATGAAGCAAGTTACAAAGTTAAAACAGATAAACAAAAGAAAGTTGTAGAATTTCTTAAAATGAATCTCGAGATACCAGTTGCTATAATGATAGATGTGATAGGTGTTTCGGCAAGCATTGTTAATACAATGGTAAAGAATAATATTTGCGAATACTTTTATGTGAATGTTCCTCGAAATCCTCTTGTTAATAAGCATGTTCCAAAGACAAAACCTCTTGAACTAAATGATGAGCAAGAAAATGTAGTTAATAATATAGACATTTCAAGCAACAATTCATATTTGTTATTTGGAGTAACGGGAAGCGGAAAAACGGAAGTATATCTTCAAATAATAAGCAAAGTGTTAGAAGAAGGAAAAAATGCTATCGTGCTAGTGCCGGAAATTTCGCTTACACCTCAAATCACAGACAGGTTTTTAGGAAGGTTTGGAAGAGTTGTAGCAATACTTCATAGCAAACTTTCTAATGGTGAAAGATATGACGAATGGCACAGAATAATGAATAAAGAAGCTAGAATTGTAATCGGAGCTAGATCTGCTTTGTTTGCACCAATTGAAAATGTTGGAATCATTATAATTGATGAGGAACACGATAGCTCATATAAGTCAGATAACACTCCAAAGTACGATGCTAGAGAAGTTGCAAAAAAGATTTCGGAGTATTATGATTGTCCATTACTTCTAGGAAGTGCCACGCCAGATATAAGAACATATTATAGGGCCATTAATAATGACGGCATTTCTCTTCTAGAGATGAAGAATCGTGTATCAAATGCTACTATGCCTGACGTTTCTATAATTGATATGAGAAATGAACTTGCAAAAGGTAATAAAACAGTATTTAGCGAAACACTTCATAATATGATAGCTGAGAATCTTAAAAACAAAGAGCAAACAATTCTATTTCTGAATAGAAGAGGCTACTCAACATTTGTTATGTGTAGAGATTGCGGTTACGTTGTAAAATGCGATAAATGTGATGTTGCGATGACGTATCATATTACAAGAAACAAGCTATTATGCCATTATTGCGGTGCCGAAAAGAAAAATGTTTCTATTTGTCCAAGCTGTGGCGGAAATAACATTAGATATTTTGGAACAGGGACACAAAAAATTGAGGCACAGATAAATAAGATTTTCCCAGAAGCTTCGGTGCTTAGAATGGATGTAGATACTACTCAAACGAAGAACTCTCATGAGATAATACTAAACAAATTTAGAGACGAAAAAATAGACATCCTATTGGGCACCCAAATGATTACAAAAGGTCATGACTTCGA
>JAEEGL016099109.1_pt1 | contig 14994 bp, 13 predicted proteins | sample 9134231 | NCBI WGS metagenome assembly JAEEGL01 (sample SAMN16246548, study PRJNA631951) | gut metagenome | biome: gut microbiome; feature: rumen; material: fiber-attached | host: Bos | place: Iran: Karaj | collected 2018-10
GCGGCTTCGTGCGCCTTGAACTCGCCGTCGTACTGGACGTTGTCGGCGTACGCGGCGACGTACGCCTTCGCGCCGTCGGGGGTCGCGAGGTCGTATTCGGCAACGGCGTCGCCGACGGAGACTTTGGCGACTGGCTCGGCCGAGGCGCAAAGGCACAGCGCAAGCGCCGCGGCGCAGGCAAGCAAACGGACAATTCGGGCACCCGACAGCCCACTTCCGAAACTCTCTTCTTTCATGCTGAATGTAAAAGATATCAGATAGCGTCCGAAATTGCAAGTGCGCGCCCTCGGAATATGGTATACTTGAGGCCCATATGGAAACAGGCGAAAAGCGAAAAGAGTGCGTTTCGGAGGAATGCGGCTTCGCCGCGATGATGGAGCGGCGCGCGCGCATAGTGGGCGCGATACGCGAGTTCTTCGACCGAAGAGGCTTCACCGAGGTCACGACGCCGGTCATGATCAAGGCGCCGGCGCCCGAGCCGCACATAGACTGTCCGCGCTGCGGAGAGGCGTTTCTGAGGGCGTCGCCCGAGCTGCAGATGAAGAAGCTGCTCGCGGCGGGGATGGAAAGGATATACCAGATCGGGCCGTGCTTCCGCGAAGGCGAATTCGGCAGCAGGCACAATCCGGAGTTCACGATGCTCGAGTGGTACCGGGCGAACGCGGGATATGCGGACATACGCGCCGACACGGAGGCGCTTCTCGCCGCGCTCTTCGCCGACGCCGGCAGGGCCTGTCCGCAGACGACCGCGCTGACCGTGCGCGAGACGTATGCGAAGCTCGCGGGGTGGGATCCGTTCGAGGCCTGGGACCAGGACCGCTTCGACTACGACATGGCGACGAAGATAGAGCCCGGGCTGCCGCGCGGACTCGTGTTTCTCTCCGACTATCCGAAGGAGGCGGCCTCGCTCGCAAGGGTCAGGGGCGACGTCGCCGAGCGCTGGGAGCTGTACCTTGACGGACTGGAGCTTGCGAACTGCTTCACCGAGCTCTGCGACGGCGAGGAGCAGCGCAGGCGGTTCGCGGATGCGCGGGAGGAGCGCAGGCGGCTCGACGAGAGCGACTATCCGATCGACGAGGAGTTCCTGGAGATGCTGCCGCTCATCGGCTCCGCGTCCGGCGTCGCGGTCGGCATCGACCGGCTGGTGATGGCGCTGTGCGGCGCGGACGACATCCACGCCGCAATGGCAGGCGAGTAGGCGGACTGGCTAAAGCGCCAGCTGAAGGCCGACGGAGAGGCGGTAGTCCGCCTCGGCTCCGTCGTGCAGGTCGAGCATCGCCTCGCCCTGCGCGCGCACCGACCACGATTCGCCGAGGTGGTAGAACGCGCCGACGCCGGCAGCGGGACCGGCGTGGCCGCCGGACATGAGCCGCGCGCCGAGGACGACGAACGGGTCGAAGGCCGAATAGCCGAAGAAGCGGTCGTAAAGGCTCCATCCGGACCAGTGCCCGAGCATCCCCGCGCCGAAGCCCGCATAGCTCTCGAGGAGCGAAGCCTCGCATTCGACGGCCCACGACTCGGAGACGTACGCGCCGCACCGAAGCGCCGCGCCGCCTGCGCGCCGCATTCCCGCGCCGCCTTGCGGAAGCAGGAGCGCGCCCTCCGCGCCGACGTACATTGACTCGCACATCCCGGGGAGCGCAAGCGCGGACAGGAGCGCGGCAATCGCAGCGGCCTTCGTCACTGCGCGGCTCCGTCCTTCTTGCCGGGCAGCGCAAGCGCGGCGCCCTTGAGGTCGGTCCAGAGGGTCCCTTCGCCGGAGTGCAGGACGCGCACTGAGAGGTCGGGGTTGAGCGAGCCTGCGAACGTGAGGTCGGCGAGCGTGCCCGGGTTCTTGAAGACGTCGGCGCGGCGCTTCGCGCCGAGCGCGGCCTCGTTGTCCACGAGGAACTTCGCCTTGACTGCGGCCTCGCCCGAGACGCGGCCGATCTCGGCCCTTATCTTCGCCGCCTCGAGGTTGATCTCGGCGGTCCTGAGGGCGGTGTCGGCCATGATCTCGGCGACCTCCTTGCGCTGGTTCGCGGCGATGGTGGCGACGATCTTCTGGGTCTCCTGCTCGGTCTCCTTCGTGAGCTGCACGACCATGGCGTTCTCGGTGTTGAGCTCGGCCTGCTTCTTGGCGGTCTCGCGCTCGGTCTTGTTCGTGAGGTCCTTCTCCTTGGCGACCGACGCCTGGCGTATGGGCATGAGGATGTCCTCGGGCACTTCGACGTGGCGCACGATGGCGTTCCTGACGAGTATGCGCTTCTCGCCGAGTATCCTGACGAGCTCCGCGGTCATGTCCTTCTGGAACTTCTCGCGCCCGCCGCCGTCGATGAAGTCGCGGGCCTTGTAGTCCGAGCCCTTCATGCGCGAGACGGAGAGGATCTGCGGCAGGATTATCTTCGAGACGACGGCTGGGAGGTCGCCGTAGAGCATGAATATGCGGGCGATGTTCTCGGGCAGCAGCTCGAACTCGACGGTCATGTCGAGCATGATCGAGAAGCCGTCCGAGCTCGGGAACTGGACGAACTGGTTCATGCCGAACGCGACGTTGTCGGGGACCGTGGGCTTCACGGGCCTTTCGTGCATCGTCTCGACGCGTCCGGGGGCCTTGCGCTTCTGCGCCTGGGGAGCCGCCGACTTGCCGAGGGTCTTCTGCGACATGTTGAGCGAGCTCGCCTCGGCCTGCGACAGGATGCCGCTGTCGCGGTTAGACTTCACGTAGTCGTCGCGGCGCTCTATCTGGCGAGCGAGGGTGTTCTCCTGCAGCTCCCTGAGCGCGCCGTTCACGTTCGCGAGCTGGCCCTTGGTCAGGACCACCGTGCCGGACTGCCCGACGATCGAGACCTGGTTCATGCCGATCTCGACGACGTCGATCTGGTAGGCGCGCGAGTTGACGTAGTAGAGGCCTGGCTGCAGCACCTTCTCCATGACGCCCTTCTCGCCCGGCTTCGCGAACGCGCCGGCCGACGCGGGCCTGCCGGTCTGGCTGGTGACGACGCCCACATAGCCGATGGGGATGGATATCGCGTCCATCGTCTTGACGTCGTAGCCCTCGGGATTGAACCGGTAGGTGCCGGGGCCGAGCACGTCCCTCCAGACGCCCTTCGACGCGGAGTCGGCCGCGAGGATCTCGCCGGGCGCAAGCTCCTTGCCCGTCTTGGACGTCACGACCGCAACCTGCCCGACGCCGACCGTCTGGGCGGGGACGATGCGCCAGTCGTTGTTTATCGGGTTCAGGAAGTGGCGGCCCTCGGCGAGGGGAATGCGCTGGACGCCCTTCTCGCCAGGCTCCGCGAGTATCGCGCCGGGCGGCAGCTCGCGTCCGGTCTTCGCCGTTACGATCGCCATCATGCCCGCAGGCACGTACACCCTGCAGCAGAACCACAGGAAGCCCGTGAACACGACCGCCGCGCCCGCAAGCACGACCCCGACGGCCACGGCCGCCTTCGCGGCGTCACTGCCCTTCACCGCGCTCATCTCGCGCCTCCTTTCACGCCGCTGCCGGAAAGTCCGGCAGGCAGGCCGAACAGCTCTCCCTCGGCGTCGCCCGTCACGACTTCGGCGATGCGCGGGGCGATCTTCTCGTATATCTTGGAGCGGACGTAGTTCGCCTCGCCGCCGTACGCGGCGACCTCCTGTCTGAGGACGTCGGCCTCGGCCTTCGTGCGGGCCTCGGTGACGAGACGCGTCGCCTCGGCATGCGTGAGCGCGGCCTCCGCGTCGGCCTTGGCGGCCTTGAGCTCGACCGCGGCGACCTCGCGCTGCGTCTCGGCGGCGACGATCTTCTCGGTGCGCTCCTGCTCGGCCCTGATCTTGGCCTGGATGCGCCCGGTCTCGGCGGCGACCCTAGCGCTGTTCTGCTCGGCGAGGGCCTTCTCGCGCTCGAGCTCGGCCTGAGACTTCGCCTGCACGATCTGCTGCTCGATCTTGTTCGCCTCCTGCACGGCGAGCTCGCGCTGGCGGATGATGGAGGCAATCTCCTGAGGCGCGAAGATGTCGCGGATGAGCACCGAGTTGAGCGAGACGCCCCACTTCGAGCACACGTTCCTCAGATACGTCTCAAGCGAGTTCTGGAACGCCTGGCGCGACTCGCCCACGATGAACTCGGTCGCGTTCTTCTTCGAGCCCTCGATGCGCGAGAAGCCGCGCGCCGCGGGGACGATCACCTTCTGCAGGATGTCGTCCATGTCGCCGACCTCGTGCGACAGAAGCGCGACCTTCGAGACGTCGAGATTGAACTCTATCGTGCCCTCGGCAGTCACGGTGAAGCCGTCGAGCGTCAGGAACGTTATCGCGTCCGCGCCCGAAAGCTCGAAGCGCTGGCTCTGGATGTTCACTATCGAGACGGAGTATATGAACGGATTGAGCCTGTGGGTGCCCTCCTTGAGAATCTCGGGCAGGACGCCCTTCGAGCCCTCCTTCACGAGAAAGCCGTTCTCGGACACGTCCGGAGCGGGACCGGTCAGCATGTCCGCGCCCGTAAGAGCGGTCACGACGCCGACGTGCCCCGGCTTTATCACTATGTCGGAGCAGAGCTTCACCGAGTACGCATACGGGTTGATGCGGTGACGGCCCGTGCCGAGCACGTCCCTGACGATGCCCTTGTATGTCTCGTCGCGCGCGATGATCTCGCCCGCCGGCAGGTCCTTGCCGAACTTGCGCACGAGCACGCCGAACTTGCCAGCGGGCACGTCGAGGGCCTTGAAGTAGCGCCATTCCCACGTCCACGGATTGCGGAAGTAGCGTCCTTCAGGCAGCACGTCCTTCTGGACGCCCTTGTACTCCGGGCCCGGCGCGAGTATCGCCTCAGGCGGCAGGTCGCGCCCGGTCTTCTTCATCAGCACGGCGATCTCGCCGTTGCCCGGCTCGATGCGCCAGCCCCACCACACCCACGCCGCGGCCGCAATCGCGACGACCGGCGCAAGGGCGAAAAGCTTCTCCTTCACGTCTCCGACTCCTTTCTGCCGATGGCTACTTTCTCACCGTGCCGTCGCCGGTCACACGGTACTTGTACGTGGTGAGCTCCTCAAGCCCCATCGGCCCGCGCGCGTGGAGCTTGTCCGTCGAAATGCCGATCTCGGCGCCCATGCCGAACTCCCCTCCGTCCGTGAAGCGCGTAGAGGCGTTGTGGTAGACGGCGGCCGAGTCCACGTCGCGGAGGAACTCCTCGGCGCGCTCGGCGTCGGCGGTGACGATGCAGTCCGAATGGTGCGAGCCGTATGCGTTGATGTGCTCGACGGCCGCGCGGCAGTCGCGCACGACGCCGACGTTCATCTCGAGCGCAAGGAACTCGCGGCCCCACTCCTCGGGCGTGGACGCGTCGAAGTGGAGGACCACGCCCTTCTCCTCGGCCCACGCCCTGACCTTCGGCATGAACTCCCCAGCGACGCCCTCGTGGACGAGCAGGCACTCCGCCGCGTTGCACACGCCGGGACGCTGCGTCTTCGCGTTGTCCAGTATCGCGAGCGCCATCGACTGGTCGGCCGCCTTGTCCACGTAGACGTGGCAGACGCCCTTGTAGTGCTTCAGAACGGGCACGAGCGCGGCCTCGCACATCGCGCGGATGAGCCTCTCGCCGCCTCTCGGTATCGCGACGTCCACGAGCCCGACTGCGCGTACCAGCTCCGTGACGGCGGCGTGGTCGGTTATGCCGACGAGCTGGACGGCGTCGCCCGCGCCAAGCGGGGCAAGCGCGGACCCGACCGCAGCTGCGAGCGCCGCGTTAGTGCCGAGCGCCTCCTTGCCGCCGCGAAGTATGACGGCGTTGCCGGTCTTGAGACAGAGCGCCGCAGTGTCCACAAACACGTTCGGACGGCTCTCGAACACGACTGCGACGACGCCGAACGGCACGCGCACCTTCTCGATCCTGATTCCGCTCGGGCGCTCGCGGGTCCACATCCTCTCACCAACCGGATCGGGCAGCTCGACGACGCGCCGAACTCCCGAGACCATCGCGTCGAAGCGGGCCGGGGTGAGCGTCAGGCGGTCGACCATCGCCGGCGCAAGGCCCGAAGCCTTCGCCTTTTCGACGTCTTCGCGGTTCGCGGCGTCTATCTCCGCGCGCCTCGCCTCAAGCGCGTCGGCAACGGCGAGAAGCGCCGCGTTCTTGGCCGCGGTGTCCATCCTTGCGAGTTCCGCGGAAGCCGCTCTGGCCTTCCGCGCCATTGAGATGATGTATTCGCCCACTTCCATAAGACTACTGCTCCTTTCCTGCGTTCTTCTTGGCCCATATCGCCTGCCGCGCCACGCCGAGCATGAGAGCGGCGTCGTCCTTCGTCTGGACGCCGCGCGAGAAGACCCTGTGGAATCCCTGCATGAAATGGTCCGCCTGCTCGCTCTTCATGAAGCCGATCTCCTGAAGCATCTGGGACCAGTTCTTGACGAGCTGCATCTTCTGCGCCTGCGGCGCCGGCGGCGCCTTCTCGTGGGGCGGCACATACCGCCCAGACGCGCAGAAGAGCTCGTAGCAGGTTATCAGCACGGCCTGCGAGAGGTTGATCGACGTGTAGCCCTCGTCGACGGGAATCCTTATGAGGTGCGTGCACTGGGCGATCTCCTCGTTGAGGAGCCCCTTGTCCTCGCGCCCGAAGACGACCGCGACCGGCCCCGTCGCCGCGAGCGACAGGATGTCGGCCGCGCAGTCGCGGGGCGCCTTCACGTGCTGCCTGTAGAGCCCTTCGCGCGCCGTCGTGCCAACGACCGCTACGCAGTCCGCGACGGCCTCCTCGAGCGAGGCGAACTCCTCGCGGCATCCTAGCACGTCAGTCGCATGGACGGCCAGGCGCTCGCCTTCCTCCCAGTCGTTCTGCAGGTTGGGAGCGGCGAGGCGCAGGTGGCGTATGCCCATGTTCGCCATCGCCCGGCACGACGAGCCGACGTTGCCCGTATAGAGCGTCCCGACAAGGACGACCCGTATGTTGTCGAGCGGGTTCACCTCCACCTCCCGAGCGCGTCCTTCTTCAGCTTGCGCCATTTCGGATTCGGCTTGTAGTCGCTCTTCGGCGACTCGCACAGCACGCCTCTGTAGACCTCGGCATAGCGCGGAGGGTCCTCGGGCGTGCGGAAGTAGAGCATGCACGTGAACCCGTTCGCGAGCACCATCCACCTGCCGTTGTCGGTCTTGTACATGGTGCCGCTCTCGAGGAAGTTCATGCACTGCCACGCGGCGAAGTCCTCTCCGTCGGGCAGCGTGACCTCCACGACAAGCTTGGAGCGGAACTCCGTCTCCTTGCCCGTCGCTGGGTTCACGAACGTGTTCACGTGCTCGCTGCCGCTGCGGCCGTAGTCGATCCGCACGACGTTGCCGTCGTCGTCGGAGAAGATGTTGGACTGCACGATGTCATACGACCGGCAGCCGGCAGCCGCCGCCATGACCGCAATCGCCGTGATCATCTGCTTCATCGTCGGTATCATGTCACTGGTCTCCATGCCGGTTAGCGTGGCAGGCGGCTGTCGCGGGCCCGCGTCAGCGCCCGATCGCCTTGCGATAGCGGGCGATGAGCTGGTTCGTCGAGCCGTCGTGCCTGAGCTCGGGCTTCTCGGCGACGAGGTCCTTCAGGACGCCCTTGGCGAGCACCTTGCCGAGCTGCACGCCCCACTGGTCGAACGAGTAGATGTTGAAGATGACGCCCTGCACGAACACCTTGTGCTCGTAGAGCGCGATCAGCGCGCCAAGCGTCTCGGGCGTCAGCTCGTCGCACAGCAGCGTGTTCGTCGGACGGTTCCCCTCGAAGGTCTTGAAGGGCACGAGGCTCTCGGGCACGCCCTCCTCGCGGCACTGCTCGGCGGTCTTGCCGAACGCGAGCGCCTCGGTCTGGGCGAAGAGGTTCGCCATCAGCTTGTCGTGCAGGTCGCCGATAGGATTGTGCGTGCGCGAGCATCCGATGAAGTCGCAGGGTATGAGGTGCGTGCCCTGGTGGATGAGCTGGTAGAACGAATGCTGGCCGTTCGTGCCGGGCTCGCCCCACTCGATCGGGCCGGTCTCGCGGTCGACCGCGACGCCGTTCTTGTCCACGCCCTTGCCGTTAGACTCCATGTCCATCTGCTGGAGATACGCGGGGAAGCGCGAGAGGTACTGGTCGTACGGCAGGCAGCAGTACGTCTCGGCTCCGTATCCGTTGGAGTAGAGTATGCCGAGAAGCGCCATGACAACGGGCATGTTGCGGTCGAGCCTGGCCGTGCGGAAGTGCTTGTCCATCTTCCAGTAGCCCTTGAGGAACTTCGCGTAGTTCTTGCGCCCGATGGCGATCATGAGCGAAAGGCCGATCGCCGACGGCAGCGAGTAGCGGCCGCCCACCCAGTCCCAGAACGGGAACATGTTCGCGGGCGAGATGCCGAACTCCGCGACCTCCTTGGCCGCCGTGGAAAGCGCGACGAAGTGCTTCGCGACGGCCGCCTTGTCGCCAAGGGCCTTCACGAGCCATTCCTTCGCGGCCTCGGCGTTGGACATCGTCTCCTGCGTGGTGAAGGTCTTCGAGGCGACGATGAACAGCGTCTCGGCCGGCTTCACCTGGAGAAGCGTCTCGGCGAGGTGCGTCGAGTCGACGTTGGACACGAAGAAGAACTTGAGGCTGCGCTTGGCGTAGGGCGTAAGCGCGATGTTGGCCATTACGGGGCCGAGGTCGGAGCCGCCGATGCCGATGTTGACGACGTACTTGATGCGCTTGCCGGTGTGCCCGCGCCACGCGCCGGAGCGCACGAGGTCGGAGAAGTCGCCCATCTGCGCAAGCACCGCGCGCACGTCGGGCATGACGTCCCTGCCGTCGACGAACACCTTCGCCTCGGGGTCGCAGTTCCTGAGCGCGGTGTGCAGGACGGCGCGGTTCTCGGTTGCGTTGATCTTCTCGCCGGTGAACATCCGCTCGATCTCGGTCTTGAGGTTCGACTCCTCGGCCAGCTTGACGAGCGCCTTCATGACGCCCGCGTCGACGCGGTTCTTCGAGTAGTCGAGGAACCATCCCGCCGCCTCGATGGAGAACTTCTCAGCTCGCGCGGGATCCTCCGCGAAAAGCTCCTTGATCGTCTTCTTCGACGAGATCGCCATCGCCTCGTCGAGATGCGCCCACTTGTCTGTTTCGGCCATTTTAACTTTCTCCTTTGCTGTTTCCAAACCTCCGCACCCGGCGACCAGCGCCGCCGAAGCGCACATCTTCATGAAGTCTCGCCTGCTCGCCTCCGTCACGGAATCTCGACCGTCGCGACGATCGCGAAGTGGTCGGACGGATAAAGCTTCTGGCCGGGCCTCGCGTCGGCGCGCGTCGCGTAGTCGAGCACCCTCGTCCCGGGCGTGACGTAGATGTAGTCGATGCGCGGACCGAACTTCTCGTACACGTGCCTGCCGGTCTTCTTGTTCTTCTCGGCGTCGGGCGAGCCCTTCCTCGCGTTGCGGACTTCCGCAGGCAGCTTAAGCGCCTCCGCCGCGGGGAACTCCTCGTCGCGCCAGGCCCATCCGTTGAACGTGCGCCACGGGCCGGACGGAGCCGTCTCGCTCTCGAACATCGCGTTGGCCAGCAGCTTCGACACCGCCATGGCCGGCGCCTCCGTCTCGCGGCAGTTGTGGTCGCCGGTGAACACGATCGGGCAGCCGTCGCCGAACTCCTTCATGCGCTCGATGACCAGCAGCATCCCCTTCTCGCGCGCCTCGGCGGAGACGTGGTCGGTGTGGGTGTTCGCAAAGCAGAAGCGACGCCCTGTCCTGCGATCGCGCAGCACAAGGTACGAGCAGACGCGCGGGCACGCCGCGCCCCAGCCCTTGACGCCCGGGACGTCCGGCGTCTCCGAAAGCCAGAACGTGCCGGACTTCAGCTCGTCGAAGCGGTCCGTGCGGTAGCAGACGGGCGACGCCTCGCCGCTCTTCCTGTCCGCCTCGCGGTGATCGCCGACCATCGTGTACTCGGGCAGCGTCTCGCGCAGGTAGGCCGCCTGGTCGGGGCAGACCTCCTGAAGCCCGAACACGTCGAGGTCGAGCCCCCGCAGAAACGCGACCATGTCCGCCTTGCGCGCCTCCCAGGCGTTCGGCGTGTCCTTGTCCGCGACGTACGAGCCGAAGCCCGATAGCCGGATGTTGTACGTTCCGACGCGCACGGCCGAATCGCCGGCGCAGGTCGTCGCACGGCAGCCGGCGAGCGACGCCGCCGCGCATGCGGCGAGCGCGATGAACGAAAGCCTTGTCAGGCGGAATGCGGTGTGTCTCTTCATTTCTCCAGTTCTCCCTTTCAAAGGCCCAGCTCCCCCTGCCGCGCCGCCGGCTTCAGCCCGACGCGGTCCCAGGCGAGCGCCGTCGCGACGCGGCCCTTGGGCGTTCTTTCAAGATAGCCCTCCATTATAAGGAAGGGCTCGTAGGCCTCCTCTATCGTGTCGGGCTCCTCGCCGACCGAGACGGCGATCGTCGAAAGCCCCACCGGTCCGCCGCCGAACTTGGCGCAGATGGTCTCGAGGATCCTGCGGTCCATCTCGTCCAGCCCGTGCGGATCTATCTCGAGCAGCGTCAGCGACGCCGTCGCGACCTCTCCGGTTATGAAGTTGTCCGCCTTGACCTGCGCGTAGTCGCGCACGCGGCGCAGAAGGTTGTTGGCTATGCGCGGCGTTCCGCGCGAACGGCGCGCGATCTCAAGAGCCCCGTCGCCGTCGATGTCCACGCCGAGCTTGGCGGCCGACCGCCTCACGATCTCGGCGAGCTGCGGCGGCTCGTAGTAGGAAAGCCGGTTCACGAGCCCGAAGCGCGCGCGGAGCGGAGCTGCGATGAGCCCGATGCGCGTCGTCGCGCCGACAAGAGTGAAGCGCGGCAGATCGAGCCGCACCGAACGCGCGTTCGGCCCCTGGTCGAGCATGATGTCGATCGCGTAGTCCTCCATCGCCGAGTACAGATACTCCTCCACCGTCTTCGCCATCCGGTGTATCTCGTCGATGAAGACTATGTCGCCTGGCTCAAGGGACGTTAGAAGGCCAGCAAGGTCGCCTGGCTTCGTCAGGACGGGGCCGGACGTCGTCTTCACGTTGACGCCCATCGCCTCGCCCAGTATGTAGCTGAGAGTAGTCTTGCCGAGACCGGGCGGGCCCGAGAAGAGCACATGGTCCAGCGACTCGCCGCGGTCCTTCGCCGCCTTCACGGCGAGAAGAAGACGGTCGCGCACCTTCTCCTGCCCGACGAATCCCTCGAAGTCCACCGGCCGCAGACGGTTGTCAAACGCCGTCGACCTGTTCAGCTCCTCGCTTTGCCTCTGACTCTCCATTTCGGAATATTATACCATATTCCGCGGCCGGACCTACTGTCGCGACGATTTCCCGCCTGCGTCGAATGCGCCGAGAATGAGGTCCGCAAGTCTCCGCATGCCGAGGTCGCCCGGGTGGTTCGCGACGCCCTGATGCGCGAAAAGCCCCTTCGCCTTGTTCTCGTCGCTGTCGCCGAGGCCTCCCGCGTCCACGTAGACCGCGCCGACCTCGCCCGCCGCCTTCTCCGTACATTCCGCCTTGGTCACGTTGCGCCAGAACGGCGAGCGCATGACGATTCGCGGCCTCTTCGCCATCCCGGCGAACGGCTTCGCAAGCCCCGCGAGAAATCGGGTGTAGTCCGCCTTTGCCGCCTCGTCGATGTTCGGCACGTTCTCCCCGACCGCTATTACGACGTAGTCGGGCGCAAAGGCGACGTCCGCGGCGATTTCGGCTACGGTCGCGAGGTTCGTCCTGAAGTTCCTCTCAAGCGTCGCGACGTTGCGCACCCGCAGGTCCGCCTTCGCGCCAAGCCTCTCCTCGAGCCCGGAGGCGACGAGATGGGCGAAGTCCTTCTCTCGGGCGCTCGCCGCCATGCCCCAGTCATGCTCCCAGCCGATCTTGGGCGCGCGGGCGTGCGCGGCGATGGAGTTGCCGTAGACAAGCACCCTGAAGTCGCCCCCGCCGCTCCGCTCGCTGCAGCCTATGGACAAGCCGGGGTTCATCATCTCGGACCCCATCTTCGCGGCGTCGCTCTTCGCCGCTTCCTGACCCGACGCCCCGCACACCACTGCCGCGGCGACTGCGATCGACAGCACCGCTCCGAATGTCCTTTTCATCTTCCTGACTGCTCCTTGGTGACCGCGCAGGCCCGCCGCGTCCTGCGGACAGGCTCCTGCATCCGCAGATTTTACCACAACCAAGCTGTCCGGCGCAACGCCTCGACCGTCTGGATGTTCCCCATTTTTTCGTGTGTCGTTTGAAAATGTAAACGTGGTTTTTGAGGATGTTTAGTTTACAGAGAACATTGATTCTCCTTGCCTTTGATGGAGGTCCTGGATAATATCTCCTTCATATCTAGGGCATCGCTTCGCGACTCGCCTTCAGCTCGGGGGATACCCGCGGGCATTGCCCCGCTTCGACACTACTATGGGTTCGTCCGACTTCTGCGGACGCTTTCGCGCCGCAGACCTCCCAAGCTCCCGATGCAACTTTCCAGACGCGCTCGGCCTCGCTTGCGCTGCGGCTCACCTGTTTGCAGAGCAGGGCTTCGGCGGTCGGGTCGCCCCTTTTGCCGCCTGTCTTCCTAACTGACTGTCGATTTCTTGTCAGTGCGAACTCCTTCAGCTTTACTTGGCGCACCATTTCATCTCCTTACACCGATATCTGGCCGTTCGCCGCGCCAATCTTCTCCGCTTCCACGCCCATCTTCCGCAGATCGATGTCTACGATGCTGAGCGGCGGACTCGTCCGCCAAGCACCGCGCGTGAAGTCGGGGATCGTCATCGTCCGGCCCCGATTATCGGCCGACTTCTCGGTCAGCTCGCACAGGCAGCTCGTCGCCGCAAGATCGTACACGTCCATGTCGAGCGGAAGCCCCTGCTGAAGACAGTAAATCCAGCGGGCATCCATGATGAAGTCCATTCCGCCGTGTCCACCTACGCGCTTCGCGAGCTCGCCGACAGTCTTCCAGAGCGGATGGCGGAACTTCTCGCGTATCTCGGACGCCCTGGCGTCGTCGAACCAGGAGTGCGCACCGGAGCCGGGCCGGTCTTCGAGAACGACGCGGAAAGGATAGTCGCAGATTGCGCCCTTCGTGCCCGACAGAAACTGGATGCGCGAATAGGGACGCGGCGTCGCGACGTCGTGCTGCACGAGTATCGACCTGCCCTTCGCCGTCTTGATCAGCGTCGAGTTCATGTCCGCCATCTTGATGTCTGCACTGCGGCGCGGATTGTCTGGCTTAAGTTTTGCGTCCATGTAGGCTCGGAAGTTCGCCTGACGCGAATCGACCGAGACGAGGTAGTCGAGCCGATCGCCGCGGTTCACGTCCATCGTGAGGCAAAGCGGAACGAGCCCGTGCGTCGGATAGCGGTTGCCGCCATGCACCCGGTTTTCCTCGAAGCGCCAGCATTCGGCGTCCGGCCATTCCTTGGCGCACATGTGTCTGAGGTCGTGGATGTACGCGCCCTCGCCGTGCACGAGCTCGCCAAGCATTCCAAGCCTGGCAAGGTTGAAGGTCAGCATCTCGATCTCGCCGTAGCAGCAGTTTTCGAGCTGCATGCAGTGGCGACGCGTCCGCTCGCTCGTCTCGACGAGTTCCCAGCACTCATCGACGGTGAACGCGCTCGGCACCTCGGTGAACACGTGTTTGCCGCCATTCATCGCGGCGAGCTGAACCGGAACGTGCAGGTCCCACGGCGTAGTGTTGTACACCACGTCCACGTTCGGATCGTCGCAGAGCCTGCGCCACGCGTCGTCGCCTAGATATTCCCTGGCTGCGGGACGTTTCGTGTCCGCGAGCATCCTCTGCGCCTTCGCGATCTTCGCCGGGACGTTGTCGCAGATCGCGGTCACGGTGACGCCGGGGAGTCCGCAGACGCGTCCGACCACGCCGCACCCCCTGCTGCCCATGCCGACGACTCCGAGCCGGACGTGCGGCATCCGCGGCGCGGCCCATCCCTGCATCGGCGCCCCCTGCGTGAAATCGAACAGCCCGCCGCGCGTGGCGCATCCGCCGGCCATCGCCGCGGCACCAAACCACGCCCCGCCCTTCAGAAACTCTCTTCTCGTAGATGCCATGATGTTCTCCTTGCTGGTCATAAGCCAGAAATCTGGTCGATGCCGTCGAAATCTGCGCGACCGAGCGTCCCGGATTTCCAGCACGGTGCCCATGTCGCCATCATAAAGCCCTTGAGTCGTTCGGGCGAGACGTTTGCACGGCAGAATCCGGCAAGCCCCTTCATGCAACCGTCGTTTTTCGCACCACGACTTCGCCGATACTCCGAGCACCAGTTTGAAGCGCACGGAATCTGGTCGAAGCCGGCGCGGTCGAGCTTCGCGTACAGCTCCAGGTACGGACGGCTCTCGGCATCTGGCTTCATGGACGCGAGGTCGAAGCCCTCCATCTTCTCGTCGTAGTACCAGTTGCTCTGCAGCACGATCTTCGGACACTTCTCGACGAAATCCGCATGGCGCCATCCGTAGTCGCTCCACATCCACGGACGCATCCCCGCCTCTTCGACGGTCTTCACGAAGAACAGAAGATCGTGCCACCACACCTCGTCCGTCCTGACGCACTGAAAGCCCTTCTGGTGCGAAGCCCTTTCCTCGTCGTACCCGATGTGCATGAAGCGCGGATGGTCGAACATCTCGGCCGCGTCGCGTATGACGTCGCGACACACCTGATAGTACGGCTTCGTCGTCACCATCCGCCCGTATTCCTTCAGCCAGGCGTCGTGCGCCGTGGAGAAGTTGAGCTTCGGAATGGCCTCTATGCCAAGCTTCTTCAACCTGCGCACTTCCGAGCGAATCCATTCAGGGGAACGTGAGCCTGGCAGCGCAAGCTCCGGATGGCCTGGCCATACGGGGAACTCGCCAAGATCGACCACGATCATGTTTATGCGACGTGTCGCAGCGTGCTCCACAAGGGCGTTCCAGCGCGGCTCGTCGAAGCTGACGCGGTCATTGCACAGCCTTCCGTCAGCGATTGACGTCACGCCCTCCGGCAGCGACTCGCCCCACATGTTGACGCCCCAATGCAACAGCACGGCGCGAATCTCGTCGACATTCCGTGCGAAC
>JAEEGL017130953.1_pt1 | contig 14994 bp, 16 predicted proteins | sample 9134231 | NCBI WGS metagenome assembly JAEEGL01 (sample SAMN16246548, study PRJNA631951) | gut metagenome | biome: gut microbiome; feature: rumen; material: fiber-attached | host: Bos | place: Iran: Karaj | collected 2018-10
ACATCCTATAAAAAAAATACTCAAGATAACCTGAGTATTAGTTATCTTATAGATCTAGCATTACCACCTAACTTAATAGGTTGGTGTGACTTCATCGGGCTAGTCCCTCCATCACTCTTTATAAGATGTAAATATATTATATCACAATTATAAAAAAATATGGTTATAAATACCATATTTTTTCACCATTTTTTCTTACTTCTTTAATTATACCTCCACCAAGGCATTCTTCACCATTATAAAGTACACATGCTTGACCAGGTGTTACACTTCTAACTCCTTGTGGATATTTAACTAATATTTCACCATTATCTAAGTATTCTAACTCTACGTCATTATCAGCTTGTCTATATCTAAATTTAGCTGTACATTTAGTAACTTTAGTATCACCTAGATAATTTACATCTTCTATTATACAAGAATCAGATATTAAGTAGTCTTCATTTCCTGTACATATATATAAAATATTATCTTTTAAATTCTTTCCTACAACAAACATTCTATCTTTAGTACCACCAATATTTAGTCCTCTTCTTTGACCTATTGTATAGTACATTAATCCTATATGTTCACCTATTACTTCATTTGTTTCTATATTAACTACTTTACCTGGTTTATTAGGTAAATAGTTCTTTAAGAAGTTTGTAAAGTTTCTCTCACCAATAAAACATATACCTGTTGAATCTTTTTTATCTGCAGTAACTAAACCATATTCATCCGCAATCTTTCCTACATCAGGTTTAATCATATCTCCTATTGGAAATAATACATTCTTTAACTGTTCTTTAGATACTTGAGATAAGAAGTATGTTTGATCTTTATTATCATCTACTGCTCTTAAAAGTTTACCATCCTTAATACGAGCATAATGACCTGTAGCAATATAATCTGCACCTAACTTTTCTGCTTCTTTAGCAAACATATCAAACTTTATATATTTATTACACATTATATCTGGATTAGGTGTTCTACCTTTTTCAAGTTCATCTAAAAAGTATTTAAATACATAATCATAATATTCTTTAACGAAATCTTTTCTATGTAGTGGTATACCTAATTTATCACATACTTTTTTAGCATCATTATAATCTTCTTCTTGTGGGCATATTCCTGTTTTACCTACTGGTGCATCATTATATTCTCCATTCATAAAAGAATCCCAATTACGCATAAATAAGCCTATTACTTCATAGCCTTGTTTAATAAGTTCTATTGCTGCAACAGATGAATCTACGCCACCACTCATTCCTATAACAACTTTTTTCATGTAATCACATCCGAATAGATTATAACACAAAATAAAAAGAAAGTTAACTTTCTTTTTACATAGATATTTAGATAACTAAATCTACTACAGATCCTATTATAACACCTACAAAATAAATTATAGATAGTACTGTTATGTTTTCTTTTATACTTTTATTTGTTTTAAATAAAAGTAATATACCAAGTCCACTACCAGTTAGAAGACCAGCAAGCATAGTACCAACAGTAATCATATTAGCAAGATATAATTCTGTAATAATTACACTTCCCGCACAGTTTGGTATAAGTCCAACTAAACTGGATAAGAAATAAGTAATAATGTTTCCATGTAGTAATAAGTTAGATACATTATCTTCTCCTACTTTAAATATTATTATATTTATAAGTAGATTTGCGATTAATATAAATAAACCTATTTTTATGGTATGTTTTATACTTGATAAAATAATACCATCATGTTCACAATCACAGTGATCATGTTCACAAAGCTCTTTAATTTCTTCTTTTTTAGTTAAACTCTTTCTATATATTAAATCTACAATAAATCCTATTAAAATACCTATTAGTACTTTAAAACCTACTATTCTTACTACAGTCATAATATCTACTTTTTTGCTAATCATTATTGGTAGCATTTCATCACTTGTAGATAAGAATACTGCAATAAGTGTACCCATAGTTATAACTCTAGCAGAGAATAAATTAGCTGCCATAGAACTAAATCCACATTGTGGTAAAGCTCCAAGTAATCCTCCTAAAAATGGTCCATATTTCTTATTATTAGAAAGTACTTTTTGATTCTTTTTACTTAGTTTATGTTCTATAAATTCAAGTAGTAAGAATGTTACTAATAAATAAGGTAATAGTTTTACTGTATCTAATAATCCGTCTATTAAACAATCTTCCATAATTAATTCCTTCCTATACATTTATTACAAATGCCATTTATGATAACTTTTTCCCTATTGAGTCTAAATTTATGTTCATTATTTATATGATTTGATAATTCATCTATACAATCACAATCTACATGAATCATATCTCCACATTTATCACATCTTAAATAAAAGTGATTTTCGTTATCACATTTTTCTAAATATTGATAATGTGTAGTATTATCACTTTCTATTGTTTTATTTAATACTCCATCTGAAACAAGTTTATCTACTAATCTATATATTGTTGTAAGTCCTACACTATCTTTTATAGTAGAATATATATCTTTTATAGTAAACTCTTTCTTTTGTTTTTTTATAATATCAAATATTATATCTTTTTGTTTTGTATTATATTTCATAAATATCACCCAATTTGAAAATCATTTTCATATTCATTATACACTATTTTTAGAGAATTGCAATAAAAAACTAGAATTTTCTAGTTTTTTTCAAAAGTTTACCTTCTAAAACAAATTTATCATTTATATCACTATATATATCATATATCTCGTTAATACGATTAGCTAGTTCATCATCAGTTAAACCCAAATATTTAATTTTATTATATATTCTATGTGCGAATAATATAGAACAAGTACACCATAAATGCGGATAACATTCTAAAGTTTTACCATTTAAATACTCTCTCATTATTTCATCATCTGATGTCGGTATACGAGCAAAATCCCCCCAACTATCTAACGTATTAGCTCCGTCATCTAATCCACATTTAATACATCCATATCTAAAATGTATTTCGCTTTCTGGATTATCACGATATCCACCCGTTATCATAACTAAATGTTTACAAGTTTTATATTCATTAAATTTCATTTCTTTGTATGTTTCTTTCATAATATCACCAAGATAATTATAGAAACATATGCTTTAAAAAAATGTCAAAAAAAGAAGATTACATCTTCTTTTTATATGTTTCTTCATCAATACCATTTTCTTTTTTTAATTGAGTTATAGTATTAAGTAATTCTTTTTGTGATTCTAAAACTTTCTTTTCATAAGTTCTTAGAGCTTTTGCCATCTTTGAATCTAATTCGTTAGATTCTTGTTTCTTAGAAGCAATTAATTTATCAAGAGCTTCTACTAATTGTTGTTTTTCTTCTAATTCTTTATCTAAATCATTTATTCTATCCATTTTAGCTTTTTCTTCTGGTGTTATACCAATTGTTCCATCATTTGGTCTAAATACTGATATATTACCAATGCTCTCATCTTGATTTACAATAATACCACCAGCAGTTTTAAATGTAGGATCGTAGTTTTGTTGTACATACCACTCTACTGCATCTATATCCATTTTAGGAGGTATAATTTTATTTAAATCAAGTGGTAAAATTTCTGATAAATTTAAATTCTTACCTATTCTACTTATATAGCAATTATAGAATTTACCACCTTCTATTGGGCTTTTATCGTTAGGTACAAAATAAACATTTACACTACTATTTCTACGTTTAATAAATTCTCTTTTTCTTTCCTCATTATATTTTATTTCTTCAACCAAATAATAAGTTCTTGGCAAATCGGATAACTTAAAATATAGTTTTCCATCTGCGTCATGTTTATACGGATATCTAAGTCTTGCTATTTTTTCAACTTCATCCATTACAGCTTCATCGTTCCATTTTTTACCTTCAATTAATAAATTTACTAATTGTTTTAAATCTTCTGACTCTATACTATTATCATTAGTATAAATAGTTGAATTACCTAATAAATATTTATTTAATGTAGATATTGATAATTTAGGTGGAAGCTGTGCGATTCTAGTTGCGTTCTTAATATTTTCCATTGTTTCTTCATGATTTTCTTTATATATTTCAAGTTTTCTTTTTTCTTTAGCTCTTATTTCTTGTACAGTATAGTTAATTGTTTTATCAGATTCTAAGTTCTTAACTATTTGCTCTAAAGCTGCTATATAATCATGAGAATCAAAGTAATAATAAGCTAACTTATCCACTTCAAATTTATAGTCAAATCCTTCTAAGTATGCATCAGTTATACCAATTATATTTGATGTTTTAAAATCGGTTTTATAACTATTGTTATTAACCGCTCTTAAAATTTTTGCATTTAAACTAGACAATCCTACTTTAGGTAATTCACCTATTTCATGAGCATCTTTAATTCTTTTCATTACTTCAAGGTGATACTTCAAATTAGCATTTGCTGTAATGTTTTCTATTTTTTTATTTTTTTCTTTAATTTCTTCTAATATATAATCAATTCTTTTAATTTTTAATAGATTATTGTATAAATTAATAGCATCGTTTTTTGCAAGATATTGTGGATGTTTCTGCATAGTTTTTATAAAAACATTAAGCACATCGGAATGGGAAAATGTATCATGTTTTTTTATTTCACTTACCACAGATTGAAATTCAGAAGGACTAAATTTTATTGTCGCAAGATAACCCTTAAAATATGCATTAACTGATAAAAACTCTGATATATCGCCATACCCTATTTTAGGTAATTCTTCTATTGTTTTTGCAGCCTTAATCCTTTCCATTATTCGATTATGTCTCTCAAGTTCTCTTGTATCGTTCATATTATCACACCTTTTCGTATGAATTATTATATCATAACTACAACTAAATTCAAACAAAAAGCAATAAAAAAGAAGATTATAATTTCTTCTTTAATTGCATCACATTCTTTTTTTAGTTATGAATTAGTTAATTCTGTTTTTTAAGTACTAACCCTTTTTTATCTTCGTATTTCCATTCATGATCTATAGGTCTCATTAAATAGAAATTCATACATTTTTCTAAATACTCTTTAACTTGATCTGGCATATTATCACCATAATATTCTTTATATATCTTTTCCATTTCTGTTATTGTATAATACTTAGCATACCCTGGAGCAAAACCAAAAACTATTTTTTCTTCTTCATCACGTAATATATCTTTTTTAGTAAAGTATTTTGTATATAAATTATAGTATTTAATTTTAGCAGTATCTTTATATTTATACGCATTTAAATATATATTATGTCTTATATGCATATTAAGTATTAGTTTAAAGGCATCTACAAAATCATCACCAAAATACTCTATTCTATCGTATGAAGCATATTGGTTCTCATTTGTACCATCTATTCTATAATAACCCAAATCTTTTTTATAACGTAGTTTATACATGTCATCGTCATTCATTTTATACTTATCTAATATTGCTTTATCAAATTCATTTATTTTAGCACGCATTTTATCGACTTGTTCTGTTTCAAGAATTGTCATAGGTTTATTAAGTCTTTCATATTCATATGGATATAAATAATACTTATTTTCCTTTAACTCATCACTAAACATCTCAAAACCATTTATTTTCTCTTTTACTTTATTTTCTTTTCCAGTTAGTATCTCTTCGAACATACTTGTCACGCCTTTCGTATGAATTATTATATCACAACTATAGTTTAAGTCAAGTAAAGGCATTATTGTAATAATGCCTTTATTTTTTCTTCCATATCTTCAGGTTTATAAGTTGGAGAATATCTACCGACAACATTACCTTCTCTATCTACTAAGAATTTGGTAAAGTTCCATTTGATATCGTTTTTCTTTTTATAAGTCTTACTGATTTTTTCTACAGTTTTCATAGCCATTTTATTCTTAATACCAGTAATTATATCATCAGCAATTTTTTCTTTTAAGAATGCATAAAGTTTTATTTCATTTTCACCATTTACATCTATCTTTTTAAATTGATCAAATGTAGTATCATATTTTAGTGTACAAAACTCATGTATTTCGGAATCAGTACCAGGTGCTTGACTACCAAATTGATTACACGGAAAATCTAATATCTCTAATCCTTTATCGTGATACTTCTTATATAAGCTTTCTAACCCTTCATATTGAGGTGTAAAACCACAACCTGTTGCAGTATTAACAATAATTAATACTTTACCCCTAAATTCATTTAAAGAAATTTCTTCACCATTTCTTTTTTCTACTTTTAAATCATAAATACTCATATTATCACCAAATCTATTATATCATAAATAAACAAAAAGACCACCTTTCGGTGGCCATCAGGGGGTTTTGGTTTGTGTTCTCACATATAAGCGTCGTAAAGAACACATTGTTGGTATGTTTATCATACCATAATAAGTATAAATTATTTTTTAAAATTAGTCAAGATTAGATGTATCGTTTATAAGTTTTTCAAGGATTGGATACTTATCTATATTCTTAAGTAATTCTTCTGTATCTTCTTTAGCTTTCATAAGTATATTAAAGTCTTCTTTTATATTAGCTACTTTAAAGCTCATATCACCACTTTGTTTAATACCAAATAAATCTCCAGATCCTCTCATCATGAAATCTTCTTCACTTATTTTAAATCCATCATTTGTTTTAGTCATTATATCAAGCCTTTTAGAGTCTTTATCGCTTATTAATACACAATAACTTTGCATACTATTTCTACCTACTCTACCTCTAAGTTGGTGTAGTTGTGATAGTCCAAATCTAAATGCATCAAATATAACTATCATAGTATCATGTTTAACATCTACTCCTACTTCTATTACAGTAGTACTTATAAGTATAGAAGTTTTACCATCTTTAAACTCGTTCATTGCTTTTTCTTTTTCAGTATTATCCATTTTACCATGCATAATACCTACTTTACATATTTTAGAAAAAGCACTATTCATTTTATCATATAAATCATTTACATTATCTAAATCTATTTTATCTGATTCTTCTATAAGTGGTGCGATTACATATATTTGATTGCCCTTTTTTATTTCTTCTAACATTAAACTTAGAACATCTTTTATTTCACTATTTTTCTTTAAATAAGTTATTATTTCTTTTCTACCGCTAGGCATTATATGAATATTAGATACATCCATATCTCCATATATAGTAAGTGCGTATGTTCTTGGTATTGGAGTTGCACTTAAATAAAGTATATCAGGTGTGATTCCTTTATTTTTTAAATTAGCTCTTTGGTTAACTCCAAATCTGTGTTGCTCATCTGTTATAACTAAACCTAAATTATTATATTTTACATCTTCACTAAATAATGCATGTGTTCCAACTATAATATCTATTTCATGGTTTTCTAATCTACTATATATATCTTTTTTCTCTTTTTGTTTTAATGATCCTGTAAGTAGTTCTACTTTTATATTAAATGGATCAAGTAATTTTTTTAAGTTGTTATAGTGTTGCACTGCAAGTACTTCTGTAGGCGCCATTAGAGCTCCTTCATATCCTGCTAAATAGTTTATATATAAAGCTATAATTGCGACTATAGTTTTACCACTACCAACATCACCTTGTATTAACCTATTCATACGTACACTACTATTTAAATCTTTAAATATATTTTCTACACATTTTAATTGATCGCTTGTAAGTTCAAATGGTAGTTTATCTATAAATTCTTGTACCTTACTATACTCTACATTACGAGATAATCCAATATGATTAGTTTTATTATGTTTTAAGTTATTCATCTTTAACATAAACATAAATAATTCTTCATACTTAAGGTAAGCAAGTGCTTGTTTTAAAGATAATGTATCTTTAGGATTATGTATATTTATAATAGAACTTTTCTTATCTATTAGTTTATATTTTTCCTTTAAATATTCTGGTATATATTCAGTATATTCTATTTCAGGTATACTACTTATAAAATTTCTAATTTCTCTTGATGTAAATCCAGAGAAAGTGTGATAAATAGGTTCTATTATAGTTTTATCTGGTAATTTAGATAATCTAATATCAGATGCGATAACCATATTATGCATCTTATCAAATTTACCTATTACAGTAATAATCTTCCCTATTTCAAGTTTATTTTTTAAGAATGCTCTATTAAATATACTTACATTAAGTAAATATTTACCTGTATTAAGTTTAAAAGACATTTTATTTTTTTTACCAAAAAAGAATATACTTACCTTTGATTCAATACATCCATCTATTATGATTTTATCATCATTATCTAGTTCGTCTACATTACTTCTTTTAATCTCATCATATCTAAATGGGTAATATTCTAATAAATCTTTTGTTGTGTATATTCCATTATCAGTAAATTTTTTTAATGTTTTAGGACCTACGCCTTTAAGTAAACTTATATCCATATTATATAAACCTTGCTAGTAGACCGAATGTTAAATACATCATTAATATTGAAGCAAGTAATACTCCTGTTGCAATATATATAAATGATTTCTTTTTATCAAGTTTTAAAGCAGATGCAACTAAGCACCCAGTCCAAGCTCCTGTTCCTGGCATTGGGATTGCAACAAATAGTATTAATCCTAAATAACCATATTTATCTACTTTAGCTCTATTCTTTTCTACTTTCTTATCTATCTTTTTAGCTATCTTATTAAGTCTTTTACCTTTTCTTAACCACTCTATTACTTTATCAAATAAAATAAGGATAATTGGTATTGGTAAAATATTTCCAAGCATACATATTACAAAACTTTCTAGTGGATCCATATGTAGTATTGAAGCTGCAAGTAATCCACCACGTGATTCTAAAAATGGACTTGCTGAAAAAAGGAATATTAATACTTCCTTCATAAATGGAATTGCTAATAACGAACTTAAAGATGCTAATAATTTTGTAATCATTTTCTTTGCCATAAAATCACTCCTATATAAGTATAACATAAAAAAATAACTTTTTTTAAAAAAAGTATTGACAAATGATACATTTTGCATTAGTATATACAGTACCAATTCGAAATTAGGCGAATTGGTGCTAGTATCACACTAGCCAACCCCTTTTTATTCTTTTATAGAAACTGCTCAGGGGGCAGTTTCTTTTTTGTATATTAAAAAGATTGAGAAGTTTTCTCAATCTTTACAGTATATTTATATTATTTCGTTTTACTACTTTCATCTGAAACTTTTTGAATTTCACTTCGCATATATGTAATTGCAATATTAAATTTTTGTCTTGCTTCTATAAGTTTTTTTAATTCTTCACTTAAAGTTGCTAGTTTTCTTACGGCACATTTATTCTCAAGTTCATATTCTTCAGTATAAGCTTTCGCATAAGGTTTAACACTTTCACAAGATTGACAACTTGTTGCTACAAATGTTAAGAAATCAATTAGTTTTAAATTTTCACAAACAGATGCTGGCATTTTAGTCACTTTTATTGATTCCACAAAATAATAAATCATACGTCCTAAAAGTCGTTCACTTATACCTAACATTCTAGTAAGTGGAAGAATAATCTGCTGATTTTGTGGAGTTAATAATGGTAGTCTAGTATCATATTCATATGAATGATAAGCCTCTTTAATTTCATTAATTATGATTTTACTATCAAGTAAATCAACATATGGTAGTGGTTCACCAAAATATCTATATTCCAACATATCTATAAATACAGACAATTCAATTCTTGTATTGAAGTGAAGGTTTAAGTCATTAACATCCTGACTCAATAATTGACCTACTGTAGTAATATTATGCTTTTTAAGTCCAGACACATAAGAACCATATTTACTATAAAACTCAGTATCTGTTAGTAAAATATTGTTTAAATCTTGTTTTTCCATAAAATCCCCTCATTGCGCTATATTATAGCACTTATTTATTATTTATCAAATCGAGAAAAAAAGAGTTATATGAACTCTTCTAATATATAGTTAGATGTATATATATATTTAGGATTAATAAATATATTAGTTTCATCTTCTATTAATTTATTTTCTTTTAATAATTTGTTTACAGTATCAATACTTTTAATATCTATATTATATTTAGATTTAAAAGTATTTTTATTTATACCACTCATTTTTCTTAAACCAAGTATAAATTCATTAGATATGGTTTCTTCTTTAGATAATTCATTACTATCTAATAAATATTTACCATCTATATAATGTGTAATACTTCTTGTATTATCATATCTAATGTTATCTATATAACCGGAAGCACCACATCCAAAACCATAATAGTTATTATTATTCCAATAAGTTAAATTATGTTTAGATTCATATCCTACTTTAGAAAAATTACTTATTTCATAGTGATTAAATTCTTTTAATTTATCTATTATTAGATTATACATATCACTATCAAGATCTTCATCTATATATTTAGTTTTATCTATATATAGTTTAGTATTTTCTTCTATAATAAGAGAATATGTTGAGATATGATGTATATCTAAATTAAGAAGTATATCTATATCACTTTCAAGTTCTTCTAAAGTTTCTCCTGGTATAGCGTACATTAAATCTACATTTATATTATCAAAATATTTCTTTACTAAGTTAATAGTTTTTAAAGCTGAATCCTTAGTATGATGTCTATTCAAAAATTCTAGATATTTATCATTAAATGTTTCTACACCTATACTTATTCTATTAACTCTATTATTCTTTAAAGATATTAATAATTCTTCAGTAATATTTTCTATATTACATTCAAATGTAAATTCATAAGTTTTATTTAGTTTAAATGCTTTTAATATATCAAATAATTTATTTAATTCATTAATATCTAAAGAAGAAGGAGTTCCTCCTCCTATATACAAAGTATCTAGTACTTCATCCTTGTAAGTACTAGATATTTCTTTATTTAATTCTATTAAGTATTTATCTACCCATTCTTTATTTTTTAAAAATTTACAGAAATCACAATAACTACATATAGTATTACAAAATGGTATGTGGATATACGCACTACTTACCATACCCATTCATTCTTTCTTTATGTCTTTTATATAAATTGCTTATTTGATTATATAACTCTTTACCAAGATTTTCTTCGTTAAGTAAATTATATAGTGTAGATTGTGGTCTACCTAAACTTTGTGCCATTTCTTCTAAAGTATAATCACCAGCAATTAGACTATTTGCGATATTAACTAGTTTTTCTTTTGATATTGTTAGATGTCCCTTATTACCATTAGTAGCTTTACCTTCTGTCCAATTTTTAAGCTTTTTAGCGTCTACTTGAGCCTGTAAATCAGTTGGTAGACGAAGCCCATTTTCACCTTTAAACGCTCTAACTACAATAGTTTTAGAAGTGTGAAACATACTAGCTAAAGTATCCATTGATACATTATGATTTACATAGTAATTAGCCATGGCTATTATTTGGCTTCTTTCCATATTATTCTTCCTCCATTTTTAGTACTGATAGGAATGCTTCTTGAGGTATTTCTACACTACCTACCATCTTCATACGTTTTTTACCTTCTTTTTGTTTTTCAAGTAATTTTCTTTTTCTTGATACGTCTCCACCATAACATTTAGCAAGTACGTTCTTACGGACTGCCTTTATATCGCTTCTTGCGATAGCTTTAGTACCAATTACTGCTTGAATAGGTATTTCAAATTGTTGACGTGGTATTAACTTTCTTAAATTCTCTACTATAACTTTACCTCTATTATAAGCAAAATCTTTATGTACAATTAAACTTAAAGCATCTACCATATCACCATTTAAAAGTATATCCATCTTAACAAGGTTAGATTCTTTATAACCAATTAATTCATAATCAAAAGAAGCATATCCTTTTGTATAACTTTTAAGTTTATCAAAGAAATCATATACTATTTCTGATAAAGGTATTTCATAGTGTATATTAACACGTGTTGTATCTATATATTCCATAGATACATAGTTACCTCTCTTTTCTTGACATAGCTCCATAATTGAACCAATAAATTCACTAGGTACAAATATATTAGTTTTAATATATGGTTCTTTAATACATTTGATTCTTTGTCTATCTGGCATTTTAGATGGACTATCTACATATTCGATATTTCCATTTGTAAGTTCTACTTCATATATAACGCTTGGACTTGTTGCGATTAAGTCTATATTAAATTCTCTTTCAATACGCTCTTCTATTATTTCCATGTGAAGAAGTCCTAAGAAACCACATCTAAATCCAAAACCAAGTGCTTCACTTGTTTCTGGTTCAAAGTGAAGTGACGCATCATTAAGTTTTAATTTTTCTAGAGCTTCTCTTAAATCTGGAAACTTATTTGTCTCTGTTGGATATATACCGCAGAATACCATAGGTTTCATTGGTTTATATCCTGGTAAAGCTTCCTTAGCAGGATTATCTATAGTAGTTATAGTATCTCCTACTTTAATATCTTCTATTTTCTTTATACTAGCGCATAAATATCCTACTTCACCAGTAGTTAATATATCTTTTTTTAGATCATGTGGTGTATGTACACCAAGTTCTGTTACATCGTATATAGTATTTGTTGCGAACATTTTTATTTTATCCCCAACTTTAATACTTCCGTTTACAACACGTATAAGTGTAACTATTCCTTTATAAGAATCAAAATAACTATCAAATATTAAAGCCTGTAAAGGTTCAGTTTTAGATCCAACTGGAGCGGGAATTCTATCTATTACAGCTTCAACTAGTTCTTTTATACCAATACCATTTTTTGCACTACAAAGAAGTATTTCTTCATCTTTAAATCCTAAATTATCAATAAGTTCCTTTTTTACTTTTTCTATATTAGCATTAGGTAAATCTATTTTATTTATAACAGGAATTATTGTTAAATCATTTTCCATAGCTAGATATAGATTAGCAAGCGTTTGAGCTTCTATGCCTTGTGCGGCATCCACAACAAGAATTGCTCCTTCACATGCAGCAAGACTACGTGATACTTCATATGTAAAGTCTACATGTCCAGGAGTGTCTATTAAGTGTAATGTATAATCTTCACCCTTATAATTATATTTAAGTTGAACAGTATTAAGTTTAATTGTAATACCACGTTCTCTTTCAATATCCATAGAATCTAGTAGTTGTGCTTTTTGTTCTCTTTTAGTAATTGCACCAGTTATATCAAGTATTCTATCAGCTAGAGTACTTTTACCATGATCTATATGTGCGATTATTGAAAAGTTTCTAATATTTTCCTGTTTCATAAAACCACCTAATTCATTATAACATAAATAAAAAAAGATAGAAACTATCTTTTTTTGTTTGTTTTTTGAGTTTGATTTTGCTTTTGCATACTAAGAATTGCTTTTAATTGTTTTATAATATACATTGAAATAGTTGTAGATATAGTTGCATCATTACAATTTACAGCCATAGGTTTACAATTATATGAAGTTTGTAATGAACTATCATATATACTTATGAATAATGCACTATTTCCAACATCACCTTTTGCTTCTTTAGTACATACTATACCTATACCATAATCGCTTCCTAAAAAACCGCTAGATTTTTTACCTACTTCTTGAGTTAAAAACTTATAGTATTGATCGATTGATTGAAAATCTTTAGGTGTTACATCAAAAATCTTTTTTACTGATTCTACGCTTGCGATAGTAATTGAATCAAACATTTTATCTTTATTCTTTAATGCTTGAAATATACGTGATACTTCAATACCATCAGTTGCCTCAATAAGGCTTAACTTCTTGTTTTGAGCTTGTAATTCTTTAATTAATTCTTCCATTTTACTACCTTCTTTTCGTGGAATATTATTTTATATCATTTTGCTTAAAATTGCAATAGCTATTTTTTATATATACTCTAAGAGCATCATTATCATTAATAAGTTCTTTGTTTACTATCTTATTTTCAATATCACTTAATATATCTTTTAAGTATTTACCTGGCTTACTATTTAACATTTCACATATTTCTTTTGGATCTATTTTTATTTCTGTTTTATTGTGAATATATAAACTATTATAAGCTTCTGTTATAAGCTTAGTATCAATACCCTTAATCTCGCCTACTATTGTAGATATATATAAACCATATTTATACAAATTATTATTATCAAATATTTCTTTATCAAGTAATTCATTTATTTTTATTATTGTATCTTTCTCTGTTTTATTAAAATCATATTTGTCTAGGCAATTAAGTTGTGCCCAAATACCTATCGGATATGTAGTAGATACTACTTTACTTGTATTATTAAGTTCTAAAACATCACTAAGTCCTAATTCTTTAATTAAATTAATACCATATTTAGAATTGGAACTTGCGAATATCTTATCTAATTCTTCTTTTTTTCTATAATAAGAAAGTGTTTTAAGTAGATCCTTATTATTTACAATAGCAACCTTTAAAGCTGGATCTAAATCAAAATCAAGTGTAGTTGCGAAACGTATTGCACGTAATATACGTAAAGAGTCCTCAGATATTTTTTTATCCGCATCTCCTACTGTTCTTATTAAATGCCTATCTATATCTTCTTTACCATTTAATAAATCTATTAGATTGCCTTCACTATCTAAACACATAGTATTCATAGTAAAATCTCTTCGTTTTAGATCATCTTCTAGGTTATCTATATATTCTATTTCTATAGGTTTTCTATTGTTTATATATTTAATATCTTTTCTAAATGTAGTTATCTCAAATCTTAAATCATTTAAATAAACCGTTACGGAGCCATATTGTTCTAGATGTTGTCTAACACTACCAAATATTTCTTTTAAATCTTTAGGTGTAGCATTTGTACAAATATCGAAATCCATACTAGATCTACCCAAATATAAATCTCTTGGATATCCTCCTACTAAATATGCCTTAAATCCATAACTATTTATTTTGTTTAAGATAAGACGCGCTGTCTCATTCATTTTACCACCATATTCATTATACCAAAATACATAAAAAAAAGCATTAGTTTAATGCTTCTTTTAATTTAGATCCAGCTTTACCTTTAACTGCAACTCTTGCAGGAATTTTAACAGTAGCACCAGTTCTTGGGTTACGTCCTTCTTTAGCAGCTTTCTTTTCAGCAGTGAAA
>JAEEGL017133521.1_pt1 | contig 14994 bp, 10 predicted proteins | sample 9134231 | NCBI WGS metagenome assembly JAEEGL01 (sample SAMN16246548, study PRJNA631951) | gut metagenome | biome: gut microbiome; feature: rumen; material: fiber-attached | host: Bos | place: Iran: Karaj | collected 2018-10
CCTCCCCTCCAACCTCTTCTACTTCTTCAATATCTTCTACTTCTTCAATATCTTCTACTTCATCAAGAGCTTCGACTTCTTCAATGTCTTCTACTTCATCAATATCTTCAACTTCTTCAATATCTTCTACTTCATCAAGAGCTTCAACTTCTTCAATGTCTTCTACTTCATCAAGAGCTTCAACTTCTTCAATGTCTTCCCCTTCGACAGGTTCAGGGACCACAGAATTTGTCTCAGGAACCGCAACAGGCACAACAGAAGGGGCTGCGGTAACTGAAGCAACATTAACATTCAGACGGGAATTACGCAGAACATCTTCAATTACATTGCGAATTTCTTCAATTGTGGCTCCACCAATTCCAGTACTTTCACCACCATTCTGCGCCTTAAGAATACCAATTATATCTTCCCAGCTGGAATCAAGGTACGCATCAACCTGCTTAGAATATTTCTTTGATTTTCCGCCGACCGCTTTTTTTATTTCTTCAGAAAGCTCTGCCTTGCGGTTTTCAAGCTGGCGGGCAATCTGCGACCATTCAATTTTTTCTTTATTTTCCAGATATTCATTAATAATTCCAAACTGAACCTTTTTAATTCTGGTTTTAATGATTGTCAGATAATCGCGTTTAATATTAAAGATAATTGAACTTGCCAGAAGCAGAGTCATAAACACACAGATGTAAATAAGGTATTCCATTTCCCGTGGTAGCTCAAAAAGAGTGCTTGAATATACTGCAGAAATTTTAAACTGAGAAGCCTGTGACGATGTCATTAAAAGCCAGTAAGAACCGTCGTCTTTTTCAAGAATACGCTGAAAATTCTGTTCCTGATTTTTAGAAGTTTTTTTCCAGGCTTCAAGCACAGGTGCATAAAACTCCTTTCTGGAATCAGAAGGCAAGCCTTTTACAAAACCACCCTCATAGCTGTTCTGAGCAGCAACAGGTATAAGACTATCGCCCGCACTTATTGTTCCGTCATTTAAAAAATTCTGTTCGAATTCATTAATGTCAAAATAGCAGACAAGAGTTGCAAAAAAAGTATTATCTGTAATGTAAAAAGGAAAAGCAAAAACAATTCTATTACTTTGTGCATCTAAAAGAATTCTGGTTGAAGGATTATCAGCATTTACAAGCAGAACATCGCTTTCAAGCTCGCCGGAATCCTTTACTACATCGGGGTAAAGTTTATAGGTTGTACTAAGGCTTACCCGTTTAAGGACATCTGTTTCATAAGAACTGTAATGCAGGGTACGACCGTTTTTTTCAATAAGCCGCATACCATCAAAACCATAGGAATCAAGCTCGTCAAAAAGTTGTGCTGTAAGATTCTTACGGTCGGTTGCATCTTTTTCGGAAGGAGTCTGATGTGCATAAGTCTTTACGGCAGAAGCTTTTAAATAAGCATTATCGCCGGTTTGTATTTTTGCGAGAATATCAGAAATGTAGGAATCGCAGCCTTTTGCAAGTTTATCAAGCTGCTCTTTTTTCTCCCCTATTTTAGCCTGTGCATAAAACTTTGTTTCTATCTGCGCCATTAAACCGGTGTGCGCAAAAAAAACAAAACCTGCAAAAAGAATTAGAGCAGTAAGAAAACTAAAAGCTGCCTTCTGGCCAGAAGACATTTTTTTGGTTCCTTCCAAATATATATAATAATACTCTTATATTATCGGCATGAAAAGGGTAAAAACGCACAAAAACTTCGAGCCTTCGAGACCAAGGCTAATACTCGTTAAAAAAATAAAACTCACCTTCTGGTGAGTTTTATTTTTCGGCTCTTGCTGGGCTTGAACCAGCGACACACGGATTAACAGTCCGTTGCTCTACCGACTGAGCTAAAGAACCATTTTATTCTTGCGAATGTGAATATAATATTATAAAATTATTTAATCCTTGTCAATATCAAACAAGGCAATATCCTAAAAAAAACAAGGTTTACGTATTATAAATAAATAAAAACTTATATGTGGCTCCCGGTCTCAAAACGGAGGTCAAAAGCGCGCGATATCGCGCTTGACGCTGACTGTTGTAGTGGAACTATTAAATGCCGCTCGCGCGGCATCAACAGTCAGAGTCATTTTGCCCTCCGTTTTGTTCCCTCGCGCCACGAGATTATCTTTTAAGTTTTATAATGCGCAAACCCTGATAATACAGGAAAAACTACTATGTTAAAATCGGAAATTCGTAAGCAGATAAAGGAATTAATAAATCTTAATATAAATTCACTACAGGACCAGAGTCGGGCGGTTTGTGACAGCATTTTAAAATCATCCTGTTTTATTGAGGCAGAGGAAATTTTTGCTTATATGGCGCTTGAGGACGAAGTCAATCTGCAGACTGTAATTCTTACTGCTCTTAAAGAAGGAAAAAAGCTGGCGCTGCCCAAAATAATATCTCAAAAGGATGGAATAATTCAATTTTTCTATCTTGACAGCAGTAAAAAACTTGAAGAACAGATTCAAAACGGCACTTATAATATTCTGGAACCGGATGAAAACCTGCCGGCCACACTTGACCCCACAAAAAAAACTTTGATTCTTGTTCCCGGGCGTGCATTTACAAAAGAAGGTGACCGCCTTGGCCGTGGAAAAGGGTATTATGACAGATTTCTGGGAAATGGATTGCTTCGCTACGCGGATCCTGAGCCTGTCGAAGGGCGCAATGACGACAATGCTTTTACCCGCAACAACATTGTTCTTGCCGGCGTCTGTTTTGATTTTCAGATAAAAAAATCCCTGCCGGTGGACGACAGGGATATAAAAATGGATATTGTCTTTAGTATATAACTGTCATTTCCGGGCTTGACCCGGGAATCTCAATTAAAGACTGGATTGTCGGGTCAAGCCCGACAATGACACGCTACTTTACAAGAATAAATTCAACACGTCTGTTTTTCCAGTTGTTGTCGCTATCCTTTGGATTAACAACCGGCTTGGTTCCACCCATACCTTCAGTTGTAATGCTTGAAGCACTTACACCCTTCTTAACAAGGTATGCCTTGATTGCATCTGCACGTTCACGAGAGAGAGGACCAAGTGCTCTACCCCAATCGCGAGGATTATCTACAGTCTCTTCATCAAGGTTGTCAGAAACACGGTTTGCGTGACCCTGAATTGTAATCTTGTAATCAGAGAACTTCTTTAAGATATCTGCAATACGATTCAAGATTTCAACGTTCTTTGCAGCCTGTTCTGCAGAAAGCTTAGCATTAGCATTCTGGAAGTTAGATTCATCTGATTCAAAAATAATAGAAGGAACTGCCATCTTAAGAACATTTCCTTCGCGGATTACAAGAACATCAACAGGAATTACACCCTTAATCTGATTTGTCATTCCAAGATTATCAGTAACAGTAAAGGCATAAGGATAATCCATAGCAGACTGAACACGTTCTGCATTACCCTTTGCATCCTTTTGAACATTACTTAAACCATCCCAGATAATGCGTTCTGTAATCTGGCTCTTTCCTTCTGTCTTCCAGAAGGTCTTGCCTTTAGGATCAGAAATTACAAATGACCAGTTCTTGATTCTGGCTTTTGTAGTACCAGTGAGCTTAATAAACAGATCATCATCAATACCATCGTTATCAGGACTAAAGTATTCCGGAGCAGTCTGAACCTTGAGCTGAGGAGGAGTTGCTGTACAAACAAATGGAGAAGAAACAGCTGTTACTCTGTTACCTTTCTTATAAGCAACACTCAAAGTACCGGTAAAGGTTCCTTCGCAAACAGTACCAGATGCATCAGCACCGTTCCAGGTTATGCTTGCAGGAAGATTTGCACTGTCTTTATCAGAAAGCGCATATACAGAAGTTCCGTCTTCGCGGCGAACATCAAAGTTCCATGAAAGCAGGTCTTCTTTTACAGTTGTACGGATTTCGAAGGTCTGTGTATCTACAACACCGTCGTTGTTAGGAGAAATACCTTCGCGGTCTGCAGTAAGATAAATCTTTGTTTCGCGGTTATCAAGAACAAGATCGTTCAAGTCTGTACTAAAGCTATTGCCGGCATCATCAGTACTAAAGATTACAATACTGTATTTTCCGTTGGCAGCAATATTACCGGACTCATCTGTACCATCCCATACAACTTCATTCTTAGCACCACTCCAGGTGTATTTCTTAATGCTCTTACCCTTTGCATCGCGAACATCAGCAGTCCAGAGTTTTTCTGCAGTAGAGTTAGAAAGCTTTACAGAAATATTATCCTGGTTACCATCGTTATCCGGAGAGAAGTAAGTCCATGCTGTTTCCCATTCAAGAGAAGGGAATTTTGTATCAAGCTCAAATTCCTGTGTAGCGGCAGCGGCAGAAGAACCGTTGGCAGCAGTTACAGAAAGCTGTGCAGAATAAAATCCGTCATCACAACGGGTATTATCATCATCGTTTCCATTCCATACAAAAGTAGCAGGAAGCTTTTTATTTTCTTTCTTTGTATAAACAATCTTGCCGCCCTTATCTTTAATGCTGAACTCATAAGAAGCAACATCCTTTGTCTGAGTTACAGGTGTAAAGGTGATTGTATCTTTTACCTTGTTTCCGTTTGGAGAAAAGGCTGTGTCAGACATTGCAAGCAAAAGCTGTGTTTCTGTTGTATCAAAGGTTACAAGATCACTTGAGCGGGCTTCTCCTGCGTTTCCGGCCATATCAGTTGCAGTAAGAATAAATACATACTGTCCCTTATCTGCAATTCCACCCTTATCGTTAATACCGTTCCAGGTAATTGATTCCGGAGGATATTCACCAAGGTCATAAGTCTTTACGATTGTTGCACCATCTGCAGAACGAATTTCACCCTTCCAGGAAGGAACCGGAGAACCGTCAGAAGGAGTAATCATAATAGTATATTTTACATCAGATTTAGAACCGGCTCCAAATACCTTATCTGAGGCACGAATCTGGGCTGCAGGTTTTTCTGTATCAAGCACAAATACCGGAGAAGAAATTTTTGCAGGAACGTAACCGTTAAGATATTTTGCAGTTACATAAGCCTGATATTCTCCGTCTGCAAGCTTTTTACCCTTGTCATCAGTTCCGTCAAGAGTAATAGAAGCAGGTGGAACGGCACCCTTTGTAAGCTGATTATAAGCCTTTACAACGTTTCCGTTTTTGTCGGTAATTCCTACTTCCCATTCTGTAAGCTTATTACCACTTTTTTCTTCCGGAACAGGAATTGTTACGTTCAAGGTAATTGTCTTGAGAGCGCTGTCTGTTCCCGGAGAGAAATAGCGTGAACCGTCAATGTAAATATTTGTGGCAGGTTTTTCTGCAGAATAGATAATGTTTGAAATTGTTGCAGGAGCAGAAACGTTACCGGCACGGTCTGTTGCGGCAATTTCGTAAGAATAAACACCGTCGGGCACCTGAGATTCATCATCGCCAATACCACGCCAGCTGAATTCTGCAGGCTCAGCATTTGTCCATTTGTAGGTACGAACAATTGCACCATCAACAGCCTTAAATACACCAAGCCATTCATCTTCTACAGAACCGGTCTGGCGGATTTTAAGAGAAGCCTTTGCACCTTCACCAAAAATCTTGTCTGCAGGCTGGTCAAGTTCAATGTCAGGAGCAACTGTATCAACAACAACCTTGTATTCCTGAGTTTTTCCAACGTTACCGTTATCATCGGTTGCAGTTACATAGTAGGTATAAGTTCCATCGGGAGCAGTTTCACCATTATTCATGGCACCGTTCCAGGTAATTGATTCAGGAATTACAACACCTTCTTTTTTTGCAATAAGCTGCTTAAAAAAGGATTTAAAACCAAGCTTAGAAGGCAGTGCAACCTTGTTTTCGATTGTACGGATAACCTCGCCGCTTTCATTCATAATTACAAGGCTCCAGCCCTGTACATAACGCTTATCAGAAATATTAAGAGGAATTACAAGTTCATCCTGAACACCGTCGTTATTTGGAGAAATGTATTTTTCCTTTGCAAAACCAAGCCCTGCACACAAAGCCAGAACTGTGAGTATTGAAATAAATCTTAGTTTTCTCATTTTGCATCTCCTACAGCAGGAATTGTCTGAACCTCTGCCGGTTTTTCTTCTTCATCTTCAAGCCAGAGCTGAATTACCGGAGGAGTTTCATCCTTAAGACCAAGGTTTACATCAACACCGGCGGAAACAGCATTAATTGTGGTGTCAAACTGCTTCCAGGCAACAGATGCAGACATTTCGCTCTGACTCCAGCCGTTTTTCTTAAGATAATCATTATTCTTTACATCAAAGGTAAAGCGGAAGGTAAGCCCTACAGAAGGCATTACATTTTTTACACCATTTGCAAGCTCGCGGATATTAAACTTTTCTGCAACGCTTATAAAGAGCATATCCTTTACAGAGAACTGAAGTCCCATATCTGTAATAAGATTCATAAAGGCAGGAGTTGTAAGATCAAAAGAAAAACCAAGCTTGATAATATCATTTTCTACAAGAGAACCTGCTACCCCACCCTTGATTGTTGCAATTGTAGGAAGTGAAGTAACAGCATCTTCTGCTTTAACTCCGGGAAGAGTTGTAGTTGTAAAGTTTTTTCCAAGATTTAATACAGAAACTCCGTAGCGGAAATTTTTAAGAAAGCCAAGGTTGCCGTAGTTATAAACAAAACCAAGATTTGCAGAAAGTGCCCAGTCTGTGCCGGCACCCCAGAAAATACCTGTATTAAGGTTTGTACCAACGGTAAGCTTGTCTGTAATTTCTTTTGCAAGACCAAACTTAAAATTAAAGCTGTCACCAAGATTCATCTCATTAAAATTAACCATGGTTCCGTTGCCATAACCGCTGAATACAAAACGCTTAAAAGGAATAAGTATTCCAAACTGAAAAGCATTGCCATAACGGTTTTTGTTTGATTTATCAGAAGAAACCATTCCTGTATAGGCAAGGTTTAAATCTACTCGCTGCTCTTTTGCAGCAAGGGCAGGATTCACAATCATTGATTCCGGACTGGCATAGAACAAACCGCCTCCTGTAACAGAAGAACTGTTTGTAAGCTGTCTCGGACTGGACAGTTCAAAAATGTCATCTCCATAGACAGGAGGGTTGTTAGCACTTGCAGCAGAAAGCATTAACACAAATGCCGCTACTGCACAAGATAATTTTTTCATTTTATCTCCTCTTCATAAGAAAATTTCTAGGGTACATTTTTATTATTAACCAATAATTATAATCAAAATTACAAAAATGTGCTATATGTCATTTTTTTGTGCCATCCGCTCAATTTTGATGTATAATTATAGATATTAAAACGCAGGGAAACGGGATTATGAAACATAAAATCAAATTTTCGGTTCTGGCACTTGAGCTTATTATTGGCGCTGTTTTTTTTGGAGCCGTAATGTGCTTTGTAAACAGTCTTACAGGCTATGGGGAATTCAAAAAGGAGCTCGAAAACCTGTACGGAGACATTACTATTCAGCTTGCAAAAACCGGCGCAAGTTATATTCATACAGACAGCATTCCTTACTGGCTCAAGCATGGTCCTGACGAAGAATGGGAAGAAACAAACAAAAAGCTTGATACTCTTACAAACACCTCTGACCTTGCATATATTTATGTAAGTGTAATTTCACCGGATTACAAAACCCGCACCTATGTTTTTGATACTGTAAATAAGCTTTCGCTCGAAGCCGGCAGTACGGTTATTCCTTTTGGAAAAGTGAGCTCCCTTGAAAACAAGGACGAAGAATATATAAATAATCTTAAAACTGTCATAGAAGACGGAGAAAGCTATACTTCGTTTACATATAAGGATGAAGGCGGCCATGTAACTACAGCAATTCCGTTGTTTGGTACAAACGGCAAAGTCACTGCAATCATGAGTATTGTAAAGCCTATGAACGAAATTAAGGCACACAAGAGAAACTTCCTTCGTTCAATCATAATTTCTGCAACAATAGTCACACTGCTGTTTATAGCCCTTTATGCTTTTTTGCTTTACATAGGAATTATACGCCCTATCCTTTCCATCACTTACGAAACAACTCACTTTGCAGAGCATCACGGTGAGCTTTCCGGCTTGCTTAAAAAAATAAAGCATCGTAATGAAATTGGTAAGCTTGCAAAATCAATTGAAAAAATGAGTGGTGACATGACCAAATATATAGAAGAATTAACTCATGCCACTGCAGAAAAGGAACGTCTTGGCGCAGAGCTCAATGTTGCAACCCAGATTCAGGCAGAAATGCTTCCAAGAGTTTTTCCTCCATACAAGAATCATCCTGAAATTGAACTGTATGCAACCATGACTCCGGCAAAAGAGGTTGGCGGCGATTTTTATGATTTTTACATGCTTGATGATGATCACTTTGCAATGGTTGTAGGTGATGTAAGTGGTAAGGGAGTTCCCGCTGCCCTGTTTATGGTTATTACAAAAACACTTTTAAAAGAAGCGTCGGAGCATTCAATTCTTCCGTCAGAAATTTTTGAACGCGTAAATTCCATTCTTTGCGAAGGTAACGAGTCCGGACTGTTTGTAACCTGCTGGATGGGAATACTCACCCTTTCTACGGGAGAGCTTAATTTTGCAAATGCGGGGCATACCGCGCCAATAATTAAAACGCATGGACAGATAAATTATCTTTCTTCAAAGCCAAACCTTATGCTTGCGGCCATGGATGGAGTTCCCTACACAAATCATACAGTCAAAATGAAACGGGGTGACAGACTGTTTGTTTACACAGACGGAATAACAGAAGCCACCAACGAATATGATGAGCTTTATGGCGAAGACAGACTTTTGCATGTAATGAGATCTGTTCAAGACAAGGGTAAAACTTCAAGAGATATTCTTGATATTATACGCAATGATCTGGATGATTTTGTTTTGGACGCACCGCAGTTTGATGATATAACAATGCTTGCAATGTCCTACAAGGAGCTGTCAGACTAATGGAACTTATTGTAAAAGCAGACGACAAAAACCTTGAAAAAGTACTCGACTTTATACACCGGCAGCTGCCATCCTACTGCGAAACAGATTTATTGTACAAAATTGACCTTGCCGCAGAAGAGATTTTTGTAAACATTGCCCATTACGCCTACAAAGAAAAAGTGCCGCAGGAAGAAGATGAAAATGTCTGGCTTGATTGCACCTTTGAAGACGACACCCTCTGCATGATTTTCAGCGACAAGGGAGTTCCTTTTAATCCTCTGGACCGTCCAGACCCCGACATCACTTTAAGTGCCGAAGACCGCCGCATTGGAGGACTTGGAATTTTCCTTACAAAAAAATACATGAATTCTGTAGATTACAAATACGAGAATGGAAAAAATATTTTAACAATGAAAAAAATAATTATGAAGTGTCACTAGCAGCAAGGGTGGATCCCCGAGCTTGTCGAAGAGGCTATTCAACAGAAAGAATACTATCCATGCCGGTTGCCGACAACACCTGCTTACAGAATTCAGACGGAGACTTAATAACCATCTTTCCGCCGGAAGGAAGCATGAGTTTGTGGGCAAGAAGCACTACACGCAGTCCTGCACTGGAGATATACGAAACGTCCTTCATATTAAGATAAAGGGTTTGGGTATCCTTAGAAATTTCCTTGAGTTTAACTTCAAGTTCCGGAGCAGTTCCTGTATCCAGTCTGCCGGCTATTACAAGTTCTACTGAAATTGGTGTTTTATTTTCGGTAATTGTCATAATATTTTCCTTTTATATTATCATGTGTTCCCTGATCCCTTCGCAGCACAGCTGCTCGGAGACTCGCTAAAAACAGTCCACCGGACTGTTTTTGCCCTACTTCGTAGTGCCGCTCCCTATGTCGAAGGGCCCCGCTAAATTACAAAGTTTCGCTTACTGCACTGCAGCAAACCCTAAAGCCTAAGTTACTGCTCTTTCCATTAGGAGCACTTCCGCTTCTATGAAAAACGGTACACTGCTGTGCATCGTCCAGCCAGCTTCCGCCACGTTTTACATGCATTTCGCCGGCACTTGGTCCGTGAGGATTTGTCTGTGCTCCTGAAACAAGAGTTGGCGCATAATAATCCCAGCACCATTCGGCAACGTTTCCACACATATCATAAAGACCAAGTCCATTAGGATCTTTTGTAGCAACATCGTGTGTAGTAATACCGCTGTTTTCTCCATACCAGGCAACAGCATTAATATTTGTACTACCTGCATAAGGAGTTGGAGAAGAGCCTCGTCCGTCACGGGCAGCAAATTCCCATTCCGCTTCTGTAGGAAGACGATAGCCGTTTGCAAGGAAATTACAGACAACGCGTTTCCATACAGGACTTGTTGCTTCAAAACCGCTGAGGTCTGTTGTCGTTCCAATGCTGTAACATGGTGTAAGACCGTTGAGCTTACTGAGCATATTACAATATAAAATTGCTTCGCACCAGTTTACACATTCAACAGGACGATTTTCTCCCTGAAGCTTAGAAGGATTTTTTCCCATTACATAAGAATATTGCAGCTGGGTAACAGGAACCTCTGACAAATAAAAACCTACAAGAGTAATAAGGCTGTTCATGGTTCCACCGCCCATTACAAACTGTCCGCCAGGAATTAAAACCATCTTAGGGCTTTTTCCAAGCTGAACACGCGGCTGCGAAGAACCTTCAAGACCGGCGTCTTCTTCTCCTTCTTTAATAACCTTAACAGGAACTCCACATTTTGAGCAGAATTTATCTACAGCACTAAGGGCGTTTCCGCATTCCGTACAGGATCTGAAAACCTTTATTTTTCCAACAGGAAATCCGCACTTAAAACAAAAATTTGCTTCTTCCGGAAGTTCTGTATTACATTTGTCACACTTCATTCTTATATTATAACACTTAAATAGAAATATTTCATCAAAAAAAATTGATGTATTTTGAAGTCTTATGTCAAGTCGGCTAGCCGCGGTTTTGACCTTCGTTTTGTGACTGGGAGCCACATATAAGTATTGTTTATAATAAGGAATTTAATAGTTGAAAATTCACCGATTTTGACTTATATTTAAACTATGGACGTAGGTAATATTAAAGAAGAACAGGAAGCCGAACGCAAAGCGGCTGCGCAAAAAGCACAGGAGCCTAAACAGTCTTTTTTTCAGAGTCTTTTTGCAAATTTATTCAAATCCTCTAATCCGGAAGCCGAAAAAAAACGCAGATTAAAGGCTATTGCAAAGTCATTTTCAAAAACAAAGTATCACAGCTTTTACAGACCGGGAACAATAGAAGTAATGCCTCCCTTTGCAAAGCTTTTTTATGATATTTACAAAATTATTTCTCCTGCACAGGTTATTTTCAAGACAAATCAAAATCCAAACCTCTACAAATTTCAGGTAATTAATTATTCTCTTTCTGAAAAACAGCTGGGACTGCTTGATAATTTTGACCAGCAGAAGATTCTTGAACAGGCAAGAACAGTTCCTCTTAATCAGCTGTCTGCAAAGCTCGAAGAAGATTTTTCAATTTTTTCTTCTGAGTTTGACAATGATCGCATGAATAAAACAGAAAACCTCTACAAGGCCTTCAGCATTTTTCAGGATTTCTGTTGTTTTGATTATTATGTTCTGCTCAAAAAATTCTGTTCTTCGTTCCAGGAATTCAATTTTAATACAGTACCAAATTTTGAAAAAATCAACGGTGAATATATAACCGACGACCTTAAGGATTTTTGTGCCGCCGCCTATGCAATTACAGATGAAAATATTGTATGGAATGAACTGTTCAACTTCTTTAAGGAAACTCAGGCTTCTGAAACCGTAAGTGCCGGTAACTGGAGAAAAATAATTGCAAGAATTAAAAACATTCAGCAGACCGGCGCTTTTGACATGATGATTCGTCATATTTCCGGTAACACAGACTATGTAACCCAGGTTCCTTCACACTACACTTCTCTCATAGAACCTTATGTAGATAAAATCCGCGAAGAAATGCAGACTACCCTTTCTAAGATTGGCAGTCAGCAAAAGGAAAATAAAGCAAATCAGATTTGTGAACAGATTTTTGGAAGCACAGATTTTCAAACCCTGCATTTTTATATTTCTTCTGCTAACGATGCTTATCTTAAAAAGGAACTGGACACATATCTTTTTGCAGAACCGCTTAATTATCTTAAAGCCTTTTTGCTGGAATATGTAAAAAAAGATATCCGTGAATTTTATGATGTTGTAGTTGTCCGCGGCCAGTGGGATGCAACCCTTGCAAATCCAATGTCAAACGCATATCAGGAGCTGCTCAAAATTTCTGATGAAATTACCACCTTTGATAACGACCTTTCAGAAGACGGTGGTTCGGGACTTAAAATAAAAACTCTGTTGCCAAAAACCGCCCATGATCCTGGAGCCGAAAATATCATCAACCGCGTAATTTCTGATTCAAACGAACAGGCACGTGGCTTTCTTATAACCTCTGCTCAGGATTTAATTACAATTGGAAAAACTCTCAAAATGCTGATTGAAGACTATTCAAAGCAAAAACCGGAAATTGTTCATAACTGGCGCGAGCTTGAAAGGTTCCTCGATCATCCGTTAAAAGAATTCAGCGTTGGAATATATAAAAAGATTTATCTGTTTGTACAGCTGATGCAGCAGTATCTGGCGTAAAACTTGTCCGTAAAGGGAGGGTCCCATGGTTGAAGTTGAAAAAGAAGAAAACAAGGTACCCCGGGCTCTTTTAGTTGGAGAACCGGGCAACGACTTGCGCGAACTTAAAGGTCTTGTTCAAACACTAGGCATGGATATTGTTCAACGGCTCACCCTAAACCGCATGGAAGTTCATCCTCAATACGGTATTGGCACCGGCAAGGCAAAAGAAATTGCAGAGCTTGCAAAACAAATAGATGTTGACTGCATCATTTTTGATTTTAATATTGAACCCCGTAAACAGCGCAACTGGGAAGAATTAACAGGGCTTTCCTGCTTTGACCGCCAGGAAGTAATCATCAAAATCTTTGCACAACGGGCTACTACAAAAGAGGCTGTTCTGCAGGTAGAGCTTGCACGCCTTTCTTATATGAAACCACGCCTTGCTCATGCCAAAAATGATTTTTCAAGACAGCGCGGTGGAGCGTTTGGTGCCAAGGGTTCCGGAGAAACTCAGCTTGAGCTTGACCAGCGTATCATAAGCAATAAAATTGCCCAGATTAAACACGACCTTGCCGAAATTGAACTAAACCGCAAAACCCAGCGCAAACAGCGTGAAAAAAATCCAACCTGCGCTCTTGTAGGCTATACCAATGCAGGAAAATCAAGTCTGCTAAATGCTTTAACAGGTGCCGGTGCTTACGTAAAAGACCAGCTTTTTGCAACACTTGATCCTCTTACAAAAAAACTCCCCTTAAATGACAGCGCCGGAGTTTTGATAACAGATACAGTTGGTTTTATAAACAATCTGCCGCATCATCTTATAGATGCTTTTAAATCTACACTGGAAGAAGCCGTTTATGCAGACCTGCTGCTCATTGTTCTTGATGCTTCTGACCAGGATGCCGCAAATCACTACACAACAGTCTGTCATGTTCTTGAAGATATTGGTGCCCATAAAAATCCCCGCCTTATTTTGTTGAATAAAATAGATAAGGCAGAAGATGAAGCAGTTGCCGCCACCTACAGAGAATTAAGGCTTAAGTTTCCGGATGCAATTTCTGTAAGTGCAAAAGAGCAAAAGGGCTTTATAGAGCTCAAAGATAAAATTACAGAACTTCTGTACGGAGAAAAAGGAGAATACATATTCCCTTCTACGCAGACTGTACTCATAAACGAACTAAGAAAAGCAGGCTGCATAATAAGCGAAGAATGGCTGGATGACGGAGTTCATATAACCGCAAGAATGGTAGGCCGTCTTGCAGCCCTATCCGCACCATTCATGAGGATTAAAAAGTGAAGCTCAAACTAAGTAAATTTGATTATGTTTTAACCGCCATAATTGCACTTTTAATGATTGTAATTATGGGCGTTACAGTAGTAACTCTTGCAACTCAAAGAGGAAAACCCGGAAAAAACCTGCGCGATGCAGATCCGGAGCCAACCACCCGCGAAATTGAAAATCTTAATAAAAGACTGGATGAAAAAATTGCCGCCTACACAGGCCTTGGAACCATCCGCTGCATTACAGCCCCGGAAACAGAACCAAACCCAGACAATCCGGACGGAATTAATATTGGAACCGCAGTTGTAATAACCCCCTGGCTCGCCTACCCCGAAGGTGACACAGTTTTTTACGAAGAGCTTGCCCGCAAAAGAATCTTAATCAACGGCATTTTTACAAACTACTTTGCTATGCGTACAAAAAAACAGCTGCTTGCCATGCCCGAAGAAAAAATCAAACTTGACCTCATGAATGAAATTAATTCTTCAATGACACTCGGAAAGATTTCGCAGGTTTATTTTACGGATTATATATTTTTAGAGTAAGTGAGAAACTCCCCACAACACCATCAGATGCGCCGGATAAAACACGTAGAAAAACCATTTGTGGAACGGGTGGCGGGAACCGGGTTCGCCGTTGTATAAAAGCAGAAGAGGAATAAAAAGAAACATTCCAAGCTGCCAGAGCTCATGGTACCAGTAATAATGGCGGATTATAAGAATACTTATATCTGCAATTACAAACATTGCCGCCGCAAGGCTGTAAAAAAGAATTAAGCGTCTGCGGTCATCCCTTAAAAGATAAAAGAATAACACCATAAGCGGTGCAAAAATTGCCCAGTCTCCAAACATAGAAAGAACAATCAGGGTAATTATGACAATCCATTTTGGGAAGGTTTCCAGCTTAGACTCCAGAACGCAAAGCATCAAGAAAGAAACTAAGAGCGTATAAATTACACTCAAGCCCGCAAAAAGGTTTACATCAGAACGTAAAAGCATATAAGGAATCTGCGCAACAAAAGTAAAAATCAAAAGCCGTATTGCATAATTTTTTCTTGAAGAAGTATGTACAAAGCCCTGAACTAAAAACCAGCACATAACAGGAGCGGTTATGCGGCCAAAAAAGCGGAAAACAAAACAAAGAGCAAAGCCCCACGAATAATTCAGCAAAACCTTAGAAAACACATAAGAGA
>JAEEGL010514575.1_pt1 | contig 14993 bp, 11 predicted proteins | sample 9134231 | NCBI WGS metagenome assembly JAEEGL01 (sample SAMN16246548, study PRJNA631951) | gut metagenome | biome: gut microbiome; feature: rumen; material: fiber-attached | host: Bos | place: Iran: Karaj | collected 2018-10
AAGTTGACGTTTGAATACAGGTTCATTGGTGTTTGTTTTTTGAGAAAGCAGGGATTTTACCTTTTCAAGTATTTGATTCAATTCAGGAACCGCAAGTTTGTCGAGTTCAGTATTAAAATAATCAAATGCAAAATCGCTCATGTCAAACCTCCAAAACTATATTCATTACCTATAATATATCACTTTTTTGGATAATTTGCATCATTTTTTGATAATTGTTATTACTTGGTTGCTTTTTTTATTTTTCTTATTCACAGTGACGTTCTTTGGCACTCTAAACTGTTATAATGCACTCGAGAGGTAGAATTGTATCGCAAAGCTCTACAATTCTCCTATTTTGCAATTCAATGAAACGCTGCGCACTGCTCGCGTTTCTTTAAACTCAGGAGTGTCTATGCTTGTACCAAAACTACGACTAATAACTGTAAAAACGGATGATGGTCAGTCGAAATGCTGTTGCGGCTACTGCGTATGGGATACAGACAAAAATGAATACGTCGAAACAGGATATTTCACTGAATACATGAAAAAGGAAGAATGTCAAGAAGCTATTGACTTCTTCAACAGCTTTGAAATTGTAAAGGTGTCATAAGGAGGCGTCATGGGTTTAGTAGTTATAATTCTAATATTGATTATTACCCTCATGTTTATTTTTGGCATAAAAGGCGATGAATGGTTCAATCAGGGTAAGCCGTCTCATCACACACATTACTATTATGATGACGACGAAGATGAAGATTTTGATTCCTTCAACAATTACCATGACGAGTCGGAATCACATAGCAGCCCAGACAATGAAATGTTCTATGGTGGCATCCCTATGGGCGACAGTACCATGTATCTCACAGATGATGATGATATCTGCGATGAGTTTCCAGATGAGTTTTATTAAGATGGATGCTGTATGATTAAGGCAATTCTTTTTCCGAGTGATGTGTTTTCGATTCGTGAGGTAGATTCTAGTTATCAAAATGAATATGAGACTGTAATTGAATCAGGTGATTTCCAAATCTATCTATATGATTATGAAGAATTTGTAAGAGATGGTATTCTGCGGTTGAATCGTACGCCATCTGAAAAAACTTGTACTCTACTTCGAGGTTGGATGCTGAAAGCAGAACAATATGAAAACTTTTATAATCAACTTTTGGAGCGGAACATTGAACTGATTACGACACCGGAGCAATATTGTACTATGCATCTTTTTCCGAATGTTTATCCTTTGATTGCCGAAGATACACCTCGTATGCTTGTATACCCAGAAAATGAGGATGGACCAGTAGAAGCAAAAATCAATCTTGATGAAATAAAGTCTGAGTTCTCACGCTTTATGGTAAAGGATTTTGTAAAGTCAGAAAAAGGAACTGATTTTCCAAAGTTCTTTGATTCTGCTGCACTAACGGAAAAAGAGTTTTTTAATTGGCTTAGGATTTTCAGACAGTATCGCGATAAATTGTTTACTGGTGGAATCTGTATAAAAGAGTTTGTCGATTTGAAAAAATACGGAGACCGGACAAATGAGTGGCGTGTGTTTTATCTGGGTGGTAATGTTCTTTCTGTGTGCCGCAATTCTGGGCAATTAGATTTTGTTCCTGAAGTTCCAAAGTCACTTGTTGAAAAATATCGAAAGTTGCCAAGTCCTTTTTATACAATTGATTATGCTGAACTTGTGGATGGCAGTTGGATGATTCTGGAAGCTGGCGACGGACAAGTAAGTGGACTGTCGGATGTACAAGATGCGATGACCTTTTTTCGAAGGGTGAAAATCATAGGATAAGAATTAAAATGGGCTGTGACATTCAGTATTTTTTAGACCATGATTTTACGAAGATAAATATAAATGATTTCCTTGAAGAATTAAAAAAACGAATAGCACCTGTTCAACTATATATTTTAAATGATAAAGATGATTCCAAAAGCTTGAAGGATTTAGGAATTAAAGAATGCTGGTCTATATATTTTGAAGGTGACGAACATAATCTAGATGAAGCATCAATTAGTTATTATAAAGAAGATGAAAAACACTGGTGGAAACTTTATGTTTATAAAAATACTATGAACTTTTGCCTTGTTGATAAAGAATTGACTTTTTCATCAGGCTTACGCTGGAGTTTCTTCCGGGATGATTATCTGAAAAATCGCTCTCCGGAAATAAAAAGTAGAATAGATAAAACAATTGAAGAAGTTAAAAAATATATTGTTCCAGTTTTTCATTCGACAAAGCTTGTTGCAATGGGTGACCAAGGGCTATATGAAATTTTGGAAGATGACCTGACGGATGGAGCAACTTTTGATGAAGCTTATAATTCAAAACAAATCAGAGATGAAGGCTATTATGTAGAACTTTATTATTATGGTTCAACACGTGTATTATCGGATTACAAAAACAGGCTTCCAATTTTTGAATGTGATTTAACAGTTGAACGACCTGATAAGTTCTGGATAAAAGTTGTAGGAGTCATAGACTTGAAAGAGCGCAGGCAATTGATATATGGAGAATCTAATGATTTTTCTTACGATGGGAAGATTCAGTGTGAAGGTAAATCTTTTAAAATTATCGGCAGAGAGATTTTTAGAAAGCCAGATGATAGAAAGACTGGATTTTTGCTTGATACACATGAGCTTACAAAGGATTGTGTTGGAAAAGTTTTCGACCAGACTGAATAATTAAAATAAATAATATTTGTATTCCGTGATGTTTATTCACTATAAAAGTTATAACTATGATATAATATAGAACAAAGAAAACAATATGAATGTAAATTATAAGAAACTTTGGGAACTTTTGATTGATAAGTATATGAAGAAAAATGACTTAGCTCTTGTAGAGGGCATTTTCTCAAATGTATTGACAAAGATGAATAAAGGAGAGTTCGTATCTTATGGAAAGCATTCAAAAAGTTTACAGGATTCTGGAATGCGATGTGGGGGATATTTGTGTTATGAATGAAACAGATAAAACCTTAAAACAATTGGAATAATGGGGTTTAGAAAAATAAGATGTCAGTAAATACACAAAAGCTTGGGAAAGCAATTTTCGAATATTTCTTACAAAGAACTTCACCGAACGAAAGTTTTACTCTTTGTATTGATACTTATACGTATGAACATTGCGCGCATCAAGCTGGTATTACTGATAAAGAAATCGAGAATTTATTAAAAGGAGAAGGAACCGATTATATAGGGGATTCATATAGTGCACTTGCAATTGCAGCACTCGAAATAAAGATTGCCTATGATGTTGAAACAGATTCTGATCTTGTGAACAGCTATAACAATCGCCTTATCGATAAACTCAAATACTTTTATGACAACAATTCTGTTCAACAGTTTTACAGAGATTGGCAGAATGAAATCTGGTTAAAATCAAAGAAATTATTTGAAAAAGAAAAAAGATATCTCGATATTCCAGCCCCTCGTTCAGGTCCGGGATGTTACGTTCAATATCCAGTTTCTCAAAGAATTATTAACGGTTCCTCAATTATCAGATATGCAGATAGGTTTATTCAATTAAACCTTGAGCCGAACACAGGTATAACATATCAAATCTTTGAGGGATTGATTTTTAACAGAAATGAGTATTCATATAACAACATGATAAGAAGAATGATTTTTTCATTCTATTGTGTTTGGGACGGGAGATGTTTTAGTGATATTCTAAATAGAAAAAAATCTCTAACAAGGGAACAAATAGAACAAAAGGCAAAAGATGAGTTTTGTATCCAGATAGAACCAGAGATTAAGTTTTATATAAATAAAAGACAAATTGATTTATCAAAAGAAAAAATAGATGATAAGTATCTTTGGAGATTTGATGAAAATAAGTATCTAACACGACGGGGAACTTATTTTATTAAGGATAGTGATTATAATGATTGGCTTCCTTATAATCGAGCAATTGACGCAGATGAAGAACTTTTATTATTAACTTTACAATCTAAATATCCATCTTGCATAGAAAATCTTCGTAGTACAGATGAGATTGAAGTGTTTACAGCAGGATTGTATAAGATTCTCATCCTTAGATTAAGGAATCGAGAGAGTTTTGATACCTTTAGGATTCCTGTAAAAACTCAACCATATTTTAACTTGGTGGGTGGATTAAAAATTAAGAGAAATACTTATTATTCATTTGCTCTTCCTTCTATTGTGTTAACAGATCAAAAATATGATAAGACTAAATATACGAGTGTTTATTTGGATGCTAAAGAATATCCAATTGTTGATGGAATAGCTCAAATACCAGAAAAAATTAGTCCAGGTAAACATTGTCTAAAATTATTAAATTCCTGGGATTCTTCAGAAATGTTTTTTTCTGTAGAAACAGTTTATCCAGCTCCTATTCCTGATGAGCATGGTTGGATTTTGGATGAAGCAGAAGATGAAATGAGACCTTCTAGTAACATTAAAGAAATAATTATAGATGGTCTTAAACTTAGGGGAAATCTTGAATGGATTGAACGAAAGCCTATTGTATCCATAAATCAGGATAATAACGAATTACGCCCATTTTTTTTCCAAAAGGAAAGATTAGAAAATAGATTTCAATTAAATAGGAGAGGTCATTATGGCAACCACTGATGAGATTTTAGCTTCGAGAATTATTGGATTTATTGAGCCGTTAGGTAATAATGCTCGGGTTACTGTTCTTGGTTATAGGAATGATGCTGATGATTATATAACTTTAGAAAAAAGTAAATGCAAGTCTGTCTTTTATCCAGAAGGTAAAGTTTTTGCGGGAAAATTTCAATTTGATAGGGATGTAAATCCTATTTTGCCATATTCTTTTATAGAATTCTCCGTAACTCAATCTCAGAAATCTGCAGATTTTGATGGAGATGATTATATTGTTGATTATGATCAAAAGATTATTCAAAAATCATTTTCATCAATAATTAATGTTAATTATCAAACATCATTGGAATCAGGCTTTATTACACAACAAGAAATTAATAGCTGTATTAATAAAGCTGAATTAAAGAACAACGGAGGGTATTTTTTAATTCGTTTTGGAGATTATTTATATGGGTTATTCAAATATGAAGCTTCGACAGATACTGTAAGACCTGTTAAAGGAAAAGTAGCTAATGTATATATAATTGATCAAGATGTCTATCAGAAATGTTGTATAAAACTTAATCAAAAAGAATACTTTTTAGGAAATGTAAATGCTTTACCTTTCAAACAATCAGGAATAATTGATTGTATGGATGATAAACAGTTAGGAGAATGGTTTAAAGATCAATTAAAAACCTGTGCTGAAGCTGAAAAGTTTCTATCAATTAAAAAAGAAGTTTTCCAAAACTTTGCGAGCAAATTCAAAGAAACAAATGACGTTATTGACGAAATCCGTTTAGAACGAGCAAAGGGAAAGCTTGATTCTTTGGAATTTACATTTAAGGAAATCAAAGAACTTCTTGATACGAATTCCTCTCTTACTCAGGTTTTGAATGATACTCTCAAACAAATGAAAGATGAATATCAAAGTAGTTGGGCTTCTACTTTGGAGGCTGCAAAAGCAGCTTTAAATAATGAAATTAATACACTAACAAAGCAAAGAGATAAACTAAAATCAGATATAGATTCAGTTCAGACAAAATATTCTGAAAAAGAAAAGGTATTGGATACAGCTTTCCAAGAAAAGAAATGTAAAATTGAAGCTCAAATAAAAGAATTAGAATCAATGCGAAATGAAGTAAAATCACAGGTTCCACAAATTGTAAAAGATTCCTTTGATAGTATTGAAATAGAACCTATTGAGTTTGGCAAAGCAGGATCTACATTCACAATACTTGAAGAAGAATCTGCATATGATTTCTCAAAATTATTAAAAGAAAACCTAGAATTAGATAATATTCCTGAGGTACTGAAAAATCAATTAAAAGAAGATAGTCCTTTATTTATCAATAAAGCATGCTTTATCCCTAGTGTTTCATGGGCGTATTATTATGCTAAAGCTGTAAGAAACTCGAAGCTATTTATTATGCATGTTGAACATGATTGGCTGCATTATATTGATTTTATGAATAATGGCTTGGCTTCTGTATTAGAATCTTGTTATGAAAATGAAGAGACTAATAATATCTTAGTTTTGGATTCCCTAAACCTTACACAACCAGAATGTGGTTTACAACCATTTCTTGATGTAATATCAGGTTATTCAATTATTATTCCTGGAATAGGAAAAGCATTTCCAAAGAATCTAAAAGTTTTAGCAACTATTCAGGATTATCATGAAGATAATAGGATTGGATTACCATTAAACACAAATAATTATTCAGCTTGGGGACGTATTGCTTCTACTAATGATAAGATAATAATTGATTCCAATATCCTAGACTGTAATGAAAATATTGGTTATTTTGAACCAAAGGATTTGAAAGTTTCTAAAATTAATGACAATTCTAAACAGGTAGATAATGGATACTTCAACTAAAATTCTGCCGGATGAGACGTTTTTAATAATTCAGAAGAAACTCAGAATCTGGATGCGAGTAAAAGGATTTGTTACTTGGAAACAAATCCAGAAAGCATGTAGAGATTTACTCGAAGGATATCCGCAAGATTATATTTCTCAATATGGAAATTTTCCAGAATATAAATTATTTATGCCTTTATTGAGAAAAGGGAAGTGCGAAATCGCTCAAATAGAAGGAAAAACTGGATTTATTTGTTTTCCTAAAAATGAATATCTTGAGAATCCTGTAGATCCATTATTACTATTAAACAACTTTCCCTCATTAAACTCTTTAGTTGAAAATTTTAGAATTGAAAATTCTATAGAATTAAAGGTTTGGTGTGATCTTGAAGATTCTTACTCATACAAAAGTAATAACTCTAAACTAGAAAAAGTTGGAATTTATAAATCGGAAGATAAAGTATATAGTCCCGCTTTCTTATTTGATGGAAAAGATAGAAGACTTATTCCTAGCTATGATGAAAATATTGATGGAATTAGTATAGCGCGCTGTTTTGTAAGAGCGGCAGAAGGAAAGCGGCTGTTTTGCTATCATAATAAAACTAAATCATTAAATACAACTTTTTACTCTGATTTACCAATTTTGATTACCAGAGCATTATTCTTATTTAATAAGGACAATTTCAAGGACAATGATTTTAATTATCCAATAGCTTATAAAAAAACTTATATGAATATCAATGATAAAGCTATAAATGAACTTATGCGAATATTTGGGAAGAGCTGTGTGGAGGTATTAAATGATTAATCCCGTTGCAATAGGAAAAAATTTAAAAGATATTTACTTGAAATATCTCGATACAGGTATTCCATTACGAGAAAAATGTTATATCGATGAACGAAGGAAGTTGTATGAAACAAATGGTGTTATCATGCAGTCTCCAATTATTGAAATTGTAAATAAGTATGAAGGAGATATAGAACTCTCAAAGCTTTGTGTACAAGAAAGTTTATCTAAAGATATTGGGGAATTCATTAATGCCGGATTATTAAAAACAGATAATCCAGAGCACAACGAAATAAAGATTTATAAACATCAAAAAGTAGCTGTAAAAACTGTTTTGAAAGACAAGAAGAATCTTGTTGTAACAACTGGTACAGGTTCAGGAAAAACGGAGTGTTTTTTAATTCCTGTTCTTGCAAATCTCGTAACAGAATCTAAAGACTGGCCTATTGCGAAAGAAAGAACACATGCAATAAGAGCTTTGATAATGTATCCTTTAAATGCTCTAGCAGAAGATCAAATGGTTCGTTTACGAAAATCTCTTGAAAGCGAAGATATAAAAAAGTGGTTAGATGCAAATAGAAATGGAAATAGATTTACATTTGGAAGATATACCGGTAGAACTCCCGGAAAACCTAATGAAACTCGACCTCAATCTTTGGCAAAATATAAAGCTCAATGGGAATCCCTTAAAGCTACAAAAGAAACAGATCCTGAGGTATATGAAAATTTAAAATATTCAATTCCATGTACGGATGATAATTCTGCAGAATTAATTATTCGTCAAGATATGCAATCAACTCCTCCTGATATCATGATTACTAACTACAGCATGTTAAATATCATGTTAATGCGCAAAAGGGAGGAGGATATTTTTGAAAAAACAAAGAAGTGGCTCCAAGAAGATGAATCACATGTATTCACATTAGTAATTGATGAATTACACACATATAGAGGAACTGCAGGAACAGAAGTTTCTTATATTTTAAAAGTCTTATTAAATAGATTAGGTTTATCTCCATCTTCTAAGCAAGTACGTTTCTTAGCATCCAGTGCCTCAATGAACAAGTGCGAACGAACAGATAATTTCATAAGTGATTTCTTTGGTGTGAATTCTTCAACATTCGAAATAATTGCAGATGATAATAAGAAACCTGTAATAAGAGAAAAACTAAGAGAATTACCATTGCAATTATTTGATAAAATATCAGAAACTGGTGAAATAAACGAAACTACTGAAAATAAGATATTAGAACTCATTATTTCAAATGGATATACATCGTTTTACGATTTAGCCAAAAAACATGATTTTACAAATTGGCTTGTTTATTCATTACAAGATGAAAATAATTATGTTGCCGCCAGATCATTAGAATACATAGGAAATAAATTATTTGGTAATCACCCAAAAAATCTTCTTTATGTTGAAATATTAATTAGCCTTATAAATCTTACACAAGATGAAAAGAAGAACTTTGTTCAACCAATAAGAGCTCACTATTTTGCTCGAAATGTTGATAATATTTGGATTTGTTCTTCTGGAAAGTGTTCTGCAGTTGCTGAAGAATTTAGAGATCCAAAACGCAAATTTGGAAAATTATATGCAAAACCTGTAAATCGATGTTCTTGTGGTGCAAAAGTCTATGAAGCTATAGTTTGTCGTCAATGTGGTGAAATCTTTTTAAGCGGTTACGAGAACGATGATAGAAAACCAAATAAATGTTTCTTAGAAAATAATAAACCTCTTCTCTCAAATATTGAAATATCACCTACAATTCTTTTTAGAAGAACGCCAGGACAAGAACCTTTTGATGAAGATAATCCTAATGAAAGACATTGGTTAAGTTCCAAATTTGATTGTATTTCTGGCGAGCTCACAATCAACAGAATGGAAACTGAGTACTTCAAATATGATAAAAAGAAGTCAGCAGCTCCATTCCCAGAACGTTGTCCTGCATGTGATTGGCAAATTAAATATGATGAAGAAGAACAAACTCTAACTCCTCTATATCATCATGGTACTGGTGTTCAAAAAGTAGATCAGGTTTTTGCAGACTCACTTATTCGAATTCTTAAGAATAGGAAAGAGAAAAGCAAATTGATTTTATTCTCAGATAGTCGGCAGGGAGCTGCAAAATTATCCGCAGGAATTGAATTGGACCATTATCGTGATGAGATACGTCTGGCTATGTTAAATTCTTTGGGGGCAGAATCAGAGTGTCTTGAATATCTTAAACAGTGGCGAGAAAGAGCAATAGAATGGATTAATATTCCTGAAGAATTAAGAAAAGGACAATTAAAAGAACCTTATTTTAGAGCTATACGTGAAGCTATCAATTTAGAAAGAGATGATGAAGATCCTGGAATGGATTTAGATTCTATTTTGAATGCTTCTAATACCGATATAGAGAAGATTGTAGATGGGGTAATTGAAAAGCTTCTTGATACTGGAATTAATCCTGCTGGACCTTTCCCTAGTTATGAGGAATATGGAGATAATGCAAAGTGGACAAAAGCTGTTGATTGGGAACGAAATAAATATTCAATAGAAACAACTCCGAAAGAAGAATTTTATAAAAAAGTCCGAACAAAGTGCCGGGCAGAATTACTAACAACAGCTTTTGGTTCAAATAAAAGAACTTTTGAACAATTAGCACTTGGATATTTTAGGGTCAAAAACACCAATGGTGTTGAACAAGAATTTTTTGACTCAGCAATACGTATTTTAGGTGAATCGTGGCGAATATATGATACTAACAGACGATATTTGCCAAAAGGTTTTCCGAAGCGATTATGGAAATATGCGGAAAAAGTATATGGTGATAAAATGCGTGGTGATCATCCAAAAATGGATGCTCTAAAATCTGCATTAATTACATTAGAACTGGTAAGAAGTGATACAGATATTTCACTGACTGGAGAAGGAATTGAGTTTGTTCCATTTGAACAATGTGAATTTGTTTGGAAGTGTCAAAGATGTGGAACTGTTCACTTACATCATTCAAAAGAGGTTTGTACATTCTGTGGAGATAAATTAGATGATTCTTTTAAGATAGCTGCAAAAAATTATGAGAAACCAGATACTATTTATACTTCCGGATTATTTGGAAATGAATTGACGCGTCTTCATTGCGAAGAGCTGACTGGTCAAACAGATGACGACGATGCTTTAGACAGACAACGCCTTTTCCAAGATATGGTAAAGGCTAAAGAAGTAAAAAAAGTTGATACAATTGATTTGCTATCAGTTACAACAACAATGGAAGCCGGTGTTGATATAGGTTCTCTTTCTGCAGTTATGATGGGAAATGTTCCTCCACAAAGATTCAACTATCAACAGCGCGTTGGTCGAGCTGGTCGTCGAAATACTCCATTATCTCTAGCTCTTACAGTTGCTCGTGTAAATAGTCATGACCAAAGTCATTATACTCAACCGGAGCGTATGGTTACAGGCCAGCCTGCAGTTCCATATATTGATTTAAGAAGTACAGATATCTTAAGACGCTTTATTATAAAAGAAGTTTTACGAATTGCTTTTATAGAGAAAGGTATAATACCAGAAAACAGCTCTGTACATGGCGAGTTTGGAAGTATAGAAGATTGGAAAGAAAACAAAAAACTCATTAAAGCATGGTTAGGAACTAATAAGCAAACTATTCAGAAAATAGTTGAAACTTACGCTGACAAAACAAAAATCAACAAAGCCGAGTTAGATAGAATTGTTGAAGATATACATTCAAATCTTATACAAGAAATAGATAATAAAATTCATAAAGATGAGTTTATTCAAAACGAATTATCAGAACGACTCGCAGCTACAGGTCTTCTTCCTATGTTTGGTTTCCCAACTCAGGTTAGATATTTATACGAAGCTAAACCGTTGTCATTTCCACCTAAGAAGGTAACTGATAGACAGATGGACTTGGCACTAACATCTTTCACACCAGGTTGTGAAGTAGTCAAAGATAAGAAAGTTTTAAAATCAATCGGATTTATTACTTATGAGAGTGTTAGAGGCCAACCAAAAGCAAAGAGTGGTCTCCATATTTTTGAAGAAAAAAAACTTTTAAGTTGTAATAACTGTTCTTACGTTGCAATGGTAGATAAATCAATTGATAACACATGTCCTATATGTAAGTGTGAAATTAATCCTATAGACAGTGTTGCATCGCCTTTAGGATACAGAACCGAATATACAAAATCTTCTGAAAAGGATTTTGATGGACGTTTTGAATGGTTACCAATGACAAGTGAAACTCGTATTGATAGTGAACAAACTGAAATAACATTAAAATCGGTAGCAAATACTAATCTCTTGGTCGGTAATAATGAATATCCTGAAAAAGGTGTTGTTAATACTATTAATACAAATAAAGGGAAACTCTTCACACTTTTCAAATCTAAGAAGGAAGAGGGGTGGTATGATCCAAACTTTGTAAACTATAAAGGGGCATTTGACTTTGATCCGGAATCACAGAGAGATTTTGCTTTGATTTCTTCAAAAGTAACAGGTGTCTTAGAGATTTGTATTAATTCTCAGAATCCAGACATAATACTTTCTCCATTACATCTTTCAAATGATTTACTTGAAAGACAGAGGCTTACAGCTCTTAGAGGAGCTTTTGTTTCATGGGGTAACTTATTGCGAAAGACTGTAACAAATTATTTAGATATTGAAACAACTGAACTTACTGTTGATTATTTTGTGAAAAGAGACAGCCAAGATGAAAAATCAGTAAGGGCAGGGGTTTTCATGGTTGAACAGCTTGAGAATGGTGCAGGGTATACTTCTTTCTTAGGTAATGCAGATCCTGAAATACAGTTTGAAGTTTTTCTTAAACAGTTACTTAAAAATGGGAATATCTATGAAAAACTAACAGAAGAAAATCATAAAGAAACATGTGATTGCTCATGTTATGACTGTTTACGTGATTATTATAACCAAAAATATCATGAAATACTTGATTGGCGTTTAGGTCTTGATTTAGCTCAAATTGCAGCAAACAATTCCTATGTCCCTTCTATTATGGATAAAACAGGCTATTGGTATAATCTTCTTTTATCTAGAATTGAGGCCTTAAAATTTTATGACAGTGAAGAAATAAACATTTATCCGCAAGCTGAGTCATTTGTTATAACAATAAATAGAGAAACTATAATTCTTGCACATCCATTCTGGAGTAAGCAGAAGATTTCTAAATTATACGCACAGTATGGCTGTCCTGATGCTAGAACAGTTTATGTTAATACATTCATACAAAACTTAAAGTTATAGGAACAGTACTACGGAGGAATAAATTATGAAAACAATAAATTTTTACATTGATGGTACATACTATTTAAGACTCTGGAAATTTATGACTTATGACCATCTTCCATTTCAATATATAATCAATTGGGGAGCTTTTAAAGATTATATCATTAGAGAAATTAAAAAGAATTTTGGAATACATGAAGATATAGTGCTTAAACAATCTTCTATTTTTTTTAATAAAGCCGAAATCATAAATTTACAAGAATCTTTTTTTAGTCAGTTCTCAAATAATAATATTGACTTTTTTATCCAAAAAGAAAACGAGCAGGAATCTTATTCAAACCAAATTGATTTAAGTTGGCAGGTTTGTAAAAACTATTACAAAGATCCATTCGATTATTTTCTAATCCTATCAGGGAATGACCCAATGGTTCCAATAATTCAGGGGTTAAAAAGGGAAGGTGTAAAATGTATAGTTATGTATATTGATGACTTCACACCTACTGATTCATCAATTGTTACAAAGGCAGACTATAGTATTAACTTTGAATACATATTCAATGATTGTAAAGATGAAGTTTCAAAATCAATTTTTCAGAGAAAAGTATTAAGCGAAATTGATTCTAAAAATCTTGAAAATGATAAAGACATAATTTCAAAGAATATTGTTTATAGTTCATATGTAAAGAATGCTGAACTTATTCAAAAGTCAAGGACCGAACGCTTAAAATCTTTTGAAATTTTAAAAGCCGTAGTTCTGAAGACTAGGAGAATATCCTCTTCGAGAATAATCGAATTAGAAAAATTCTGTTCTTCTATTCAGCTTACAGATATAGATTACGAATTAATTGATATTGTATTCTTGCATAAATCATATACAAATAAGTCACAAGCTGTAAGTAAAAATCTAGAATTAGCTTATATAGGTCACGATATTATAAATACAGTGATAAGTGTTTATTTATACAGATTAAATTCAAAAAGTATAATCGATCCTCACGAAATGGCCATTAAACAAAGAACCTATAAAACAGAAGAAAATGTTTCAATTGCTGCTAAAGAAATAAAAATGGATAAATATTTACTTCTAGGTAAGGGTGAAGATAGTACCGGAGGACGATCAAAACCAACAATTCTTTCTGGAGCATTTGCATCTCTTGTAGGAATAATTTTCTTGGCTAGTGGCTATGAATCAGCAGAAGACTTTGTAATAAAACACTTACTCAATAAGTTAGATAATAAAAAACTAATAGAAGACAAAGACTATAAAACTCAGTTGCAAGAATTATGCCAGAAACTTTATAAAGAAACTCCTGCCTATTCTATAGAAAAAATTGAAGGACCTGACCATGAACAAGTCTTTTGGATGAGTGTTATGGTAAGAAATAAGACTTTCGGTCCAGAATCCGGAAATAATAAACGAACTGCAGCACAAAAAGTTGCAAAAATAGCATATGATTATTTACGACATCATAATTTATAAATATTTATAAAGGAAGTTATTATGCAAATGGATAGTTTTTGGGTACCTGTTGATGTTTCAAATCCTCTTTTATTAAATGATATAAAACAATTCTTTTTTCCATCCAAAGACGATAGTGAAATTCAGCAACTAATAGATAGTAATTATGATGCTTTGAATGTTATTTGTAATAGGTACGAATTTGTACAAAAGCTTCAAGATTTGAAAAAACTTTTAAAGAATCATACTAGTTTTCAAAATGTAAAAATTGAAAATAAAAATATTGAGGGAAAAAAAATTATAGAATTTGCTTATGATGAGAAAACAGAAATAGAAGGGGTTGAATTCAATGGTGTTCAATATGATATAGACGCTCTATGCCAATATCTGCTTTTGACAATAATTGATAAACTATCAGGAAGTGATAATTATGAACCGTTCGTACAGTGGCTGTCATGGCAACCTTCTCAAGTTTCTTATACATTAGAAGAACTAAAGGAGTATAGTAAACAATATGCGGAAGAAAATGGGTTACGAAAAAAATTCTTGAAAGTTTTTTCAGATTTGATAAGTGAAGATCTAAAGAATCGCCTGTTAAATACATTTATTATTGCTAAATCGGGATTAGGAACAATAAATGAAGAAGATTTAAATGCTTGGAATTCTTTTTCCAATGATGAACAATTAAAGAAAATTTCTATATATTTATATGATGAAATACGTTGTAAGTATACACATGTTTGTTCGCGCACATTATTAAACTTTAAAAAGATTTCAACTCATAAACCAACACATAAAAAAATTCTTATGAACAAAATCTCACCTGAGAAAGATAATTTAATATCAATTTTACAAGATGTGGTAAAAGAACTTGTTGTTCTGCAATTTAAGGAGCAAAACTAATATGAAAACCTACTCAGCCCAAGAATTATACAATCTTCTCATACAGGCAGACGAAAGTGTCTGGATTGAAGCCAAAGGCCATGGGGATACGAATCAGTCTCTCATGGAATCTGTTTGTTCGTTCAGTAACGAACCTGGATTAGGTGGTGGCTACATTCTTTATGGCATTGCT
>JAEEGL013330642.1_pt1 | contig 14993 bp, 8 predicted proteins | sample 9134231 | NCBI WGS metagenome assembly JAEEGL01 (sample SAMN16246548, study PRJNA631951) | gut metagenome | biome: gut microbiome; feature: rumen; material: fiber-attached | host: Bos | place: Iran: Karaj | collected 2018-10
ATCTGACGCTCTATTCAGCTAAGCTACGGGGCCGTGCAGCATTTCCTAATGGAGAATGCGGCTGCAAAAGTAGTCGTTTTCGGCAGAAAGTGGAAGGAAGATGCCGAAAAAGTTCTTACTGCTCTGCTGCTGACTGCGTGATGTGTATCTCGTTTTCGAGCTCGCCGCTACGCAGTTTGAGCGTGGCTGTGCGCATGTCCTTCGTTTTGTTGGCAGGTATGGCGGGCTGGAAGGAGTGGGTGCCAGGGGAGAATATGGTGTCTGGCAGCGTGAGCCATTCGGCGTCCGTCGTCAGCGTAGCTTGCTCGGCGTAGGTGGTGAAGATTAGAGGTATGTACTCCATCGTGGCTGGCACAGTAAGCTTGAATTCTATGCGTTCGAGGTCGGTGGGTATTTCGGCTTCGGACTTGAACGTGGGGACGGGGTACTGGATGTTCAGCCACGGGAACTGCTTGATGGGCATGCCGAGCTTGTCGTAGGAGTCCACCTGCAGGCTTCCCTGACGAATGTTTCCTGTTGTGTTCGGTGTTGTGAGGATGTGTATCTGTTGAGATAGCATCAGGTAGTTGGTAGGTATCTTGAGCTCTGTAGGATTTATTGAGAACCAGTCGCCTGTAACGTGTGCTGTCCAGTCGTCGGTGGACACGAAAGTGATGCTGTCTGTTGTTTGGTCGGCAAAGAGTTCCATGCCGCCCACCGTCTGCGGATAGAAGTACAGCTGGTGGTATTCGTCCTCGGAATTGTTGCATGCTGCGAGGAGCAGGGCTGCAGCCGTGAGTGTGAGAAGATGTTTCATCTTATTGAGGTTTTTGTGTGTATTTTTAATACCATTCGATGTTGCTTGAATACGAACTGCGCTTGTCCCACTTCAGGGCATCCATGAGCTCGTTGGCTCTTGCGCGGAAGGAGAAGTTGAAAGAGCTGTAGGGCTTCAGCACCACGTTACACGACATCTCGAAGCAGTGAAGGTCGCGAGAGAGCGACGCTGTAGTCATCGATATCTGGTGCGCCTTGAAGTCGTAGCCTGAGTTGAAGGTTATGTTCCATCCTTCTGCCAGCCTTACATAGCCCGAGGCGTTCAGGGTTTGTGTGAATCCGTAGGGATAGCGCATTGTTTTCTTGTTGATGGGCTTCGAACGGTCTTCAAACATGGTGATGCCGTAAGACAGTGTCAGCGACCAGGGTATAGAGAAGCTTAGGTATCCGTCTTCGTCCGTTTGTGCTTTCACCGTTTTCGCCGCTGTGCGCTTATTGCGTCTCATTTCGGGGTCGATGTTGGCATCTTCTGCGTCTGCCGTCTCGTCGTCATCGTTGGTTTCTTCCTCGTCACGGTGTCCGCTGAACTTCTCGCGTAGCTTTTTCAGGGTTTGATTGTCGAAGGTGTAGGATATGTTTTGGCTCATGCCTCCGAATCGTCCGAATCGTCCGTAGCTCCACTCTGTCCTGTCGCCAACGACGACTTTACCGCGTTGGTCGAACACATAGGCGTAGGTCGCAAACACGGCGGAAAGGGATAGCGTATAGCTCTTGGAGAGTTTCAGTCGCAGTCGTGTGGATAGGTCGCTCCATGGACGCGTCTTCGCTGCGAGGTTGTAGGAGAGCGACCCGTAGAGTTCATCGATGAGGCTTATCTTGCGCTCGCCTGTCGAGTCGGCATCGCTTTTCACCTTCATCTCGACGTTGTTGGAAACGCTCATGGTCAGCAGCCCCTGCTTTGTGCCTGAGGGGAAGCCATAGAGCGAACCCTGGTATGGCGAATAACGCACCTGCTCTACGTTGCCGTATGCATCTGTGCGGTCGTAGGTGCGATAGTAGCCGTAGAAACTGGTCGTGAAGTCGGGGGCATAGCTCAGGCTAATGTTAGGCTTCATCACATGACGGATGGCGATGATTTTGTCACCGAAGATTTTCTTCCAGGGTTTGTAGAATCCGTATAGCGTCGTGTTCGCTGACACGCCCATATTCCAGTCGTAGAGGTTGTAGAAGCCGTGTACGGTGTCGAGCAATTCGCGCTGTTCGAGTGCGTCCCACGAACGCATGACGCGCCGCGTGTACATCATGTCGCGGATGTTGATGTTCGGCGAGATGTTGATGTACTTGAATAGCTGGAAGGTGGCATCGATGGGTATGCGGTGCTGCATGCCGTTGTTCCAATCCTTCAGCAGGCTCGAGTGGAGTAGTTTGTCCTCTTTGGTGTGTATGCTGTTTGAGAGTGAACCCGTGTACGACATCGATATGCGCTCATACCATCGTTCCTTGCCTACTTGCCTCTTGCGGCGGAATGGGTATAGACGATTCAGTGACAGCGTCATCTCTGGCAGTGTCAAGGCTATCGTCGAGTCGCGCATGTTCTGCGTCAGGTTTGCACTCATGCTTAGGTTTAGCCCGATGTCTTGGAACGTATGCGAGAAGCTCACGGATGATGCGCGTGTACTTTGCGTATAGCTCAGTGGGTTATACATCGACGAGAGGTTCTTTCGCTCGTAGTTTTCCGATGCGAAGTTCACGCGTGCCGAGAATGTCGTGTTTCCTCCTGCCGAGGCATCCTTCATGTGCGTCCACTGGACTTTCAGGCTTTTCGTGACCATGTAGTCGGGCATGTTCTTATCACCTTCCACGGTGTTCAGGTAGCTGACGTAGAAGTTTCCAGAGTACTTGTAGCGGCGGCGGTAGTTCGTCTCCCCGCTCAGTCCCCACGAGCCCTTCGTGTATAGTTCGCCGAGTACCTTGAAATCCATGTAGTCGTTTAAGGCGAAGTAGTAGCCGCCATCGCGGAGGTAGAATCCGCGTGACGTCTCGTCGCCGTATGTGGGCATGATGAAACCGCTTGAGTATTTCTTGTTGAAGGGGAAGAAACCATATGGCACGGCTATAGGCAACGGTACGTCCAATGCCACTAGGTATGCGGGTCCAAAGATAGTCTCGCGACCTGGCCGCACCTTACCTTTCGATAGCTTCAGGTAGAAGTGAGGATGCTCGGCGTCGCAGGTGGTGTATGTCGCATCTTCGATGTAGAAGGTGCCGTCGTCAGTGCGCTTCGAACGCTTACTTTGGATGAATCCGTTGCCCTGCGCCGTGGAGACATTTGAGATAAAGCCTTTCTTCGTCTTGAAGTTAAAGCTGATGGCCTCGCTCGTATATTCGTCGTTGCCTTGATGGAAGAGTGGGAGGTTGTCCTTGCTGAATACGCTGGCACTGTCTATTCCCACGCTGTCAGTGCTGATTGTGTCGAATGGTGCATATTGTTGCGCATATACAAGACTCGAGTCCATGTTCATCGTGATGTAGCCTGCGTCGAGCGTCATGTTCTGATACTTCACGTTCGACTTGCCGTAGAGGTATGCGCGCTTAGCTTCGGCATCGTACACCATCGAGTCCGTAGCCGTATATGTCACAGGGTCCTCCAATCCGCCACTACGCTTTTTCAGCGTATCTTCGTGTAGGGCAATAGTGTCTGGCACGATGGGATCTTCGCTCCAGAATGTGCTGTCCATCATCGCCCTACGTATGGAGTCCAGAGCCACAATGCTGTCAGCTACCGCACTGTCGGTGCTTGGCACGCTGTCACGCACAACGGGGTACAACCCCGCAGGGCATACCCTCCGCGACGGCACGGCAAAACACACCGCCATGCCCGCCACTAATATCAACAGTGCAAGCTTGCGCATATTATTCAGCGCGCAAAAGTAAGAAGATTAAATTGAAAACGGAAAAATGAAGGTTTAAAAAACCTTTACCTGCCTTGTGATAGATATGTCCTTTCATTCGTATCGCTCTGCCCAACTGAGGAACAGATGCACGCCCGCCATGCCAAATCCCTCCAAACTACGTGCCGTCTGTTCCACTGTGCGAGTGCGCTCTGGGTGACTCTTTGAGAAGAACTTGTCGGCATAGCATACAACGCGTTCTTCCTCTGTTTCTGGACATAGTGCGCGGGGATCTGCCGTCAGGATTTCAGGCACGGGAATGTGGCGCTGATGGAAGTTCTCAACTACGAGTCCCGTTCCCGTATGTCGCTCGCAGAAGCGTGCAAGCTGTTCGCGGGAATATGGGACGCCAAGTGACCCCTCGTAACTGCGTATCATCTCGCCACCAGCGATGCCGTGAAGCAGGTAGGGCATGTCGCCAGTGCACCCTATGCCTGGGGCGTGGCAGCGGCGGATGCCGATATCGTGAACCCAAGCACCTATCTCAACGAGTGCGCTGTCAAGGTTTAGCTCGGGATGGCGGCGGCATATTTCGAGGGCTTTGTCGAGAACCTGGCGGCTATGGTGGATAAGGAGGCGGCGGAGGTCGTTGTCCTCAGGGTAGAAAATGTCAATAATGGGGTTATGTTGCATTTCATCGAACTTTTTCGCTGCAAAAATACGAAAAAAGTGTAACTTTGCCCCCGTTATGATAACTTTGAAAGGCATACGCAAGTCTTTTGGGGCACTGGAAGTGCTCAAAGGCATCGACCTCACGGTAAATAGAGGCGAGGTCGTCAGCATCGTTGGTCCCAGCGGAGCTGGTAAGACGACGCTCCTGCAAGTGATGGGCACACTCTACCGTCCTGATGCGGGAAGTATATACTTCGAGGGACAAGATATCGCGAAGCTTAACGCCAAGAATCTTGCGCGTTTCCGCTGTCAGCACATAGGCTTTGTATTCCAGTTTCACCAGCTGCTGCCAGAGTTTACAGCTTTGGAGAACCTGATGATTCCAGCCATGATACTGCGCACTAAGGAGCGTGAGGCGCGCGCAAGGGCTGAGGAACTGCTGGGCTTCATGGGGCTGGCGGAACGTGCCTCGCATAAGCCCTCGGAACTCTCTGGTGGCGAGCAGCAGCGTGTGGCTGTGGCGCGTGCTTTGATGAACAAGCCCGACGTAGTCCTTGCCGATGAACCTTCGGGTAGCCTCGACAGTCGCAACAAGCAGGAGCTCCACCGCCTCTTCTTCGACCTTAGGGAGAAGATGGGGCAGACGTTCGTCATAATAACCCACGACGAGGAACTCGCAGCGCTCACAGATCGCACCATACACCTCGTGGATGGGCGTATCGACGCTGAGACGTCGAAGTCAGAACCTCAAACAATGGATGTATGATACGGCTTGGCGACTACAACGAACTACGCATTACGCGCTTCACGGATCATGGAGCCTATCTCGATGGCGGTGAGGTGGGGGAGATTCTTATGCCCAAGAGCTATGTCACGCGCCGCATGCGCCCTGACGACGTGGTCAAGGTCTTCGTATATCTCGACCAACAGGAACGCCTTGTGGGAACAACTGAAGAACCCCTCGCGAAGGTGGGCGACTTTGCGTATCTTGAGGTTTCGTGGGTCAACCAGTTTGGTGCTTTTCTCAACTGGGGACTGATGAAAGACCTCTTCGTACCATTTTCGGAACAGAAGATGAGTATGGAAATAGGGAAGTCGTATATTGTATATATATATGTCGACCCTGAAACGCATCGCATCGTGGCTTCGGCAAAAGTGGAGCGCTACCTATCCATGCCACGACGAGGCGACTACTATCGCGGTCGCCATGTTGACGTGCTCATCTGGCAGAAGTCTCCAATAGGCTTCAAGGCAATTATTGATAATGCCTATGCAGGAATGATATACGACGACCAAACGTATGGAAACTATCATACTGGCGACCGCCTGGACGGAACAGTCGTGCAGCTTCGCAGCGACGGGCGGCTTGACGTGGCAGAAGGGCGTATAGGGCGCAGTCGCTATGTAGATTTCGCTCAGCAGTTGGAGGACGAACTGAGAGCCTGCGGCGGTACGTTGCCATTTGGCGATGCCAGCGACCCCGATGACATTGCTGAGCGCTTTCATGTTAGCAAGAAGACCTTCAAACGGGCACTCGGACAATTATATCGCGCCCAGAAAGTCGTGCTCACGCCAAATTCTGTAACACTGAAATCTTGAAGAATAGAATTTTGTCGCTTTGAGAAGTGCACAAAATCAGCATTTTGCAAACTTTTCTTTGCAAAATTGGCAAATAATTGCCGAAAAATTTGGTACGTATCGCCGCTTTTGCTAACTTTGCCTCGCAAAATAAGAGGTTTTGTGCCTCGACAAGGCCGAAGGCAATAGTTTTTTCATCTCTATATAAGTTCTGTGAGGCTTCCGTCTGTCGTGAGATAGGCGGAAGTTTTTTCAAAAACGACAGGATTTGCCGCAGAAAAGTGCCAATTTGCCTTTTTGAGGTGACAAAATGCAGCCTTGAATGTTAACAAAAACAAAGCAAAAAGCCTGTAAAGTGTCGTAAAAGCCTATACGTGGGCGGAATGAGCTACTTTTGCAGCGATTTCAATCAAAAAAGCAAAAAAATGAAACTTAGAACATTATTTATACTCGTATCTTTCTGCTCTGCAATGTTGATGTCTGCACAGCAGGACTATCGTGCAACAGGCATAGCATCATACTATGGTAAAGCCTTGCACGGAAGAAAAACAAGCAGCGGCGAGCGCTTCGACATGTATAAGATGACATGCGCGCATAGGACACTGCCCTTTGGTACAATCCTGAATGTACGTGATATCAAGACAGGGCGCTCTGTGCAGGTGCGCGTCACTGACAGAGGACCATTTGGACGTGGGCGTATCGTTGACCTGTCGCTCGCAGCAGCTCGCGAACTCGGTATAGAATCACGCGGTATTGCTCAGGTGGAAGTAACAATCTCGCAACCAGAGAAGAAAGAAGAGGAGGCTCCGCTCCGAATGCCGAACACGGAGCGTCGCCACGAACTGCAGCTTTTCGACCCGATTACGGGAGACTACTATGCTGTCAGCGATTGGAACAATATAGACAAGCACCCTGAACGTGAGGCTGAACTGCAGCGTCGCGCCCAGAACCACTGGCATGTACTTCAGAACAAAATGTCGGCAGCAGTCCTGAAGAAGTAAGGACGTCAAGGGCTAAAAAACATATAGTGCGGCATGTTGAGGACGTATTCCTTTGACATGCCGCACTTCGTTTCTGCGTTTTGCAAGATGATATGAATCGTGTATGCGGGAAGCGTTGGATTATGCGATTCTCAAAGCCACTTTGCCGTATAGCCTTTTCCTTGTTTTGCAACCTGCTCTGGTGTGCCTACCGCCACGATTGTTCCACCTCCGCGGCCGCCTTCAGGCCCCATGTCGATTAGGTAGTCTGCAGCGTGGATGATGTCAAGGTTGTGTTCAATAACAACAACCGTGTTGCCTTTATCCACGAGGCGGTTCAAGACAGAAAGTAGGATGCGTATGTCCTCGAAATGCAAACCTGTCGTAGGCTCATCCAATATATAAATAGTGCGCCCAGTGTCGCGCTTTGACAGTTCTGTGGCGAGTTTTACGCGCTGGCTTTCGCCGCCAGAAAGTGTTGTGCTACTCTGACCAAGTTTTATGTAGCCAAGACCTACGTCTTGGAGCACTTTTATCTTGTGGAGTATATGTGGCACGTTTTCAAAGAACTCGACGGCGTTGTTGATTGTCATGTCAAGGACATCGGCGATGGACTTTCCCTTGAAGCGTACCTCAAGAGTCTCGCGATTGTAGCGCTTGCCGTGACATTCCTCGCAGGGCACATAGACGTCAGGCAAAAAGTTCATCTCGATGGTTTTGTAACCATTTCCCTTGCAGGTTTCGCACCGTCCACCTTTGACGTTGAATGAAAAGCGTCCAGGTTTGTACCCTCGCATCTTAGCTTCGGGAAGTTCTACAAACAGAGTACGAATGTCCGAGAATACGCCAGTGTATGTTGCGGGGTTCGAGCGCGGTGTCCTTCCTATGGGGCTTTGGTCAACTGCTACAACTTTATCTATGAGCTCAAGACCTTCCACACCAGCGTATGGCAGTGGGTTCTTCAACGAGTGATAAATATGCTGCGAAAGTATGGGCAGGAGCGTTTCGCTGATGAGTGTGCTTTTCCCGCTCCCCGAAACACCTGTTACGCAGATGAGTGTGCCGAGGGGAAAATCTACAGTTACGTTTTTCAGATTGTTGCCTTGCGCACCAATGATGTGCAACGTGCCACCATTCCCTTTGCGGCGCACCTTCGGCACTTCAATCTTTCTGGTTCCGTTGAGGTAGTCTGCCGTCAGCGTTGAGGTGCGAAGCATTTGTTCTGGTGTGCCTTGGAATACAACCTCTCCACCAAGGCGTCCTGCTTTCGGACCCAGATCGACGACATAGTCTGAGGAGCGCATCATGTCCTCGTCGTGTTCTACGACAACGATGGTGTTGCCAATGTCGCGGAGCTCCTTTAAGGAGTTTATGAGCCGCACGTTATCGCGCTGATGGAGTCCAATGCTGGGCTCGTCGAGGATGTACAGCACGTTTACGAGTTGTGAACCTATTTGCGTGGCAAGGCGTATGCGTTGGCTCTCGCCTCCTGACAGCGACATGGTGGGGCGCGAGAGCGAGAGGTAGTCCAGTCCTACATCGAGGAGAAACTTCAGTCGTGTACGTAACTCTTTCAGTATCTCATGAGCTATTGATGCGTTGCGTTTTTCAAGACGGTCCTCCAGTCCCTCAAGCCATTCCCGCAACTCGCCAATGTCGAGTGCTGCGAGTTCGGCAATGTTCTTACCATCAATGCGATATGACAATGCTTCTTCGTTGAGGCGCTGCCCGTGACAGTGTGGGCATACGTCCTCTTTTGAGAACTGTTCTGCCCAGCGCTGTGCTGCCGCCGTCATTTCTGCGTCGGCCATGTTCTGGATATACTTTACAAGCCCTTGGAACTCAACATACTGGTCGTCAGTGGTGTGGGAGACGGATGCGGGTATTCGCAACCTATCGGCTTTTCCGTTAAAGATGGTGTCAAGTGTTTCTTCAGGGATTTCGCCAACGGGCATATCCATATCGCATCCGTTTTCGAGTAAGATGGCTTCTATCTCCCAAAAGATGAGGCGTGAACGAGCCTTTCCCAATGGTGCCAGTCCTCCGTCGCGAATGCTGAGTGTAGGATCGGGGATGACTTTGTCGCGATCGATGACGCTTACATATCCAAGCCCCTTGCACTTTGGACAGGCGCCTTGTGTGGAGTTGAAGGAGAAGTTGTTGGGGGCTGGCTCGCGGTACGAGATGCCACTCACAGGATCCATCAGGAGTTTGCTGTAGTATCTTGTCTCGCCAGTTTCAGCATCGAGAATCATCATGAGTCCCTCGCCCTGTGCCAATGTCTGGGCGACGCTCTTCTTCAGGCGTTCCTCATCCTTTGCCTGTACGCGCAGCTTATCGACGACAACCTCGATGTCGTGGTTTTTGTAGCGATCCACCTTCATGCCTGGCGTAATCTCGCATATTTCACCATCTACGCGTACAGTCAGGAACCCTTTGCGTCGCGTGCTTTCAAAGAGCTCGCGATAGTGGCCCTTGCGGCTGCGCACGAGGGGGGCAAGCAGCATGACGCGTCGCCCCTCGTACTTTTCGAGGATAAGGTTTATGATTTTTTCTTCCGTATATCGAACCATCTTTTCCCCGCTTATGTGGGAATATGCTTCGCCAGCACGAGCGTAGAGAAGGCGTAGGAAGTCATAAATCTCCGTTACGGTTCCTACCGTCGAACGAGGATTTTTGTTTGTCGTTTTCTGCTCGATGGAGATTACGGGCGACAAGCCAGTAATCTTGTCCACGTCTGGTCGCTCAAGATGGTCGAGGAAGTTACGAGCATAGGCGGAGAAGGTCTCGATATAGCGACGCTGGCCTTCAGCATACAGCGTGTCGAAGGCCAGTGAGCTTTTCCCTGAACCGCTGAGTCCCGTCACAACGGTCAGGGAGTTGCGGGGAATGGTGCAATCGATGTTTTTAAGGTTATGGACGCGTGCACCGAAAACCTCTATCTTCCCTTTTTGCCCTGTTGTAATCTCGTCATTCTTCATCTCGTGGCGGACTCGTTTGGCTGGAATGTTCGCAGGAGGTTTATGGTCTTGCGGATGTTATATACATGACCATCGGCACCTTTTGCCTGTATGTTCAGATAATAGGCGCCATCAGGGCAGTCGTGACCACCAGAGCGACCATCCCAGCCGCCACTAATGTCGTGCCACTCGTATAGTTTCTTGCCACTGCGGCTGAAAACCATAGCGTGGAACTCTACGATGCTCTGATATGACTCTTCTTTTATCGTGAACAGGTCATTCGTACCATCGCCATTCGGCGTGAAGGCATTGGGCACTTCCAGGCGGCTCTCCGCGATGCTTACAGCGAAAGGCGTGTCCTGTGTGAAGATTATAGTGTCAGTACCTTGCACGAAACTGACTCTTAACTCGATATAGTATGAACCGCTCTTCGTGAATTCGTAAGTTGTATTTTCGTCGTAACGCACGAGGAATGGTGTCTGCTCATTCTGGTGCGAGAATCTCCATTCGTAGAGGGCTTCGTAAGGACCGACATCCTGCGGATTTGCCTCGAAAACAGCATACATCGGCGCGTTGCCATCGTATTGCGTAGTTTCTGTGTCAACGTATTCATCCCCTGTGACACGCATCGTGGGAATGCAGGTCGGAGAGTATCCCTGTGCGTTCAATGGCAAGGCTATGCCCAACGACAGAGCCAGTATCAAGAATAAACTTATGTGTTTCATGTCCTTTTGTCGTTCATTGTCACTATATATAACGCGAAACGTGCGCTTTTAGCGTACAAAGGTAAGAAAAATTTTCTATCGAAAAGTTAAAAATGCGAAATATGTTGGCGAAATGCGGTAAGCTTGCGAAAAAGTTATATCTTTGCTTCGCAAAACAATATCTTTACGCTATGAAACGACTTACTTTTCTTCTCATGACTATGTGTGTCGCTCTTGGCATGAATGCTCAGAGTTACTCGAAGTTGTGGAAACAGTATGAAGCCGCCGTCAGCGACGACCTTCCAAAAACGGCATTGCAGCATGTCCGCAAGATTGTGGACAAGGCGCGCCATGACAGGAATATGCCCTGGCTGCTTCGTGGCGAGTTTGCCGAGTATGCACTTATGAACGACGTGAGTAGTGATTCTTCGGCAGTGGTACTCAAGCAGATAGAAGCTGATATGGATGCCGAGACGCGTCCTGTGGAAAAGGCTCTTTGGCAGTCTGCTGTTGGACAGCTCCTGCTTGGCAGGTACATGCGATACTACTATCGTCCTGCACCAGCAGACTCAGCCAGTGTGGCACATGCGCATGCTCTTTTGCGTGCTTCCGTGCAGCCGATAGAGGCGCTTGGAGCTGTAAAGGCGAAGAAATACGATGTGCTTTTTACGAAGGGGAGCGAGAGCAGGTATTATGACGATGACCTCCTTTCGGTACTTTCAAGCACGGCTATAGAAAAAGATGTGTTCACTTCGAGTGAAGTGGCGGATTTGCGCAGCCGTATCCTCGCATACTACCAAAGGGTGGGGAACAAGAGTGCGGCACTGCTTACGGAACTTGATATAATCAACGACATTCAAGTCATGTATAAGCCTCTCACGTCGCAGGAACGCTTCAATAGGCTCCTGGATGTCGCCAAGCGCTATGAATCGATGCCGCTGAATGTGGAGACGTACATCTCCTTAATCAGAATGTCAGGGTTCAGCGGCGCTGATAACAACGATAGTATCCTTGTGGGGCTTGCGCACAAAGGACTTTCTATGTATGGTAAGGAGGAACGCGCTAATATCCTCCGTCAATATATCGAGTCTAAGGAACACGAGGAGCTTAATTTCTACATTAAGGACAAATATATATATCCGAATGCTCCTTACGAGTTGCATCTTAGAGGGCGTCATGTCAATTCGGCAACAGTGCGTATATATCGCACGTCATTTACAGCTGAGCAGGTAACACGCACGAAGGATGAGAAATGGATGGATGACATCGTGAGCTCAGGTGTGCCATATCGTAAGATTTTCAGGGAGTTTGAGCCGCATGAGCCATATGTGTGGTTCAGCGATACGATACAGTTTGCCATTGATAGCGTGGGCATTTACGTCATAGAGGTGGAAAGCGACAAGGGGAAGGCCACAAAAAATCTTTTGTGTGTTACTCGCCTACGCCCAATGCTTCTTACCTTGCGTGGTGGCGATGGACGTGTTGTTGCTGTTGATGCAAAGAGCGGGCACCCCATTATGGCGAGCAGTGCCAAGGTCGTGAAGTACAACTATGACGAGAAGAAATATGAGGACGTGGGTTCTGCTTCGTCGGATGCAGAGGGAAACATATATCTTCGCAATTTCCATTCGTATAACTACAAATGTTTCCTCAGCGTACCAGGCGACAGCTATCTTCCCGCCTTTGACTATAGCTATTCCTCTGGCGGCGATAATAATCAGCAGAGAAGAATAAGCTCCTACGTCTATACAGATAGAAGCATCTATCGCCCTGGTCAGGAAGTTCATTATGGCATCGTTGCCTACCAACAGCTTAAAGATGAAACGGAAGTTGATAAAGGTGCCACCTATACTTTGACTCTTCTTGACAGCAATCGCGATGTCGTGGAAGAGGCAACTTTGACAACTGACGAGATGGGCGTTGCTGGCGGCACGTTCCAACTACCTGAAATATGCCTGCCAGGAAAATTTGCACTTCGCCTTGAGCGCAAGGGGCAAGGAAATGGTGGCTCGGCGTGGGTTACATTCAGCGTTGAGGAATATAAGCGTCCCACTTTCGAAGTGGAGGTCCTGGAGCCCACCGTCGCCTACAAACTTGGCGACAGCCTGCGAATTGAGGGAGTGGCGCGTACCTATACAGGCCTACCTGTAAAGTCTGCAAAGGTGCGCTATGAGGTGGAAAGCAGAGGCCTCTATGACCCCGCTTCTAAAGTTTTCAACGACAATGGCGAAGCTACAACTGACGACGAGGGGCACTTTGCCTTCAGCATCCTTTTGCAAGACGATACAAGCAGTTCGGAATCACCCTATTGGTGGAGTTGGAGGTCTGGTGTTCGCCGCATTTCCATAAAGGCCGACGTCACAGCGCAAAATGGTGAGACGCAGCGAGCTTCGCGCAGCCTTATCGCCACGCGTCGTGCAGACTGGCTGGAAGTGGAGTGGCCTAACTTTATCTGTAAGGAAGACGACCCCACCATCATTATCAAGCATGTGGGTGTAGGCGGCCGCCTTCTTCCTGGTGGAGGCCGCTATGAACTTTACAGGAATAGAGAGGTCGTACACACTGACACGTTTGTGTCTGGACAGCGCTTGCAGCTTCCGTACGAAAAACTCGGCTCTGGACGCTACGACGTGCGCCTCTATTGTGGCGACATCGAAGATCGCACGAACTCGTTCACCTATATTTCCCTTGCAGACAAACGCCCGTTTGGGTCGGAAAGTCTCTGTCACTACGAGCTTTTCAATGCCAATCGCGACTCTGTACAAGTTCTTGTGGGCACTCCCCATCAAGATGTTGTGCTTTTCTGCGACATTGTATCTCAAGGCAAGATTCTCGAGAGCCGTCGCTACGTTGTCTCAGACACGCTTATGCTCCTTCCCTTTGCCTATGAGGAGAGATATGGCGATGGTGCTGTCGTTCTTTTCGCGTTCATGCGCGATGGCACTATGCGCAATTTCGAATTTACCATTAAGAAACCGCTCCCTGACAAGCGTTTGAACATGACGTGGAGCACGTTCCGCAGTCAGTTGCGCCCTGGACAGGCTGAGGAATGGAAACTTCGCATCACTCGTCCTGACGGCACGCCAGCGTCAGCTTCCCTTCTTGCAACGCTCTACGATGCATCTCTCGACCAGCTTGTAAGGCATAGCTTACCCTTTGGGCTGGACTTCTCAAGATATGTATATCCAAGCTCTTGGCAGTATTATTCCACACCCTCACTGAGCCTCTCGAGTTCAGCCGAGTCGAGGTCGTTCCCCGCTGACGATTTCAAATTTACAACATGGCAAACATGGATGTTTGGCACGCCTTACTATACGCGCGACTTTATGATGCGCAACAGGGCCATGGGCGCTGCGGTAGGTAATGCAGTCATGTATGTTGAAGATGCGGAGATGCCTATGATGGAGGCTAAAATTGGGAAAAAGGCGATCGCCGTCAATGAGATGCAGGATAGTGCTGACGATGCTGCTGCCGACTCTGGCGACGAGCAGGTGCAGGTGCGCAGCAATTTTGCTGAGACTGCATTCTTCCAACCCGCACTCCGCACAGACTCCAAGGGCGAGGTGAGTCTCGTATTCACGCTTCCCGAGAGCCTGACGTCGTGGCAGTTCCGCGCTCTCGCCCACGATGCCGACGTCAACTATGGGCGGCTTGATGCCATCGTGGTTGCCAGGAAGGAATTCATGGCAGAGATGAATCTCCCGCGCTTCATCCGTGAGGGCGATGACGTCGTCGTGCCAGCGACTCTTCACAACCTGTCTGAAAAGGCCGAGAGTGGAACGGTACGCCTGCGCCTTCTCGATGCTGCTACAGAGCGCGTTGTGGGCGACTGGAAACAACCATTCAATTTGGCAAAGGATGGCGAGCAGACGATATGCTTCCCCTTCAGCGCGAAGAACCTTCCGCAAGCAGTTATTGTACGGCTGACGGCGCAGGGAAAGAACTTCTCCGATGGCGAGGAACGCTTACTTCCAGTGCTTTCTGATAGAGAGCGCGTACTCAGAAGTGTTCCGTTCTCGCTGAATACGGAGGGTGTGCAGGAGTTGCGCATAGATACGATTATGACATCCTCGCCGAATGCTTCGGATCGTCGTCTCGTCGTGGAGACGTCTTCTAATCCCGCATGGTATGCCGTAGCAGAGCTTCCCATTATAGCAAACTACGAATGTTATAGTGCAACATCCTGGGCGACGCGCTACTACGCGCTATCGCTGGCACGCTATATAGGTCGCGAGAATCCTGAGATTCGCGGACTTTCCACCTCTGTTGAGAAGCAACATGCGTGGGCGGATATGCTTAAGCGTAATCCTGATTTGAAGCAGACGCTCTTGCAGGAGACGCCGTGGGTGGCGGAGGCCAAGGATGAGGCTGCACGCCTTGACGCACTCGTTGAATTGTTCGACGAAGACAAGCAGGCATTACGCATGACTCAGACCTTGCAGTCGCTTGATG
>JAEEGL013578481.1_pt1 | contig 14993 bp, 13 predicted proteins | sample 9134231 | NCBI WGS metagenome assembly JAEEGL01 (sample SAMN16246548, study PRJNA631951) | gut metagenome | biome: gut microbiome; feature: rumen; material: fiber-attached | host: Bos | place: Iran: Karaj | collected 2018-10
GCATTCCCCGGACATAACCTTGTAATCGCAGCTCTCGGTGTATTTATCCTCTGGCTCGGCTGGTACGGATTCAACGGTGCAGCTGCAACCGATATCGCAACACTCGGTTCTATTTTCCTTACCACTACCGTAGCTCCCGCAGTTGCAACTGTTGTATGTATGGTCTTCACCTGGGTTAAGTACGGTAAGCCCGATGTTTCAATGTGTCTCAACGCTTCACTTGCAGGTCTTGTAGCGATCACTGCTCCCTGTGATGTAACCGATTGTGCAGGCGCAGCCATCATCGGTGCCATCGCCGGACTTCTCGTAGTATTCGGTGTATGGTTCAACGATAACGTAACTCACGTAGACGATCCCGTAGGTGCTGTAGCGGTTCATATGCTCAACGGTATCTGGGGCACCATCGCAGTAGGTCTTTTCGCAACCGAGACTGCTCCCGGATTTGAACTTGCAGGAATCAGCGAGGGCCTCTTCTACGGCGGCGGATTCGCACAGCTCGGAAAACAGTTCGGCGGTATGTTCGTCACAATCGCGTGGACCGTAGTTACCATCCTTATTGCATTCACTGTTATTAAGAAGACTATCGGTCTTCGTGTTACCGAAGAAGAAGAAATTCAGGGTCTTGATGTTAAGGAGCATGGTCTTCCTTCAGCATATGCAGGCTTCTCCATCATGGATACCACAAGCATGACCATGGATATCAACGAGAACACCAACCTCGGAACCGATTCTTACGAAGAAGCTTCCGAAGCTAAGAAGAACGCAGCAGTTCCCGTTGTCAAAGAGCCCGAAAGCCCCATCCCCGAATTGGCAACCGGTATTTACAAAGTTGTTATCATTGCAAAGCTTTCACGTTACGATACTCTCCGTAAGGCTATGAATAAGCTCGGTGTAACCGGTATGACCGTAACCCAGGTAATGGGATGCGGAATCCAGAAGGGTGCAGGCGAGAGATATCGTGGAGTCGAGATCGACGCTACTCTGTTACCTAAGGTTAAACTTGAAGTAGTCGTAAGCGCTATCCCCGTTGACAAGGTTATCGAGACTGCCAAGAAGGCTCTCTACACCGGTCATATCGGAGACGGTAAGATCTTCGTTTACAACGTACAGAAAGTTGTTAAGGTAAGAACAGGCGAGGAAGATTTCGACGCATTACAGGATGTTGAGTAATTTCTTTATCGGGAATATCTTTCCTACCTTGTAAAAAGTCCCGGCAGACGTAATAGTCTGTCGGGGCTTTTATTTATGCTTTTATTTGTGCTTTCTTTAGGTCCGCTTTACGTATCGCTGCTCTGCATATTTTACCGTTATTGGTTCTGGGAAGTTCTTCTACAAACTCTATTCTCCTGGGATACTTATATATCGCAGCCCTTTCCTTAACAAAATCCTGAAGTTCGGTTTTTAGTTTTGTACCGGCTTCGTATCCTTCATGAAGTATGATACTTGCCTTTACTATCTCTCCTCTGTTTCCCGAAGGGTATCCGGTTACCGCACATTCAAAGACCGCCGGATGCATCATCAGAATATCCTCTACTTCGGAAGGACCAATTCTGTATCCGCTGGATTTGATAACATCATCGTTTCTTCCTAAGAAATAGTAATATCCGTCCTCGTCTCTTATCGCCTTATCCCTTGTATGGTATACTCCGCCTTCCCATACTTCGTTATAAAGATCTGGCTGACCCAGATATCCTTTAAATACTCCGAGAGGGATCTCCGCCCCCGTCGGAACTATTACTATCTCTCCTTCTTCTCCGTAGGGTACGGAATTACCATTTTCATCTACCAGATCTATCCTGTAAAGAGGTGATGCTTTTCCTATGGACCCTGCAGGAGCATCCTTCCCGACCGGTGTGCATATCTGAAGAGCCGTCTCTGTCTGTCCGAAGCCTTCCCTTATCACTATTCCGGTATTTTCCGTAAATTTGGATGAAACCTCCTGCGGCATCGGTTCTCCCGCGGTCGAAGCAAACTTAAGCGAACTCAGATCATATGACTTAAGATCTTCCAATAAGAAATATTTATATATGGTGGGAGGAGCACAGAATGTATTTACCTTCTCTTCCTCAAGAAGATGAAGCATATCCGCCGCATAGAAATTCTCATAATCATAGACAAGTATCGCAGCGCCCATGAACCATTGTCCGTAGAGTTTACCCCACGCAGATTTTGCCCATCCGGAATCCGCCACGGTAAGATGAAGATCCCCGTCACACATTCCATGCCAGTTCTTTGCTGTATAGATATGGGCTATGGGATACGAATGGTCATGGATGACCGCCTTGGGAGATCCGTTAGTTCCCGATGTAAAATAGTACAGCATATCATCGGTAACCTTGGTCTCCACCCTGTCCAACTTATCCGGAGCTTTATCTATCAACTCGTTAAGATCGGTTGTTTCGGGATACCTGTCTCCGATAACAAGTTGCATCGCACCTGTATCCTTAACCGCATCCCTTACTCTGTCACATATACTGTCCGAGTTAACGCACATGACTGCTTTAACGCCCGCTGCCATGATACGCTCCCTGATATCTTCCGAAGAAACCATATGTGAGGTCGGAACCGCAACAGCTCCCAGTTTGTGTAGAGCCAGGATGAGTACCCAGTATTCATACCTTCTCTTTAAAAGGAGCATCACGGGATCGCCTTTTTTGATACCGAGGCTCATCAGGGCATTTGTAGCCTTATCGCTCAGCTTCTTAAGATCACCGAACGAAAGCTGCGTTCTTATGCCTTCCGTACTTCTATGTACAAGTGCGGTTTTATCCGGTGACTCCCCTGCTATGACATCAACCACATCATATGCGAAATTAAAGTTCTTATCATAAGATGTTTCAATGCCCGTGACATTACCCGATGCATCCGTTATCTCTTTATAATATCTTTCATATATAAATGACATCTTTTTACCTTAATAAGATTTATATCCTATATTTCTGAACTTTCTGTATCTGCTTTCCGTCAGCTGTTCAATGCTCATTTCGGACAATTTGACAAATTCTGCCTTAAGGTCGGAGCCGAGTTCTTTTAATTTATTCTTTCTGCAGATCTTATCGATCACTCCGAGTTCCGAGAGTTTATCCGCGGTGAGATTTAATGCACCGGCAACTTCCGCCGCCCTTCCGGGATCTTTCCATAATATGTTTGCGCAGCTTTCGGGAGACACAACACTGAAGTATGCATCCTCCATCATCCATATCCTGTCACCGTGACAAAGAGCAAGTGCCCCTCCGCTTCCGCCTTCACCTATAACCACTGAGATGATCGGAGTTTTCAGATCGGACATTTCAAAAAGATTTTCCGCTATCGCTCTTCCCTGTCCTCGCTCTTCCGCATCTATTCCGCAAAATGCACCCGCCGTATCCACAAAACAAAGAACCGGCCTTTTGAACTTCTCGGCCTGCTTCATAAGCCTTAAGGCTTTTCTGTATCCTTCGGGATGTGCACTTCCGAAATTGTGAAGGATCCTTTCGTCGGTTGTTTTACCTTTTTCTATTCCTATTACGGTAACAGGCAACTTATCGAGAAAACCGATGCCTGCGATAACCGCCTTGTCATCACCGTATAAACGGTCTCCGTGAAATTCTGTAAAATCCGAGATGAGCGCATCTATATGATCTGCAGCAGTAAGCCTTTTGTCAGATCTTGCACCCAGTACTATCCCGTAATCATCTGTTGTTTCAATAGAGTTCTTAAACACTTTTCTCTCCGTATGTTACAGATCACATTCCATGTATCTTAAGAATCTTTGCAATATAAGATTTCTGATCCTGTCTCGGAACTATCGCATCGATAAAACCACACTCCAGAACTCTCTCCGCTTTTTGGAAATCCTTGGGAAGAGATCTGTTAAGACTCTTTTCGATAACCCTGGGACCCGCAAATCCGATCCTTGCTCCGGGCTCCGCAAGAGTAATATCTCCGAGCATCGCAAAACTCGCATCCACTCCTCCGGTTGTAGGATTGGTCAGAAGAACTATATACAGATTTCCTGCATTGGAATGACGTTTCACCGCAGCGGATACTTTGGACATCTGCATAAGGGAGATCATTCCCTCCTGCATCCTTGCTCCTCCCGATACGGTAATGCCCAGAACGGGCAGATTGCGAAGAGTTGCGTATTCGAATAAAGAAGTGATCTTTTCACCGACCACTGCACCCATGGATCCCATCATGAAATTTGAATCCATGGAAAAGATACATATTTTATGTCCGTCTATTTCCGCTTCACCGCAGATAACTCCTTCGTTCTCCCTGCTCTTTTCCATTGCGGAGCGAAGTTTGTCATCATATTCGGGAAAAGCGAGAATGTTTTCGGATCTCATTTCCCTGTTCATTTCGATAAAGCTTCTTCTGTCAGTCAGCATCAGGATCCTGCGCCTTGCTCTTACCTGAAAATAATGACCGCAGTCAGGACATATGAAATTATTGTTACGGATCCTTGTAACGGTATTTTTCCTGCCGCACTTTCTGCATGCGACTTTTCTGTCCCGGCTACCCTTACCCGAATTTTCCAATTCGTTGTTAGCCTTTAAGAATAATCTCTTTAATTCCATTCTTACAGAACCTTTTCACAAATATCCGATTCATAATCACCGACTATGAATTTGGAATTTTCAAGAAACTTCATATGCATTTCACGATTGTTGTCGACACCTATAAGAACAAATTCGGACAGAGCACTTTTCATCTTACGGATGGCGCCGTCCCTGGTATCCGCACATACTATGAGTTTTCCCAGCATAGAATCATAAAAAGGAGTTACCTCACAATTTTGATACAATGCGGAATCAAATCTCACATCCACACCGCCGGGAATATGAAGCAGTTCAACTCTTCCCACAGCGGGAGTAAAGTCTGCCGGATTCTCCGCACAGATCCTGCACTCGATCGCATGTCTGCTTCTTCCGATATCGGACTGAGAAAAAGGAAGAGTTATTCCCGCAGCGGTTCTTATCTGCCACTCTACGATATCGAGACCGCACACAGGCTCCGTAACCGAGTGCTCAACCTGGAGCCTTGTATTCATCTCCATAAAATAAAACTCTTCGCCTCTTACCAGAAACTCAACGGTTCCGACAGTCACGTATCCGACTTCTATCGCAAGCTTTCTCGCGGCTTCATACATGCGCTCCCTGGTATTTTCATCAAGCAAAGGTGCGGGGCATTCTTCAATGAGCTTCTGATTTCTTCTCTGAACGCTGCAGTCCCTGTCCCCCAGTATCAAAACATTTCCCGCATTATCGGAAAGTATCTGAACCTCCACATGTTTAACATGCTCGAGATATTTTTCCATGAATATCCCGTCGTCACCGAACGAGTTAAGTGCCTCTTTCTGCACCTGGGCAAATCCGTTTTCAATTTCATCTTCCGAGCGGATGATACGTATTCCTTTTCCACCGCCGCCGGCTCTTGCTTTCAGGATAACCGGAAGTCCGATCTTACGCGCCTGCTCTTTGGCATCATCCGCATCCTTTAAGATCCTGCTTCCGCTCGCTACAGGCACACCGCACTTTTCCGCAATGCTTCTTGCAACTTCCTTCTGTCCCATCTTCTCCATTACCTGAGATGAGGGTCCTATGAAAACAAGTCCTGCTTTTTCACATGCTGCTGCAAACGCGGGATTTTCCGACAGCATTCCGTATCCCGGATGTACCGCCTCCGCTTCTGTCTTTTTTGCTACAGTGATAAGAGCATCTATGTTGAGATAGCTGTCTTTAACAAGAGGTCCCCCGATGCAATATGACATATCCGCCATCTCCGCATGAAGGGCATCCTTATCCGCTTCGGAATAAACCGCAACGGTCTCTATTCCCATTTCTTTGCAGGCCCTGATTATCCTGACCGCAACCTCACCGCGGTTTGCAATGAGAATTCTGGAAAACATGCTACTCCCCTTTCTTCTTATCCAATATCGCAAAAGAAAACTCGCCGCTCATACATCTCTTGCCTTCGACGGACACTTCACCGCTGAGCTGATAAAGCGGATGGCATCCTCTTACGATCTTTACATCTATCCTGATCGTATCGCCCGGCACTATCTGTTTTCTGAATCTGACCTTATCAAGTCCCGTATAAACCGGAAGCACATTTCCCGAATTCATCCTGTCCTTAAAAAGAATACAGGCGGACTGTGCCATCATCTCGCACTGTATCACCCCGGGTACGATGGGATTGTCGGGAAAATGTCCCTGAAGAAAAAACTCATCACCGCGAACGTGATAATAACCCGTTGCACTTCCGTCTTCGTTTAAAACAACTTCATCCACGAGAAGCATCGGCTCTCTGTGAGGAAGTATTTCTTTGATCTCATCTCTGTTCATGTTAAGGCCCTATCCGATAATAAAAAGTGTCTGATGGTATTCAACGAGCGATCCGTTCTCCGCAAGTATCTTAATGACTTTTCCGTCAACGCTCGATCTTACTTCGTTCATCATCTTCATTGCTTCGATCGAACAAAGTACGTCTCCCTTTTTGACGATGTCTCCTTCTTTGACCGGAACTTCGTTCGAATAAAACACTCCGAGAAGAGGTGCTTTTATCTCAGTTCCGACGACTTCTGCGGATGAGTCTGAATTTTCCGGTTTAGAAGCGCTTGCCGCGTTCTTAGTCTGTCCCCGGTTCTCATTTGCAGCAACAGGCTGAGCAGTATATACCGGTCCTTTATATTCACGCTTAAGCGTAAGCTTCAGACCTTCTTCCTCAACACTCAGTTCAGTCAGATCAAGTTTTTCAAATAAATTTGCATATTCCTGTAATGAACCCATACCGTCCCTCTTTGATCCCTGTCAGATCTTCTTTAATGCGATCACGGCATTGTGTCCGCCGAATCCAAGGGAATTACTGATCGCATATTTAATGTCCGCTTTGACCGCTTTGTTGGGAGTGTAATCAAGATCACATTCCTCATCACGTTCCTTGTAGTTAATTGTCGGGGGAACAACACCGTTTGAAAGAGCAAGTACGGAAGCAATCGCTTCAACCGCACCCGTTGCACCCATCATGTGACCGGTCATTGATTTGGTCGAACTTACATGCAGATCGTATGCCTTATCACCGAACACCTTCTTAAGTGCCTTGGTTTCCATTGCATCGTTAAGATGTGTTCCGGTTCCGTGAGCATTGACATATATCTCATCACCGTCAGTGATACCTGCTTCTTTTACGACGGACTTTATTGCCCTTACCGCACCGTCACCTTCGGGATCGGGAGCGGTGATGTGGTATGCATCGGAGGTATTGGCATATCCCACAACCTCGGCATAGATCTTTGCTCCCCTCTTTACCGCATGTTCATATTCTTCAAGGAGAAGGATTCCTGCACCCTCACCCATTACGAAGCCCCCTCTTCTCTTATCGAAGGGAAGGCTTCCTTCTTCAGGGTTATCGGAGAGATTAAGTGCCTGGCAGTTAATGAATCCCGCCATTGCAAGTTCGTTTATGGAAGCTTCACTTCCGCCTGCGATGATCGCATCCGCATAACCGTGTTTAATGCTTCTGTATGCTTCACCGATCGTGTGAGTCGAAGTAGCGCATGCGGTTACTACGGGAAGGCTCGGTCCCTTTGCACCGAATTTTATCGAAACGGCACCGGTTGCCATATTGCTGATCATCATGGGAACGAAGAAAGGAGAAACCATCTCAGGTCCCTTATCATCGAGTTTTCTGGTCTCCCTTAAGGTAGAATTGATACCGCCGATACCGGAACCTATATAAACTCCGAAGCGTTCCTTATCAAGTTCGCTCTCAAGAATTCCGCTGCTTTCAACGGCCTGTTTTGCGGCAGCCATGGCATACTGCATATAAAGATCGGATTTTCTGATTTCCTGAACCGTGTCGTAGTAGTTCTTCGGTTCAAAATCCTTAACCTCGGCATCGAGTTTTACTTTAAGACGAGATGCGTCAAATCTTTTAATGTGATCTATTCCGCAAACACCTTCTGTAATACTATTCCAAAAACTATCAATATCGTTTCCAACAGGTGATACTACTCCCATTCCCGTTACTACAACTCTACACATACATTCCTCCGTCAACCTTGATCACTTCGCCGGTTATATATTTAGAAGCATTACCGGCCAAAAACAGTGCAAGCTGTGCCACATCTTCAGGCTCGCCCAAAACTCCCAGGGGGAGAGACTCTGCGATTGCCTTGGTCATTTCTTCGTTTAGTGCCGCCGTCATCTCGGTTGCGATATAACCGGGAGCAATGGCATTGCATCTTATATTTCTTTTTCCGTACTCTCTTGCCACGGTCTTGGTAAAACCGATAATACCTGCTTTTGATGCGGCATAATTGGCCTGACCCTTATTTCCCATAAGACCGACAACAGAGCTTATGTTAATGATGTTTCCGCATCTGTGTTTTACAAAGCTTCTGATGAAAGCTCTTGTCACGTACATACAACCTTTAAGGTTTACATCGATAACATCATCAATATCCGAATCTTTAAGAGCGGGAAGGATGTTGTCCCTTGTGATTCCCGCATTGTTTACAAGAATATCTATGCGTCCGTAATCTGCGAGGATCATTTCCGACATTCTTGTCACTTCTTCAGGATTCCTCACATCACATACATAGAGCTTTGCATCACTTCCCAGACTCTTTAACTGAGCCAGGGTCTGTCTTGCCGCATCCGATTCGGATGTGGCGATTATCGCAACATCGGCACCGTTTTCAGCAAACTTAAGTGCAATGGCTTTTCCTATTCCGCGAGTTCCGCCGGTTATAACGGCATTCTTATCCGATAACATTTACTTAAGTCCCTCCAAGGTGTTCTTCAAAGACTCCCTGTCACTGACATTAAAGATCCTGACATCTTTGAGTGTTCTTTTTACAAATCCCGAGAGTGCATTTCCGGGGCCGCATTCAATAAAGGTATCGACACCTTCTTCGGCCATCTTCTTGATGAGCTCTTCCCATCTGACACTTCCGGACACCTGCTTTGATATGTTCTCTATTCTTCCTTCTTTATCCGCAGGATATGCCGATGCAGTAAGATCCGAATATAAAACTCTCTTTGAATCAGAAAACTCATATCCGCCTTCCTTCAGCTCTTTGGCAAGTCCTGCTGAAGCGGATTCCATGTAAGGAGTATGGAATGCACCGCCCACAGGAAGATTTACAAACCTTACCTTTCTGTTCCCGAGTTCTTCGGTAAAAGCATCCATCTTCTCTTCACTTCCGGATACCACGATCTGTCCGGGACAGTTATAGTTGACCGGATAAACACCGGCTTCTTTACACAAAGCTTCAAGTTCATCCTTATCCATTCGAAGGACCGCAGCCATCTTTCCTCTGACCTTCTCGGCTGCATCCTGCATAAGCTTTCCTCTGACCGTCACGAGTTTAAAAGCCTCTTCGTAAGAAAGGAGCCCGCTTACCGCAAGTCCGGCTATCTCACCGAGCGAAAATCCCGCAACCGTATCGGGAACGATACCCTCCTTTTCAAGCGCGATCGCAGCTGCCATATCCGTAAGGAACAGGCAGGGCTGGGTGTTAACGGTCTGTTTAAGTTCTTCCTCGTTTCCCTCAAACATCTGTTTAAGAGTTCCCGGGCGGAGCGCCTCGGCCGTATCAAAAAACGACTTAACCTCCGGTATATCTTCATACAACTCTTTTCCCATTCCGGGATACTGGCTGCCTTGGCCCGCCAGCAAAAATGAAATCTTGCCCATAATATTTCCTTTAAATGTGTTTCAGATTGCCCCGTCCGGGATGAAGGGGGGTGAATCAGGGGATAGGGGTCCCCAACAGTGAGGAGGCCTCACTGCAGATTCCTGTAATAATTTCTTCGCAGGTTCCTTCGCTGTTTACGAGTCCCGCGATCTGCCCGCACATACATGAACCGCCTTTTACATCTCCGTCAATCGCAGCTCTTCTGAGAGCTCCCGCTCCCATGGCTTCGAGATCTTCGGGTTTTGTGGATGGATCCTGCTCCAGTTTATTGAACTCTCTGGTCATCCTGTTCTTAAGTGCGCGTACGGGATGGCCCAGACTTTTTCCGGTCACGATCGTATCGCGGTCGCGTGCGGATAAGACTTTCTCTTTATAATTCTCATGAACCCTGCACTCTTTGGCGGTAAGAAATCTCGTACCCATCTGTACCGCACATGCTCCGAGCATAAATGCAGCCGCCATTCCTCTTCCGTCGGCGATACCGCCTGCAGCAATTACGGGAATGTTAACCGCATCAACAACCTGGGGAACCAGTGCCATGGTCGTGGTTTCACCCACATGACCGCCGGATTCGCAGCCTTCGGCAACAACCGCGCTTGCTCCCATTTCCTCAACCATCTTTGCAAGTGCAACACTGGCAACTACACAAATCACCTTTACTCCGGCAGCCTTTAACTTATCCATGTACTTTGCGGGATTTCCGGCGCCGGTCGTAACAACCTTAATATGCTCACTGCAGACTACTTCGACTGCTTCGTCGATATACGGACTCATGAGCATCAGATTTACGCCGAAAACCTTGTCGGTAAGTTCCTTGGCCTTCACTATCTGCTCACGGAGCTGCTCACCGTTTGAATTCATTGCCGCGATAAGTCCGAGTCCGCCGGCTTCCGAGACAGCAGCCGCAAGATATGCATCCGCTATCCATGCCATTCCGCCCTGAAGTACAGGGTACTTGATCCCGAGCATTTCACATATCGGATTCTTTTTCATGAGATCTTCTCTATTCATTACTGTTCCTCAATGAACTTTGCGAGCTTTTCGATGGAAGTGATATCCTGTGAAAGCTCGATCTTGCAATCAAGTTCTTCCTGAAGCTGCATTACAAGCTCCATGATGTCGAGTGAATCAAGGCCAATCTCCGAAAAGGTATCGGTTGCCTGGATCTCGGAAGGATCCTTGTCAAGATACTCTGCAATAACACGGATGATCGTTTCAGTTACGTCTTTCATTTTTGTTCTCCTTTATATCTGCATATTTAATACGAGAAGGACTTTTATCCTTAAGCTCTTCAAGGATATGCTTGGGGCTAACCCCCAAGTCAAGATTATTTTCTGCCCACGTTAATACCGCATTCAGAACCCGATATTCATCGTTTTGGAAAAAACAAAGGATTATAATACAAAAAACCTTGGGGCAGACCCCAAGGTTTCCTTTGCTTTTCGTGTCCATATCATATAAAATAGCCGTGAGTTGCTCTATTGTTAATTTATTAGGAAGAAACAGATATGTCTGCTGAACAGAACAACTTAAGTAAAAACAGTGAATACACTCTTCAGGTCTCGGAGTTTGCATCCCTTTGCAACACAACAAGGGATACTCTGAGATACTATTATGAACAGGGAATTCTCGTTCCCTGGAAAAATCCCAAAAACGGATATCACTACTATTCCCCGGCTCAGATCGGTTCGTTCTTTTTTATCACAACACTCAGACAAACAGGCTGTTCAATATCCGAGATAGGTAAGATCATACACAACCTTTCAAGGGACGGCATAGAAGAACTGGCCAATACCAAGATAAGGGAAATGCAGCATGAAGCTTTCCTTATTACCAAGAAGATCTCCGCACTCCAGCTGGGAATGTGGATCCTCGGAAAATATACCTCACACAAACCCGGCGTCCCGTTCGTTGACGTGATGCCACCGATGAGCGTATATTCCAGCCCGATATCCGATAAGGATTCTTCGTACCACACCGGAGATATCGCCGAAGACATTTCGGCACACATATCGAGAACATCACACGATGATTCCCTTCCAATGTTCCCCGCCGGCGTAACCATCGACTATAATGATCTGGCTTCCGGCAAGTATGTCTACAATAATATAATCAGCCTTTCTTTCCTGCCCGCGGATAATATAGGAACATTTCCTCTTCCCGGAAGCAAAGCTGTCCTTTGTTATCAGGACAACAACACACCGGACATCGAGAAGACATATCGCAAAATGCTTTCCTTAATGAATAAAAAAGGATTCAAGGCTGTTTCGGATCTCTACTCGATAAGTCTTATAAATCTCTATGACGACGCCAAAAATCACACATACTTCAAGTATCTGTTCATATGTGTAGAATAAATCACTGTTTCAGGTAAAGATCATGTCCGAGAAAAAATTACTTAATTTCAAAAAGCACATCACAAGCCACAGAGTATTCAGATTCATGCTTGCTTTATTCGGCGGCGTTGCGGTTCTGATATTTGCGTTCATCGCCATATCATGGACAAGTTTTGACCGTGAAGATACCATCATCAGGTGGTCGGGAATATATGAAGAGCCCTGGGAAAGAGTTTATCCCGACGGAACAAGGGTCGCACAGGATCTTCCCATCCTGGCGGGTACCGATGAGCGCGGGCCCTTTGTGGTTGAATCCACTCTTCCCGATGTGATCGAAGAAGGAACGATCTTTTGCATCTTTGCATATAATGATGTCTACATCTATGTGGACGATCTGCTGAGAGCATCTTTTACCAACGAGAACAATCCTCTTCCCGGTCTGAACGAAAAGACGGTTTTTCTGCAGGTTAAGCTCTATCCCACCGACGCGGGTAAAACCATTAGGATCGAAAAGATCATGATCGACAGCGTGCAGGAAGGATTCTCAACGATCTTCTACGGTGATTCCCTCGGCGTATTCATGGAAATCGTCAAGATGGCGGGAATTCAGTTCGTACTTGCGTTCCTGTTATTCTTCTTCTCCGTTGCACTTGTCATCTTCTCTCTTTTCCTCAGGGGAAAATACGACGAGTGGAAACTGCTTCTTTCGATAGGATTCGGATTTGCACTTGTAACATTCTGGCTTCTTGTCGATAACATACTTCCCCAGTACATAACAGGTCTCTACTACGTAGACGGCGTATGGGGATATCTGCTGGTTACGATCATGATCGCACCTTTCCTGTATTTCATGAACGAAACCCAGAAGAGAAGATACGAGAAGGTATACATCGGCATACTTATGGTCCTTTTCCTGGCATTTGCGACCATAACGTTTTTACATGCTTCTGAGATATATGATTTCAGATATTCCACCGTCATCATAAACACCATCATCTCCGTTGCGATCATTGCAATGCTAACCACCATCGGAATCGATATTTCAAACGGTTTTGCCAGGGAATACATTTACGTTCTTATAGGAATGATCGGTCTTTCTGCAGGAAGCCTTGTCGAAGCCGTCATAATGATACTCATATCGGACAGAATAGACGGACTCTATATTCTGATCGGATTATACTTCGTGATCCTGATGATGCTCTTCCAGACCATCAGACAGATGAGACTCAGCAGGGACCAGATCCTTGAAGCGGTCCGTGCAAATAAATACAAATCCGAATTCCTTGCGAACATGAGCCATGAGATCAGGACTCCCATAAACGCGATCATGGGAATGAATGAGATCATCCTCCGCGAAAACATCTCCAAGGAAGTAAGGGAATGTTCTTCCAATATTAAAAGTGCGAGCGATTCACTTCTTGCCCTCATCAATGACATCCTGGATTTCTCCAAGATCGAAGCCGGAAGAATGGAGCTGGTAACCAACGATTATTCGCTCTCGTCACTTACGATCGATGTTGTTAAGATGATCGATGTTAAGGCTTCGCAGAAGCACCTTGATATGAATCTTTCCGTAAAAGAAGACCTGCCCGACGGTCTTTACGGAGATGAAAACAAGATCAGACAGATCATGATCAACCTTTTGAACAACGCGGTCAAGTACACCGAAAAAGGAAGTGTATCCCTTGATATCGCAGGTTCCGTTAATGAAGATACCGTAAGCCTTGAGATCAAAGTCAGCGATACAGGTATCGGCATCAAAGAAAAAGATCTCGGAAAGCTTTTCGAAAAATTCAGCAGAATAGACGAAAAGAGAAATAAAGATATTGAAGGCACCGGTCTCGGACTTGCGATCTGTGCGGGAATGGTCAAGTTCATGGGCGGTACCATAGAAGTTGATTCCACCTACGGTAAAGGGTCGGTATTTACCGTAAGAATCGACCAGGTCATCAAGGATAAAGAACCTGTCGGAAATATCGATGCAAAGTATAACAAAGCAAATCTTGTTATCGTTGACGAAGATTTCACATATACCGCTCCCCTTGCATCGATCCTTGTTGTTGATGACAATAAAATGAACATAGAAGTCGTAAAGGGACTCCTCAAAGATACGCTCATCCGTATTAAAGAGGCATCCGGCGGACGTGAGATGCTTGATATGATCTCGCATAACCATTACGATATCATATTCCTCGATCACATGATGCCGGAGATGGACGGTATAGAAACTCTTGAAAAGAGCCGCGATCTTCCGGTAAACAAATGCAGTGATTCACCCGTCATCGCCCTTACCGCTAATGCGATCAAGGGAGCCAGAAAAGAATATCTCGATGCCGGCTTTACCGATTATCTGAGCAAGCCCATCAAGAGAGATGAAATGCTCGGAATGATCCTGCAATATCTCCCCGAGGGAATGGTTACCAAATCCCCCAAGACAGAGATCAAACAGTCACAGCCCGAGCCCACATATCTGAAAGCCGCCGATGTTCTTGCGATCGACTACATAGACAAGAAATCCGCGATGAAGTATTGCAACAACGATGACAGCTTCTACGAAATGATCTGCGGAATATACGTTGAAGACCATGACGACAACGTGGCCAAGATCAATGAGAAATATGAAGCTGCGGATTGGAAAGAATACGGAGTACTGGTACACGCTCTTAAATCCAATTCCAGAAACATCGGTGCGGAAAACCTTTCAGATCTAGCCAAGAGAATGGAAGATGCATCTAATGCGGGAAACGAAGCATTTATCAGACAGCACCATGAAGAAGTCCTCAAAGCTTACGAAAAAGTAGTTAACAAACTCAAAAAATGATTTAAAAAAAGCTGGCAGCAAACGCTGCCTGCTTTTTAATTTCCGGAGCTTTTATAAAACCTTATACTGTATTTCCAGAAAGCATATGCAAGGATGTACATCACAAGTCCCAGAACCGGTGTGAGATACATAAAGAATCCGGGATATGCGGACA
>JAEEGL014242477.1_pt1 | contig 14993 bp, 17 predicted proteins | sample 9134231 | NCBI WGS metagenome assembly JAEEGL01 (sample SAMN16246548, study PRJNA631951) | gut metagenome | biome: gut microbiome; feature: rumen; material: fiber-attached | host: Bos | place: Iran: Karaj | collected 2018-10
CGCGCGAGAGCATCTCGCTGGTGCCCGGCAGGATGGTGGTACGAACGAAGACCGGCACATCGGGCAACTTGCGAATCAGCTCCTTCATCAGACGGAGGTCCTGTGTGCCGTCATCTTCTGTTGGGACATGAATCTGCAAGAAAGCGATGTCGATATTGCTCAAGTCATCATTATAACCCTTGGGTGGGTCGCTGATGAAGAGTTTGCAATCAGGGTTGTTGTGTTCCAACCAATCTTTGAGGGCTCCACCTACGAAGCCACAGCCGATAATTCCTACGTTGATCATATTTTATTGAATTGATATTTGATAATTGACAATTGAGAGTTGAGAGTCAGTGATAAGTTGAAAGATGAAAGTTGGGAGGCAAATGAAAGTGTATACCGTATAAGGTAGAGTATAGATAAATGTGGGCAAAATAAAGATATATTTGAGGTATCAGTCCACTACCACTAATTATTCTATTTCTATTAAAGGACTGTTACACTGTTCTTTAGCGTTCCAACCATTCCTGTGGATTTAACTGTAAGTAAATGTGTTTCACCTGTATATCTATCCTTACTCACAATATTCTCAACGGGTTGGTTTCTGTAAATCAATGCTGCCTCCACATCTTGTACGATGTTCGCAGGACACTCTGCGTATGAGTACAAAATATGTTCACCAGCATTCAAATGTTTTTTCCAAATAGAGTGGTCTTCATTTTTGTGCTTACCAACACGAGTATGAACATTGTCAGTACCCGTTCCTTTTCCTATGTAAATCACGCGTAATGGGGTGCAGGTTTCTTTTCCATTAACATCAACCTGAAGAGTGCAAGCATGTGCCACATATATGCCATCAACAATAGCTATACCCTCGATCTGCTTCTCTTGGTAAAAACCTTTGAACTCCAACTCAACAATTGTTGTCTTTGTCAATCCTTCACCCATTGTTATTATTTTTGTCATACTATACGTTTTTTCAACATTCTTAAAAGTTTACCTTTTATAATCATTTTGAATATCTACGTATCGCATCCACGATACTATCAGCATTCCATCGAACATCAATTACCGAACGACGATAAACTTCTTGAGATATATGCTCCTGTCCCCAAGGAATCACCCCGATAACATTTAGACCCAACTCTTTTGCCTTATCCATTTCCCACTGCATCCACTCACTATATGAAGCATATATGCCTTCTATAGCTAAAAGAACATCAGACTCTTGGAGTCGTCTAGTTATATTAGCTTTAACCACCCAAGCCAAATCCGAATTAATCGGACAGGTTTTTTCAATTTCCGTGTACTCTGCGGGAAAATACCCTCGACTATTTAAAAGGTCCTTCAGATTTTGAAGAACATTATCATAGTCCCATCTGTGACTAATAAACAACCTATATGTCTTTGCCATACTATGGTATGCGTATATTGTTTATTATGGACTCATTGTCACCCATAAATCCATTTAATTACCATTATTTGCTCACAAAGTTATTCTGTAATAATTCTCTCATCAATCTTGAACATCAATAGACTAATCAATATCAGCTTACGTAAAGCATCTTCTTTTGTTATTGTCTCGTTATCATGAGCCTTAGGATTTCTGATTCCAGTCATCACTCCCGCAAAAATGTCCATAAAACCCTGTTGTGTATCATGACCACTCTTTGACGCCGGAGTAGCAATTCTAATTATCGGGTTGCCTGGAGAAAACGCCTTACGCATCAGTCCTGCACCATCAAGTTCTTCTCCTGTCTGATCCAACACTATATCACGTACTCTTGTGTTCAAAGTTTTACAAGCAGCCTCCACAGCATCGGCATAATATCCATCTTTCATTCGATTTTTGGATACCTCAGAAACTAAAGGATGAACGAGTGACCAAAAATCATAGTCACTATCGTCACTATCATCCACTGGTTTTGCCTCCAACTTATTCGCAAATTCAGAATCGGCTTCAATCACTCCAATTGCCTGCTCTATCACATCACAAATATGACCATGAATATCAAGACCATAAGGAGGATCAAAAATGTAATCCAAAGGATTAATATTTTGCATCACATAGCCACCCGTTAAAGCAGGAGGTGCAACACTAATCAATTTCAGCGTTTGGGTCTTAATAAGAATGCGTTGAACCATTGGACGGTTTTTGTTCAAGAAAGATCTCGTTTCTTGATAGTTGTATTCTTTACGTGACCTAAGCTTTAACAGATGTGTTCTGTAATGTTTTAACAATTCTATGATTTCCTTATTCGTCATAATTCCATACACTTACCTGTAAACCACCTCCCACAGCATCCAATCATCCCTTTCGGGAACATCTTCGAGAGCGGGGTGATGTATGACGATGTAAACCTTGGCTATTCTGCCCCTTGCATCAAATTCTGGTTCATAAGAAATACGACCAATGTAACGATCATTGAATTGTTCAATATTGTCAAGATAGTTGATATAATCGTTAACACTATTCCAAATCCCTTTCTTAAAACTGGCGTCGACCAGATCCACTCGCATGTGGTCGTCGTTTTTGGCATCAGCTATCAGTTGTTTGAAGTCGGAATAAGTCATTTGGTTTTTAGGGTGTTGATGGTTGATAATTGAGAAATGCGAAGCATTAGACGTAGTCAATTGAGAATTGAGAATTTAGTTTAGAGTGGAGAGTCGGTGGGGAGTGTAGAGTTGGGAGTGTATAGTTTAGGGGGTAGAGTCAGATGGATAGTTTATGGGGTTTGTTTGGTTTATTCATTCCAGATGGGTCGAGCGCTATGGGGATAGGAAATTTCTGAGTTGAGTGGGTACCTGTATTTATTTGTTTTCAAGACATGTCTCAAGTAAGAAACCAACCCCATAATCCCTCTTTCGTAAACCAATTGTATCCGCCTTGATCATTTGGACACATAAACCCCAAATAGGAAAGGTCAGAACTGGAAAATACCGCAAATGTGTTTTGAGCACCAACCGCAAAACAACAAAACTCTTTATTTGCATTGAATATCAACATTAGACCTTGTGTGTTGGCTTGAACGGTAAAATAACAACAATCACAATTCTCTACCGAACAAATATAATGGCCCGAAATGTCGTTCGATCTAAATGGATCGATAACCCAATTCTTTTGGGGATCGATCTGCCAGTTCCGCTGTGGGTTGATCTGCCAGTTCCGCTGTGGGTTGATCTGCCAGTTCCGCTGTGGGTTGATCTGCCAGTTCCGCTGTGGGTTGATTATCCAATTTCTGGCTGGATTGATTTTCCAGCTCTTTTCAGGATTAACCTTCCAATTACGCCCTGGATGAACTTCCCAATTTAACAGTGGGTTTCTTTTGCTATTATTAATGGGGACTGGTGTCATTAGATTTCAGTATAAATAGCAATTGGGTCAATAATACATTCATTGTCAGTCCTTCCATTATATTGCTCTTCCAATCCATCTATCTTTTCAAGCAAATCAATTGTTGCTTTCTTCAATTCATTGCCTTCAATGTTTGGAATAATGGCTCTTTTGTTTCCACATTGTGTAACAATTCCCACAATCGTGAACTCTTTTTCAGACAAACGCGAATATTTCGAGATAAGCGTCTGTTCCGTTTCTTTTAAATTCTCTTGGTTTATTATAGCAGTATATAAAGTGTCGCAACCATCGATTGATAATCGGATTTCATAATAATCATGGTATCCGAAATTCATTACTGTTAAAACATTATCTTTGTCTTTTTCGTCAATCATCAATCCCTGCTCGATTAGGATTTGATCGACTTTCTTTCGCGCTGTTTTTTCTATTTGACTAATTTTGTTCTTCTTCTCCCTGTCGTTCGTTTGCTTTTTCATCTCAGTAACAGATTCTTTCAATGACTGGATATCTTTCTGCAATGATAATTCACCTAATGCCCTACCTATCTCATTAAAGTGTTGTAACGTATAGAGTATTTTTTCATAATCCTCAAAAATAATCTTACCTTTAACTTTAATGAAACTCTTATCTCTCAAATCGGCAATGTCGGTCTCTTTTACTGATTCGAAAAGCAAACCCCTTGAAACCAATTCCGCTTCAAATATATTATATGCAAAATCATGAAGATATCGCATCTCAGATTTAGCATTCCTCTGAAACATCATGTCTGCCATGAATCGTCCGCTCAAAAGCTGTCCTTTTTGTTCCTGGCTCTCTCCTGTCGCACTAACGTCTTCATTAAGGATATATTGGGTAATACCTTCAAACACTTGCGATGATAAAGAATACATTTTATTATCATCCAAATAAATAAAAGACTTTATACTCATTTCTTTCTAGTACTATTTACGAATTGCTTTTTTCTATGCTCTTTTTCCATCAAATATTCATCAATGCTTTGCTTCCTTTTTTTACCGGCCTTTCGCCACAAACAAATAACCCCCGCCGTTATAAATAGAACTACCACAATAAGGTAAACGACATCTATGAATCCCAAGTTATTCATGATTTGTCAATTTGTTTGATGATATAAAAACTATAACCCAAAGAAAACGCACAGAGTAATACCGAGGTAATCTTAAGCGTGATACCTCTCAAAACTGGTAATTGCAAGAACTCATTTAAATACAATACACCAAGATTTACGGCCAAAAAAATTATTGTAATTATTGACCACCAAGCTTTATCCTCCTTAAAAGCATCTTTGGTTTTATCATTCTTTTTTAAACTATTCAATTCGTTGATGTTTGTAAGATTCAAAGTCAATCCCAAAAACACAAAGTCAATTGGGTTGAAAAACATACTAATTGATATGTCTTCTAAAAACAATAGAATAAAACAACGGATGACAAGAGGCAGGGCACCCACAACCAAAGTATAATGAAACCAACGCTTTGTATTCATTATGATATTATAATTTCAATCCTTTAATCAACGCGTCAAACTCTTCAAAATATGCTTTGAGTTTTATCGTGTCTAATTCGGGTAGTAAGCGACTGAAATCCCTAATCTTATGATATTCCTTTCCACTATCCTTGTACAGCAAGGCCAACATTTCACTTGGTTTGGTAATCTCCATCACATTACGTTGAGGCAGTTTTACCGTTTCTATTTTGTTTTTATGTAGTATTTCTGGTTGAGACAACACCCACGCTTCTGATTCTTGTATCATCAAGAAAGTATTGTCAATCGTACAATCCTTTTTCCTGTTCGGTTTTCCTTCGTTAAAAAACGAGCAAACAGACTCCTTGTCCGATACTGGACTGTCTGAATCGACCAAAAGAAATCTTTGTTCGCCAGGCGTAAGAGGAGTAGAATGAAATTTGTCGATAGTCTGATTCTTTCCGTCACCCATAATTACTCTAGGCATATTACCTGGAAGTTCTTTTTCAAGCAATTTGGCAAAGGCCTTTCTCAAGTCACCATTGTCCATCTCATGCGAACCTTCAATATAGATTACTTTTTTCATAAATTATATCTAAATTGTTTTAATAGCGATTCCCACCAAGATCACCATTGCGCCATAATGACCCAGCCGCATATTGGGAAGCCCAATTCACAAATTCTTTATCCTTAAAAGACTTGACAGAAGTTTTGTTGTTTTCATCTTTCTCAAAAACAATAATATTCTCAACCGACACTTGGTTCAGAATATGATCACTATGGGTGGAAATAACGTATTGCGTTTCACCGGTTGTTTGCAGAATGGCTTGCATCAGCTCGCCAACCATATCGGGATGAAGACCCACTTCCGGCTCGTCGATGCAAACCAATTTGCCTCTTTTGTGATTGAAAATGATGGACAATAGACATAAATACCGCAATGTGCCATCGGAAATATGGGTGACATGTACTGATTTGTTTAGGCCCCTCTCGTCTAGGAGCAACTCTATACTTGTCCCCAAAAAATTGAAATCGAATCCATTGAAGAGAGGATTCACTGCATTAAGGGCGTCAGCAATACCCGTGTAACTATTTTTATCGTTGATTTTTATTGAATTAAGCACCAACGGCAGATTGGATCCATCAGGAAGCAATCGGCTTGAAGGACCTGGAGGTATAGGCTTGCGCATATCACTTTTTGCCGTAGTATCAAAATAATTATATAGAGCGATGTCTTTTATGGCTTCTCTCAATGTGTAAATCTGATAATAACGGTCTTTGTCAACTAACTGGCATAATATCGATTCAGCAGCATTATCCAATTCATACCTTACCGTTTCTTGATTATTCGACAAACCTTCCCTAACAAAACCCTTTCCTTGATCCATTTGCATATAACGATAATTTGTCCGGCCTTCACTCTTCGTATGAAAACTTTCACAAATATAATAATTTTGAGACGAAGCGACCTTGTGAAAACGAATCCTATAGAAAACCGGCTCTTGAAAATGATATCCATATTGTCCCAATATGAATGGGTCAAATTCATATTCCAACTCAATTTTGGGATCTTGACGGTTGTCGCCCAAATAATGGACAGCATCAAAACCACCCCATTTATTGATAATTAAATCTGACATGTCGCCATCGCTAATAACGGCTTTAAGAACATGTATCGCTTTGATGAGATTAGATTTACCCACACCATTAATGCCAATAAGCACATTTAACCCATCGAGGCCTATAGTTTGTGTACCAAAACTAAAAAAATTCTTTAATCGAATTGACTTTATCATTTAACTTGTTGTTTTATTGATGGGACAAAAATACAAAACTTCTAAAATAATCAAAATACCACATACCTAATCTCACCAAATCTTACATCTGACCCGTTTTCTCACGGCTCCGCCCCGTCAGTCAAGAGATGTTTGATGGAAGATGTTAGATGTGTTATGTTTGGATGTGAGATGTTGGGGCTTTCTTCTGTCCGAGACCCTCACTTCTAACATCATCACATCTTACATCTTCCCTCCTCTTTTCACGGCTCCGCCCCGTCAGTCACAATTTGTGGTGACAAGGGGCTGGTTTATAGTTGGTTTCACGGACAACTTTTAACGATGGATGTTTTGGTTTTTGGTTGCCCGGGGTGGATTTTGGGGACAAAGGTAGTGAATTTAGTTGAGAGTTGAGAGTTTATAGTTTAAAGTCGGTGGTTGATTTCTAACCGCCATCCTTTTATAGGAACATTCTACCCCATCAACTTCGTTATTTACTTACCCTCCTGCAGAGATTCATCATCATACAACACATACACTCTTTTTGCGTAACGTATTGCAGAAGTGTATGTGCATATTATACAAAACACCAGCAACACCCCAAGAAACTTTGCACTTACCAAAACCAAATTTCCAACACCTAAGGAGTAATTCGAATTGAGAATCGACAAAGCCAAACAAATAAGCAAATCAACAACTAATCCTCCTGATAAATTACGGAAGAAACCATAAGTGCAATTAAACTCAAAAGCCAATGGATCTTCGCGACAAGTCTCCCTGATTTTCTCAAATGCTTCCTTTGCAACTTTTTTACGAACCAGACGCCCTTTAGGGTTATCACCATCTGTATAAATGGCATCAATACCATTTTCCTTTGCCTTTTTTAGGATTCTTTCTTTACGTTGATCAGAAAATGCACCATTCTTTTTCTTCATCAAATTAGCAGCCGGACGACCTAAAAGAAAGAAGAGAGGTGCTTCGACTATAAGAACGGATATCTCCCGGATTGAGGACTGGAAGAAAAACAGCAATGCCGGCACGATGGCACCAAATGATAGAATCACCCTTACAATGTAACGTACGCTACTTATTTCAGCCGTGTATTCCTGAAAGAAATATACAGCAATTAGCAGGGGGAACACTAAGCTAACAACTGCAGGGTTTCTACGAGCCCAATTGTTATACTTTGCATCACGACGCTCTTGATTGACTTCACTCATTATTTAACTTATTAAATTCGTTTGTAATTTCTTCAAACAATAGTTTTAATTCTTCATTATCCGTTCCTAAAGCAGTATTCCTGGCTTCTTCTAATATTATATTCGGGTCCCCGTCTTTTGCTATCAATTTTTCACGGCAATAATTCAACACGGCCTTATTATATAGATCTTTTTCCTCTGTAGTTTCCGATATTTCCTTAGCAATATCTATTGCTTCTTTGTATTTATTAGAGCCTTCTTCTATTAGACCACTTCTATATAGAATAAGACCTTCTGTTGCTGGTATGCAAACCTTCATACTTTGTGTTTCGTCTTTTCTGCTTGAACGGTTTAGTTTCCTAAAAGCATCCATAGCTGTGGCAAGATCATTGGCTCTTGCCGAGCAATAAGCCTTATTATTCAACAAAAAAGGACTATTGTCATCAGACCGAAGACCCACGTCCAATATTTCAGAAGCTAAAGCAAAGTCCTTCAAAAGGTTTGTGCAAATGGTATAACCAATATTAATCGGCTTGTGGGCAAACGGCATATCACAAATCCAACTCACCGCCTCATGAATTGCTTGGTCTGCATCACCTTTGGTTATGGCCTCAATGGTTCTGACCTCATAATCATTATGAACCGGAACATCAAATTTCAGAGATAAATGTTCAAACGAATTAACCCACTGAACTTGTGCCAATGAATTGTCATTGGGGTCTATTAGAGCCTTACGAAAGAGCTTGTTGCTTTTTCTTGTTGCACCAGCAGATAATTCCAATGTGCCTATTGAACTTGCAAGTTCTGTATAACCAAATGGGCTACAATTGCCAGACTCTATTATATCTCTTCCTTTCTTAACATAGTTAGATGTTTTTTCACGTAGCATGTTAATGGAAATCTCCGCTGCCATCAACCAAGGATCGCATGCGACAGCACCTTTTGCACGGATTACATCATGGGCTCTATCCTTATCCTGAAGATGCAAAAAGAATCTAGCTGCAGAGCGTGCCACAAATCGGTCGGTTGCACCATAGTGTAGTGCTTGCTCTATTGCATCCTGCGCTTTCTTAGTTTGGCCCAAAAGCAAATATGCTCGTGACAAATCAACATACAAATATGGATTATATGGAACAAACTGAAGACGTAGGCGCAAGTTATGAATATAATCATAAATATTCTTAGTGGCCGTACATTCTCTCAATCGTTCAGCTTCTTTAGTAAATAATGATTTTACTGACGCATCAACGCCCATTACCCTTTTGGCCGAGCTCAGCATTGAATAGGTTGCAGCATTTTCTCTATCAAGAATAAATTTGGCCGCATCCTTAACCGTATCATTATCTTCCTTTCCATTTGTTATTGCAGCACTAATTAAATCTCCAGCCCTGAAAAGAGATTTATGTTCTTTCCATAGCTCAACATAATCATCAATTACATAGGTTTCGCCTTTACGTTGCGACAATCTCCATTCATTCAATTCGCCCGCTTCAAGCGTTGCCTCATAGTAACGCCAATTTGGGACCACCCTTCTTTGTTTAGGCTTATAACTTAGATCCATTGAGCAAACTTTTTCGTATTAATCTTTCAGCAAGCGTACCAGCATAATCCAATGAAGATATCGCCTTTTCTATCTGTGATTGGGTTGATTGGGGTTGATTATCATTTTCTCTGCAACGGCTTTCAGGGTCGGGGTTACCTAATTGTCGGATAATTCCAATGATTAAGTCCTCAAGTTCCTCGAATGGAATGTCTTTCCTAATTGTGTCTAAAGCCCTACTAAATGCATAATCCAAATGGTTTTTCAAATCCTTAAAAAGGCCATTATAATTCTCAGGACGATGACTTTCGGGCATAAAAGGCATAATCAACGCATTCAGACTCACACCTGTAATATAGTAAGTTATCAAACTAGCAAGGAGATAGCAATCCGTTAATCTCTTGGATAGTTTTAAATCCGCAACGTGATAACCATATTCCCGCTCAATAGGCGCATAATTATGGTCACCAGGGAAAGGATCGTCTTCAAAGGGGCTTCTTATAGTATCACATGTTGAACATCCCAAATCCCCAACTTTTGTTGTTTTCTTATTGTTAAATGTAAGAATGTTTGAAGGTTTTATATCCTCATGGGTAATACCCACAGTGTGCAATTGCTGCAATCCTACTGCAACTGAATGTAGAGAATGTAATCTCCAAGCAAAATCCAACTTAACAGAATCAGCCATCGCATCAATCACATCGCCATCAGCTTTCTCAAAAATAAGATAATACATAGGAACGAAAGTCTGGTCATCAAGGCTTTCATTACCAGCATATAAAACCATGGTTACATTCGTGAGGTGTTTGTCTTTACAATAATTACAAACGTCCCTTTCATATGTATATTGATCAAGCACTTGTTTAAAAGCATCCGCAGGGTCCTCATCTGGGCTAAGACGTTGAATATGCTCATTTATATCCAACACTTTCATGAACCTCTGCTGCTCTTCTTTCTCAACCATATAGCAAACCGAAAACTTACCCTTCTGTCTGTTGTCCCGTGGCTCAATCTTTCTGATGACCTTCCATCCAGATTTCAGCGTTCGCCCTTCTAATGAATATATCTCCTTGTATTCTCTCATTATTTATATCGTTTGTTTATAGCTACACATATGTCTATTGCTTTTTTATATTTCTTTATTTATTCTTTCATACAATTACTATTCTTTCTTTCCTGTCTTCTCAATTCTCCCCTTTATCAGCTAGTGGTAATGTTTAATGACCTTCTGAGGATTGAGGTTCGTTGCATCATGAATCATGGGACGGTTCCCTGATCCACTTGAAATAGTCTTATGCCTTTCGACACCACTCCGTCAAATCCCTATCAGGCACATAGTCTTTCATGGCACTAACAGGAAATCGGGCATGGTTCAAAACCACGGCATCGCTAATAAACCCGTCACATTCGGTTTCTGTCATCAAACCTTTTTGCATCGCTATGTAAAGGATGTCGAGGCACCCCAGGTACTCTATGCCGTTCGCGTCGCAATACGTCTTGATGTCGCTGAAATTACTACTCGCTATTACCTCTTTCCCATATTTGGCCATGGCCATGCAGGCTCGTTCACCCTTGTCTCGCAAGCCGTCCTCTTTCTTGATCCGATAAAACTCTTTCTTTACGTTTTCCACATGATAGGGAAATTCTATAGGTTTGCTTTTGATGGACGATAACCAAGCATCCACTTTTTCCTTCCGGTCAGTATCCCATGGATGACGACAGGCTTCTTCGTAAACCACATCGAGAACGAATAAGATATTAGGTTCAAAGATCTTTGCCAATCGGGAAATGTTTCCTGTGGCAATGAAGTGTGAAATGACATCTGTGTCAACCAAAACAATCTTATAGTTCGCCATCCTCCTCTATTTCTGTTTTCAAGTCAATGCCAATGTCTTCCAAGAGTTGATAATATTTTGCCTGGGAGATGCGTCCTTGTTCGAACAACTGCCTCGCCTTGATGTTGTAGTCACCCACAAACTCATCTTTTCCCGTTTTTTCATATAGTTCCGTGGCATATCCATGCGACTTGGCAGTTCTTATCACATCGCGAGCAAAGCTTTCGTAACCATTTTCATCAAGCCACCCAATGTCCTTCAGCCGATACAGCAACATGGCACGAGAACAGCGAAAACGTTGCTCGGTTTGCAGCAAAGTGCCAAGCGTGATGCCGTTCTTGTGTTGCTCATCGAGAGGAATCGACATTTCCAACCCTCCTTTTGGCAGCATCAGATAAGATGCAAACCAATCAGCAAGGTATTCCTGTTCGTTTTTTTCATCAAAAAGCGCTGTCTTCTCATTGACAAATGAGAAACCTTCTTGATACAGCAGGTGATACAACTCGTGACAAGCGGTGAAACGCTGATGTCCGAGGGCCTTGGCTGTGTTGACCATCATGAATGACAAGTTCTCGCCATTCCGGTCGGTCACACGAATGGCCATGCCTGAAATATTGTCGCTCGTTGGTTGGAACAAGGCTTGAACATGTTTCATCCGAAGCGCACTATGAACGCTAATGGGCATGGTGTTGAGAAGATGCAATTCTTCTCTCAACGTAGCAGCAAGAATAGCCGCTTTTGACTTAAGTACAATCTTACTTGCTGATTTCATTGCTCATTAACGTGTAATTCTTCACAATCCTATGGAACTTGGTTATGGCCTGAAAATCGGTTTCACCATCCTGCTTTCGATAAGCATAAACCAATGAAGGCTGGAGATTGCTTTTGTCGTCCTGCATCAAGTCATATTCCTCGACATAGTACAACTCGGCAAGCTTCTCCAAGGCCTCTGGAGGTATGGTGGTTTTACCCTCTTCATATTTGCAATAAGCAGGTTGGCTGATACCCAAGAAGCGTCCTATCTCTTCCTGATTATAACCAAATTGCTTTCGTAAGTACGATAAGTTATCACCGATTATTATATCTAATTCACTCATATTAAATTAGTTAAACTGATTTGGATTGCGATTTGACACTGCAAAGATAAGAACAATTTGGTTATAAAACCAATCGTTTTAGCTGAATTTTTATCAAATTTATAACCTTCCGTCCACCATCTTCCTTGTGTATATATACTGAATTTTATTTCATGTAATATTCCTTATACCACTCGGCAAAGGCTCTGAGGCCTTCTCTCAAGGTTATCTTCGGCGTGAAGCCGAAGTCACGTTCCAAAGCAGTAGAGTCTGCATATGTTGTAGGAACATCTCCAGGCTGCATGGGCACCAGCTGTTTGTGGGCTTCGAAGTCATAGTCCTCGGGCAACACTCCTGCACGCACAAGCTCTTCTTGCAGGGTCTGCACGAAATCTAGTAGGTTCTCGGGTTGTCCCCCACCGATGTTATAAACCTTATAAGGCGGGATGGGTAGGCCGTCCTCGCCCGTGCGCTTCTCAGGGGCTTTCTTCATTACCCTCACAATGCCCTCCACGATGTCGTCCACGTAGGTGAAATCGCGACGACAGTTGCCGTAGTTGTAGATCTGGATGGTCTCGCCACGCAACAGCTTGTTGGTGAAGCCGAAATAAGCCATGTCGGGACGGCCGGCAGGGCCATAGACGGTGAAGAAACGGAGACCCGTGGTGGGGATGTCGTAGAGCTTGCTATAACAGTGGGCGAAGAGCTCGTTGCTCTTCTTGGTGGCGGCATAGAGACTCACGGGGTTGTCCACACGGTCGTCAACACTGAAGGGGACCTTCTTGTTGCCACCATAAACCGAACTGCTACTGGCATAGACCAAATGCTGAACACCATGGTACCCATCCATCTTACATCTTACATCATCCATCGAATGCCTACAGGCTTCGAGGATGTTATAGAACCCGATGATGTTACTCTCGATGTAGGCGTCGGGGTTCTCGATGCTGTAACGGACGCCGGCTTGGGCGGCGAGGTTAACTACAATATCGAACTGATAGTCAGTAAAAAGCTTATTTATTAGATCCTTATCGGCGATGGAACCCTTGATGAATTGATAATTGATAGTTGAAAATTGAGAATGAAGGGTTTCAAGTTCTTTTAGACGGTATTCCTTTAGGGAGACGTCGTAATAGTTGTTGAGGTTATCGAGGCCGATGATGGTGCCGTCGGGCATCTCTTTGAAGAGACGCTTGACGAGGTTGGCGCCGATGAAGCCGGCCGAGCCTGTGACAAGTATGCTTTTCATATAAAGTGTCTTTTTTGCTGCCTGACGGCAGAGGTCAGTAAATTGCCCTAAATGCGGAGTAAATTGGAAGTAAATTCCCTCTTTCTTCCTTCATCAGAATTTACTCCTCATTTACTCTATAATTTACTCAAAATTTACTCTCCCCGTCCTTGGACGGAACAGCCACCAAGTATTTAATCCCTTTTGAAGATATCTCTAGTATAAACCTTTTCCTTAACGTCATCAAGGCAACTGTCGTAGCGGTTCGCAATGATGGCCTGGCTCATGGCCTTGAACTTCGCGAGGTCATTCACCACTAAGCTGCCGAAGAAGGTCGTCCCATCCTCTAAAGTCGGCTCGTAGATGATCACCTTCGCGCCCTTGGCCTTCACACGCTTCATCACCCCTTGGATGGACGACTGACGGAAGTTGTCGGAGTTGGATTTCATCGTCAAGCGGAACACACCGATAACGCAATCTTTCTCCTGGCTGGCGTCGAAATCCCCACGATTGTAATAATCATAATACCCAGCCATCCGCAGCACCTGATCGGCGATGAAGTCCTTACGGGTGCGGTTGCTCTCCACGATGGCACGGATCAAGTCCTCCGGCACGTCCTCGTAGTTGGCCAGCAACTGCTTCGTGTCCTTGGGCAGGCAGTAGCCTCCATAGCCGAAGCTCGGGTTGTTATAATGGCTGCCGATGCGCGGATCGAGACAGATGCCATCGATGATGGCCTGCGTGTCGAGACCCTTCACCTCGGCATAGGTGTCCAACTCGTTGAAGTAACTCACGCGAAGAGCCAAATAAGTGTTGGCAAACAGCTTCACAGCCTCAGCCTCCTTCATCCCGATGAAGAGCATCGGCACATCCTGCTTGATGGCCCCCTCTTTCAGCAAGGCGGCAAACTGATGTGCCTTCTCCGTGAGCCAGTCGAGGTCGGTGAGGGCCTTGATGGCCTCATTCTCCTCCTCAAAGGCCTCGCTCATCATCTTGGGGATGCCCACGATGATACGAGAGGGATAGAGGTTGTCATAGAGGGCCTTGCTCTCCCTCAGGAACTCGGGCGAGAACAGCAGGTTGAACTTCTTCACGCCTTGTTTCCTGTATTTCACATAGAGGCTGCGGGTGTAGCCCACGGGGATGGTGCTCTTGATGACCATCACGGCGTTGGGGTTCACCTTCAGCACCAAGTCGATCACCTCTTCGACATGCGAGGTGTCGAAGAAGTTCTTGGTGCTATCGTAGTTGGTCGGCGCCGCGATGACCACGAAGTCGGCATCACGGTAACCCGCCTCGCCATCCAATGTGGCACGGAGGTTAAGGGGCTTATGGGCCAGATAGTCCTCGATATAGTCGTCCTGGATGGGCGACTTCTTGTGGTTCACCATGTCGACGCGCTCGGGGACGACGTCCACGGCGGTGACTTCATTATGTTGTGCCAGCAACGTGGCGATGCTCATGCCGACGTAGCCGGTGCCTGCGACGGAGATTTTCATATTGTTGATGTTTGATGGAAGA
>JAEEGL014315097.1_pt1 | contig 14993 bp, 11 predicted proteins | sample 9134231 | NCBI WGS metagenome assembly JAEEGL01 (sample SAMN16246548, study PRJNA631951) | gut metagenome | biome: gut microbiome; feature: rumen; material: fiber-attached | host: Bos | place: Iran: Karaj | collected 2018-10
TAAGAATACTATCTACAGATCCAACTGACGTTCCGCCAAACTTTAAAACCTTCATTTAATAAAATGGTTATTAATCCCAATAATATGTGTTTGATGTCTTTCCAAAAAGAGTGGAGTTGACAAAATTTGTGCAAAGATAATCATTTTTTTACATTCAAAAGGTTCAAATCCTCTTTATTTTAATAATAATGTGATTTATAAATTATTTATTTATCATAATGCCGATTATATAATTATTACTTATGAAGTCTGAAATAGATGTTTATTTCGGACTAATATATCATACGATTGCAAAAAATATTACAAAAGAACTTAACAGAAATCTTTCGCGAAAAAATTTAAAATAGAATTTACAAGAAGCAAAAATCGTGTTTTTGAGACTAAAATTACGTAGTATTCATCACAAAACTATGCTTTACGGACTCTAAAGTATATCTTTATCCTCGTAATTATATGTTTTTTCTCTTCCAAATATATGTTTAATAATGCTCAAAAATGCTCGTTTTTGAACGAAAAACGAGCATTTTTAGAAATAAAAACTATCGTCTATTTTATAAGCCATTGATATTCAAAACTTTATACCATAGACGAAAAATGAGAATTTTTTAATCCGAAGTCAAGGTTGGTGAATTTCAACGCATTCTACAGAGCCGTTTTTGTGAAGTTATCTTGACAAGTAACAAGAACTTATTTAAACCTCTCAATCAATTCCAAACACATACGGCTGTTGTGATATGGGCATTTCCAGAAACCAGCTTTATCATCGTCCAAATTAAGCGAACCATCTTTGTGGCGACTCCAAAACCATTCACCATCTTTATAGTCTATTAATTTATCCTTGATATATTGCCAACCAGCCATGGCTCTTTCCAATGCCATTTGATTACCGAAATGTTGATAAATGTTAATCCATCCTACAACATTTTCAGCTTGTACCCACCAATGCAAATCACTATCAACATACCCTGTATCGAGATTTGCCTCATGAATCATAGAACCATCTGGATTAATACCTTTCTCGGATGCTTTGGCAACGAGTTGAACAATGGGTTCTACTTTTGCTAAAATATCCTTGTCTCCAAGCACTAATGCGGCTTCATGAATGAGCCATGAACATTCTATATCGTGCCCATAACTTTCCAATTGTCCCGCTCCACGAGTCCAATCTATTTCGAAGAATAGATCTAAATGATGTGTCTTTGGATTCAGGATTTTATCCATAAATATGAATATGAGATTGCGAAGAGCAGCCTCTACCCTATTGAAAATTTCCATAGGAACAGTAATTGCCACGGGAAGTACAGCCCCAATAGCGGGCACATAATTGCATGATTCAGAAGCATGGAACTCTTTTAAACAACGTAATAAGTTGGTATAGGGTTCTATAATATGTAAATGAGTGTTCTGAGATTTTGGATAGTTAGCATCAAGTTCGGACAAACGCATATCTGCAATAGGTTTCCAATCTTGTGTACAAGCCTCAATATATCCATTATTCTCATGATCAAAAGCATGTTCTTCAATACAATCGAATAATTGCAAGGCACATTCTAAAGCCTCACGATCGCCTGTTGCACGAGCATATTCGGTCATTCCATATATTACAAAACCAATGGCATAGAATTGTTTCTTAGTATCAAGAGGTTTTCCTTCATAGTCAACACTCCAATAGACACCACCATATTCTATATCTACGAAATGGTCAAAGATATAATCTTTTGCGCGTTTTGCAGCTTCAAGATATTCTGGATTATGCATGACACGATAAGCGGCAGAAAACGCCCAAAGTATACGTGCATTGAGTATGGCACCTTTTTCCGCATTAGGATGTAAAACACCATGTCCGTCAATACGACCATAGTAGCCCCCATGTTCGTTATCAGTCATCTTATCAATCCAGAAACGCAGGATGTTGTTTTCTAACACATCCTGCATTTCTTGTTTCATAATCTCTATTTTGTTCATTACTTCTTAATAGGATACTTGTAGATTAAGAATATCATGATAAAAGCGATAGCTGCTGGGAACAATGAGAAGAGCGACCAAATCATACTTCTCACCGATTCTTCGTTCGTTATCGTAATAACGGTTTCTCCTGTTGCTGCATCAGTACCGGAGATGAATCCTGACAAACCTAAAAACAAAGCTACGAGTGAACCAGAAATAGCTGTTCCAAACTTTTGAGCCATTGTTCCAGACGAGAAAATCAAACCAGTAGATGAGGTTCCATTCTTCTCTGTTGCATAATCAGCTACGTCAGCATACATAGACCAAAGCAATGGTGAATAAAGACCTACGCCTACGGAAGTAAGAATGACAACCGCAATCATCACCCAAATATAGGCAGGATCCATTGGAATGAAGAAGAATACAACAGAAAAAATGACACAAATAAAAGCAGCGATTGTAAATGCTTTGCTCTTGGAACCTATCCATTGCGTGAACTTAGGCGAAATACCACCAAAAATCATACATGTAACCTCGCCAAAGGTCATGAATACGGTGTAGTTGATAATCAGACCACTTACTGTAACGTCACCATGCAAGCAGTATTCCAACAAATAACCAGCTACTGCATAACGGAAACCATTGAAGAAGTTGGTACATATACCGATAAGCGTCAAGTATATCCATGGCTTGTTCTTAAACAAGTCTGCAAAAGGACGGAAAGAGAATTTCTCCGCACGAACTGGTTTCAATCTTTCTTTTGTAAGAAGACCGCACGCCAACGTCATAATTGTTGCCAAGCAACCAAGTGAAGCTCCTAATACAGCATATTGATGTGCTTCGGTTCCACCAATCATTTTCTGGAGATATGGAAACGACAACAACGTGATAAATCCCATTGCGTATGCTCCCACCATTCTGAAAGAAGAGAATTGGTTTTTCTCGTTATCATCAGCAGTCATTACACCCAACAACGAACCGTATGGAACGTTAACGGCTGTATATACAGCCATCATCATTAAATATAATGTATAAGCATAGATGCGTTTACCCGTAGGACCGAAATCTGGCGTGTACAACAACAATGCAAAGATAAGTCCAAAAGGAATGGCACCAAAGATAAGCCAAGGACGATAAGTTCCCCAACGCGATTGTGTGCGGTCAGCCAAACTACCCATTAACGGGTCTGTGATAACATCAAACATTCGGGCAATAAGCATCAAGGTTGCGGTGTCAGCAACCGTAAGGCCAAAGATATTGGTAAAGAACAACGGAAATGCAATAGACATCACTTTCCAAGTAATACCACCAGCGGCCGCATCACCAAGAGCATAGCCAATTTTTTCTTTTAAATTTGTCATACTTTGTTTTTCTGAATAAGTTTCTTAATTGTTTCCACACTTGAAGCCGTATAAAGTCCATCTTGTGGAGTGTTCATACAATAGTCAATCAGTTTGTCAATCGTTGAAGTAGCTACATGCATTCGCGTGTCAGCAGAAGCATAGTAGATGAAAACACGACCGTCTTCATCAGCAATCCATCCATTGGCGAAAGCAACATTCATCACATCACCAATGTATTCCCATCCTTCAGGAACGAGGAAATATCCACCAGGTTGGGCAATCACGCGCGTTGGATCATCAAGTGCAGTCATATACATATATAATACATATCTCAATCCGCTTGCGCAACCACGAACACCATGAGCCAAATGAAGCCATCCACGATCTGTCTTAATAGGATGAGGACCTTCACCATTCTTTACTTCCATAATGGTATGATAATGACGAGCATTAATTATTTTCTCTTCTTTCACCTCTGCATGAGTAATATCGTCTACCAATGCCCATCCGATTCCACCACCAGAACCTGCATCGATAAAACCATCTTGAGGACGAGTGTAGAAAGCATATTTGCCATTGACAAATTCAGGGTGAAGAACCACGTTACGTTGTTGACTCTTACTCTTTAAGTCTGGAAGACGTTCCCAATTCTTAAAGTCTTTCGTACGAGCAATGGCAGCCGTAGCCGTAGCAGCACTCAAATCACCTGGTTGAGAGTCATCATGACGCTCAGCACAGAACACGCCATAAATCCAACCATCTTCATGAGCGGTGATGCGCATATCGTAGATATTGGTAGCTGGGATAATATCATCAGGCATAGTTATCGGTTCTTCCCAGAATCTGAAATTATCAATGCCATTAGGACTTTCTGCTACAGCGAAGAAAGACTTACGATCTGCTCCTTCAACACGAACGACAAGCAAATATTTACCATTCCATTTGATAGCACCTGAATTGAGCGTCGCATTCATCATAATGCGTTGCATCAAATAAGGGTTGTCTTTTTCATTGAAATCATATCGCCATTCCAATGGCGTATGCTCTGCCGTCAAGATGGGGTTCTTGTATTTTTCATAAATACCATTCCCCCACTCCACTGGTTCGTTTTTCTGACTTAGCAACTCTTCATGATGTGCTTTGAGTGCAGCCACTTTTTTTTCAAAATCAGTCATGTCTTATTTCTATTAATTAATGTCCTTTAAGAATAAGGTGTTGTCTGCTTCATACAATTTCTTAAAATCAGCAGCACTCACTTGCTTTGGATCGGGTGCGAAATATTCATGCTTTGCATTTCTCCATGTCAAGAAATAGCAAGGATGATATTGGTCCAATATAGGTTTTAACACCCGTGTCCACCAAGTAGAATCAGGTATGTTTTTATAACCACATTCAGTAAGAGCATATAGCTTGTTGTTCTTCTTGGCAATCGAACTAATTGCATTGATGTCACTCGACAATTGCTTGACGAAATCCTCTTCGGTTCCCCATTGGTAAGCATCAAGACCAATCAAGGAAACGCGGTCGTTGCCAGGATAACGTTTAAGGAATTCTTCTTCGTTAATGGAACCAGTGATATTGGGTGAATAGCTCCACAATAGATTGGTAAACTCACGATTATTGAAATTGTCTTGAAGCATGTTCCATAATCCATGGAATTCTTCATCCGTACATAATTTCTGTCCCCACCAAAACCATGAACCGTTATTCTCATGCCAAGGACGGAAAATGATAGGAATAGGCTTGCCGTCTTTATCTTTAAGTGAAGCTATAAAATCACCTAAGCGTTTCATCCACAACTCAAACTTCTCATGTTCAGAACCATCTGGCAAGATACTCTTCACTACTTGGTCATTGTCAACATCCCATGCAGTACCGCCAGTAAGAGGATTACGAGGGTGCCAACTAATCGTTACGATTCCTCCACGTTCATGATGAGCAATTAGTTCTTTGCATATGCGATTGAAAGGAACGCTATCCAAACTTTTCTCATCGCCCATTTCAATTCCACCTAATTCAAATCCCATGATAGCAGGATAATCACCCACCGTTTCAAGAACATCACTACGATTTTCATCCCACTCCCATGTCAAGCCATAGAACGGGTCGTCTTGATGACCATACATGTAGCCCTTTTGTTGAATGCTTTCCAAACGTTTGAAAAGAGATTCCGCACCCGTCTCTGACGTAGTTGCCTTAGGCGAACTGCATGAAACCATTGTAGCGGCAATCATTGCCATAATAAAGAATTTTGCCATATTATTTTACTATTTATTGATATTCATTTTTTCCAATAGCCAATTTTGCCACTCATCCCATTGTTCTTGATACCAGAAATGAGCCGTTTGCTGATAAACGCTTAGGATTTTCGGAGCAGTAACAATATTATATGTACCATATGACGATGTTGGCGGAACTACTTCATCATTATATCCAAAAGAGAACCAACAATCACAGGTCAAGCGACGAGCGAAATTTACTCCGTCATAGTATCTTCCTCCTTCTACCTTTTTATTATCGGCTTTATCATAAAGGAAATAATGCGGCCATCCACCAGCCACATGATGAGTTTCTGCCTCGTAGTCACACATAGCATCATGAACGGCTCCCATAAACGTGATGCGTTTGTCAAGTGCTGCCACGGCAATGGAAAGGAATCCTCCTTGTGAAGCACCCGTTACGCCAATCGTCTTACCATCCCATTCAGGAAGAGAAGCAATATAGTCAACCGACCTAACGGCACCCGTCACGATTCGTTTATAGGCATTTTTATTAGGATCAGAAACGTTTGAATCCCAATAACCATTCAAAGCTCCTTCCAAAAGTCTATCATACACGTTTTGTTCCATAGTCACAGGGATTCCATGAACACCGATTTCCAAGGTAATTGCTCCCTTTGAAGCAGTATAGATATCGCCACCATACGGACGAACACCAGCACCAGGAACACGCAACAAAGCAGGATACTTACCAGGTTTAACGGGCAAACAAAGGATTCCGTATATACGACTTCCCCAACGATTGTTTACGAAACTTACTTCATAAACATTCACGTCCTTCGTACAACGTTCAGGCAATAAAGTCCTTGTTGGATTCAAGTCATTATTACGTGCTTCTGCTAAAGTCTTATTCCAAAACTCATCAAAATCTTTCGGACATTGTGCGTATGGTTGAAGTTTTTCGGGCGAGAAAGCAGCCGTACTAACTCCCACATAATCCTTACCGCCCACATGAGCCTTCACCTTGAAACGGTAAAAACCAGGTTTGTTCATCGTAGCGGTATATTTCATCGTACCATCTTTTAAAGTAGTACTCTTTTTAACGTCAGGATACATGTCAGGACCAGCTTCGTAATCCACTTGTACATTATCTACAAGCGTACTCGACTTGAGCACTTGAACCGAGAAAGTAGCTTTCTCCCCCACTTTATAGTTCCAATCTTGATGGTCGGGTGAAACAATGACAACAATGTTATTTCCCCTAATTTGCGCAAAGGAAGGAATGGCGGTAATAACCAATACCAATAATACAAAAAACTTCTTCATAAAACAATTAGGTTAAGATAGTGCAAAATTAATCATTTTTTATCAATGAGAATAATACTTTATTGTCAAATGCTAATACTTTCAAAATATTCTTTTTAAGTTTCTTTGTGTGAAGAGAAAAAATATATAATTTTGCACAAATTTTTTAATAGACACAGCAAATTTAAGGTAATAATGCAACAATCGATAATCGATAGAGAAAAGTTACGTTCTGAAAGTTTGAATCTTTTACGTTTCCCTTTAGCAATTGTCATACTTATTGTACATGTTTTTAGTGCTGGGAATTTTATATTACATGGGCACGTATATTTAGCAGATTCCACACCTATTTTCAAAGAATTTAACTATTTTATTGATGGTTTTATTCGTGGTAGAAGTGTACCGATATATTATTTTATTTCAGGATACGTGTTTTTTGTAGGTATAACATTAACAAAAGAAAAGTATATCCAAAAATTAAAAAACAGGGTAAAAACGCTATTTATTCCTTATATCATCTGGAACACTGTCGCTATTTTAATTGGTTTGGTTTGTTTTTTACCCTTTCTCGAAAGATTTTTCCCGAACCTTGGTACCATAAAAATAGATTTTTCCCTATCATCTATATTATATAGCTATTGGGATAGAAGTTATGGTATTTTCAAAAGTTTCACAGATAATGCTGAGTATGTACCAAATACATGTTTCCCCGAAGACAAGCCATTATGGTTTTTACGTGATTTAATGATAGTCGTGTTAACAACCCCCATTATTTATTGGATATTAAAACGTACCAAATATTATTTCGTGTTAGCTTTGGGATTATTATGGTTTGTTTTAGGTTTATTCGGGGATTTACTTCACACAACTCAATTAGTTGTTGCTTATTTTTTCTTTACATTTGGAGCTTACATGAGTGTTAACAAGAAGGATATGCTTATTGAGTTTGGTAAGTATTTCCGATTATCTATATTTTTATATATAACGTTTTCATTGTTATATGTTGCCATGATTCATGTCTACCCTATAGCGAATCGTGTAATTCACCAAATTAATATTTTTGTAGGATTGATATTTGCATACAATATAGCAACTTGGCTACTTGAGAAAAAAATATGTAAACCCAATAAATTCTTAGCATCTGCTTCCTTTTTCATATATGTGACACATACATTAATTTGTACTTACATATTGAAGATACACTTTCTTATTTTCAACCCAACAACAGATGCCATGAAATTTTTTGTATATACTTCGACTGTACTAATTACTGCAGGTAGTTTATTATTGACATTTTGGTTATTACGAGAATACGCTCCTGGATTACTAAAAGTTATTGCAGGTCGAAAATAAAAAATGCCTACTATATTCTTCATGGAGAAAAATAGTAGGCATTTATTTTATTCTTTACTGATGTTGCTCACGCAACAAGTCATTAACAGTCTTTACGGGATTGAAAGTGCTGAGTGGAACTTCCACGAAGACGGTATTCCAGTCACTCATGGCTCCATTCCACAATCCTGGAAGTTCAAGAGCTTTCAGTTCACGACCACCCTTACTCTTAGAACTGATGAAACCAGTCGTTGGATCAACAAATTCTGGCAAGTTGAATGGATTTCCTTGATAATCCTTTATTGCGCAAACAAGGTCAACGGGATTGAAGTGAGTGCCTTCTGTAAACATCTTCATATATTCCGTATTGCTCTTGTCAATCTGTGAAGATTCCAAAATCTGCAAGCTAATGGTTCCGTCTTGATTATATGTAAGGAACGGACCACCACCAGGTTCACCGACGTTCTTAACAACACCACAAACACGCATAGGACGATTCAGTTTCTTGCGCAGATAGATAACCAATTCTGCATCTTCCAATTCTTTCATATCCGTACGGATACAACACAAATCATGTTTCAAGAAGCGAATGATTTCTTCCAATTGTGCATGAGAATATAAACCAGTATCCAACAAACGGAGATAGTTGAATGCACGTTGTTGCAATTCTACGAGAATACCCGCAATTACTTGCTTGTAGTCTACTGTGTCTTGCTTCAGACGGTCAGGAACCACATTATCTATATTCTTAATGAATACAACATCAGCATCAATGTCGTTGAGATTTTGAATAAGCGCACCATGTCCGCCTGGTCTGAATACCAAAGAACCATCTTCATCACGGAATGGCGTGTTGTCTGGATTAGCGGCAATCGTATCCGTGCTTGGTTTCTGTTCTGAGAAACTAATGTTAAACTTCACATTATATTTCTCTGCGTACTTGTCTGCACACTCGGCAACTTTCTGCTTGAACAATTCAATATGGTCGTGACTAACCGTGAAATGCACGTTGGCCTCTCCGTTAGAACTTGCATAAAGTGCTGCTTCTACAAGATGCTCTTCCATTGGCGTTCTTGGTCCTTCCTCATAATTATGGAACAACAACAATCCCTTGGGAAGATTTCCATAGTTAAGTCCTTCTTTCGAAAGCATATTGCGTGCAATGGCTTTATAATTCCCTTCAGCCAACAAAGTCTTGATATCCTTGCCTTCGTTTTTCTTGCATTGGTCACATAGTGCTTTCTTAAACGCAAATTTCTTGATGTTGTCGAAATACTCTTTCTCAAAGTCGGTTGTTGGCTCGTCGTATGGTGCATCTACAAATGCGAACATGTTTTTAAACATACGACTGGCGGCACCACTGGCTGGTACAAACTTAACGATTTTGCGTCCAGCGGCTTTATATTCATTCCATGCATCGATGTAATTCTTCTTTTCCTCATCGTTTGGTGCGATAATACCATTACCGATAGAAGCGGCAGCTTCAAGTTTGAGGAAAGGAAAACCAGTCTTGAATTGTTCGAGTTGATGTTCCACTTGTTGCTCTGTGATACCACGAGCTGCAATTTGTTTTAGGTCTTGCTCTGTCATGTTTATCTTTTGTTAAAGTTAATAGTTCACGGATAAAAATACAATTTATGATAAATATTTGCAAATATAATCAGATTTTTTGAAAAAGGGAAAAATAATGACTATATTTTTTGTATTTTTGCATAAAATATAATTGTAGCGAATCGAAATGGACAAATTACATTTTACCCATGAAGAAAAAATAATCGCAAACGAGTTGATTGAAACCATTAAATCAAATATAGGTGACACCTTTTTGAAAGGTGACATCAAAAAGTTGCATAAGTATATTTTCACCGCGATTGACAAGAACATCGTACAAAGGGATGTTTTCGGATTAAATCCCATCATCAAGGCTCTACAAACCGCACAAATAGCCATTGAGGAAATCGGTTTGAAACGTGATGGAATCATTGCCATCATGCTTTATTCTACCATTAACCAACAGGATATGGAGTCTTTGATGAACGACAATGCCACGAAAGCCAAAGGTGAATCGAATGACTTGTTCAACGAATGGGAAAAGAATTTTGGTGTTAGCACACTACAAATCGTTCGGGGATTAATCAAAGTTCATAGTTTGTACACGAAAAGTCAAGTTGTGGAGAGCGAGAACTTCAGAAGTCTGCTTCTCTCATTCGCAGAAGATATGCGCGTCATTCTCATCATGATTGCCGAAAGGGTAAACCTGATGAGACAAATTCGTGATACAAAGGAAGAGGAAGCCAAGAGAAAGGTGAGCGAGGAAGCCAGTTATCTGTATGCTCCCCTTGCACATAAATTAGGTTTGTATAAACTGAAAAGCGAACTTGAAGACTTATCCTTGAAGTATTTGGAGCATGATGCTTACTACATGATACGAGAGAAGTTGAATGCTACGAAGAAATCCCGTGATGCATATATAGAAAGGTTTATCGCTCCTGTACAAAAACAATTGGAAGAGGCAGGATTGAAATTCCACATGAAAGGACGTACTAAGTCAATCCATTCCATTTGGCAGAAGATGAAAAAGCAACAATGTGCTTTCGAGGGAATATACGACTTATTTGCCATTCGCATCATCATCGACTCCGACATGGACGAGACTGACGAGAGAAAGATGCATTCACATGAAGTAAAACAATGTTGGCAAGCCTATTCCATCGTTACGGACATGTATCAACCGAATCCCAAGCGATTGCGTGATTGGTTGAGCGTACCCAAATCTAATGGCTACGAAAGTCTTCACATCACGGTGTTAGGTCCTGAAAAGAAATGGGTGGAAGTGCAAATCCGAACAGAACGAATGGATAATATCGCGGAGAGAGGATTGGCTGCCCACTGGCGATACAAGGGAATCAAGGGCGATACTCATGCAGATAGTTGGCTTGAACATATTCGTACGGCATTGGAAGCAGGGGATGGCTTGCAAGTAATGGATCAGTTCAAGATGGGATTATATGAAGATGAGGTGTTTGTCTTCACTCCCAAAGGCGACTTGTTCAAATTCCCCAAGGGAGCCACCGTACTTGATTTCGCGTACCATATTCATACTGGTGTGGGCAACTCTTGTGTTGGTGGAAGGATTAACGGAAAAGTTGTTCCCATCCGTGAGGTTCTGCATTCTGGCGATTCCGTTGAAATCATCACGCAAAGCAATCAAAAACCCAAGCGTGATTGGTTGAATATTGTCTATACTTCTCGTGCAAAGTCGAAGATTAGACTTGCGTTAAAGGACTTGCAAATCAAGGACGGATTGCTTGCGAAGGAAACGCTGGAACGCAGGTTCAAGAACAAGAAGATAGATGTAGACGAAGGAATCATGTCGCATACTATCAAGAAATTAGGATTCAAGGTGGTTGGCGATTTCTATCGCGCCATCGCAGAAGAGCAACTTGACATCAATGCGGTTATTGACAAGTACTTGGAAATATATAATCAAGAGCAGAATCCCAATCCTCCCATTGTGACGAGAAGTGCGGAAAACTTCAATTTCGATGCGCATGAAGCCTCTCATCTTGCCACGAATGAAGATGTATTGGTTATCGACCAAAATCTGAAAGGCGTTGATTATTCTCTTGCCAAGTGTTGTCATCCCATATATGGAGATTCCATCTTTGGTTTCGTCACTATCAATGGCGGAATCAAGATTCATCGCATGGAATGTCCAAACGCTCCAGAATTACGTAAGCGATTTGGTTATCGTGTGGTCAAGGCAAGATGGAGTGGAAAGGGAACTTCACAATATTCTATTACGCTTCGTATCATTGGTAACGATGATATTGGAATCGTGAATAACATCACGAGTATCATATCAAAGGAAGAGAAAATCATGATGCGCAGTATCAATATCGACTCCCATGATGGTTTGTTTAGTGGTAATCTGGAGGTTTTGATTGAAGATTCTTCCAAGATGGAATCGTTGATGAAAAAATTGCGTACGGTAAAGGGAGTCATTCAAGTAACGAGAATTTAAAATGAATAAGTATATTATCATCTGCATCATGTGTTTTGTATGTTTTCCCATGATGCAAGCACAAAACATACAATATACCAAAAGTGATTCCGTCAAGGTAGAGAGTTTTTTGGCGGAAGCATATAAGCAAGATTTCACTACCAATTGGGTTCTTTATTTTTCCAGCAAATTGATGGGAATTCCATACGTTGCCAAGACATTGGAGGGAAACGATACGGAGAAATTGATTATCAACTTACGACAATTGGATTGTACTACGTTTGTGGAAAACGTTATGGCACTTTCTATTTGTGCTCAAAGACGTCTTTACACGTTCAATGATTTCTGCCGTTGCCTCAGATTGCTCAGGTATAAGAACGGAATGATTTCCTACCCCACCCGATTACACTATTTCACGCAATGGATTGCGGATAATACAGATTTGGGATTCGTGAAGGAAATCCAATCACCAGACAGCGTTTTCACACGCATACAGACGTTGGACATCAATTATATGAGCACGCATTCGGCACAATATCCTATGTTGGTGAGACATCCTTCATGGATATCCGAAATAGAGAAATGCGAAAAAGAACTTCAAGGTAAGCAGTTTCGGTATATTCCGAAAGAGGAAATCAACAATTCCAATGCCTTTCGCGATGCAATCAAAGACGGAGATATCATTGCCATTACGACTAAGAAAAAGGGTTTGGATACGTCGCACATTGGTTTTGCCGTGTGGCATCTTGACGGACTCCATTTAATTAATGCCTCACAAATACATAAGAAGGTTGTTGATGAACCAATGACCCTATATAATTACATGCAAGAACATCCCTCTCAAGTGGGCATTCGTATTATAAGACCAAAGAAACTATGAAACAAATCTGTAATTTTATCGCACGATGGATGGGAGCATTAGTATTGATCATGGCTGTCTTTTCCATGCTCATCCCTGCTCCTTTTCTGGCTATAGAAACATGGGTGATTAATCCCTTGCTTGGCTTAATCATGTTTGGTATGGGATTGACGCTTTCCGTACAAGATTTTCGGATAGTGTTAAGTCACCCTAAGAATGTTCTACTTGGGTGTTTGGCACAATTTACGATTATGCCTCTCATGGCTTGGCTATTGGTATGGCTGTTTCATCTACCGAAAGAATTGGCTCTTGGCGTGATATTAGTGGGGTGTTGTCCTGGAGGAACGGCTTCAAATGTAATCACATATTTAGCCAAAGGAGATCTTGCATTGTCTGTTGGAATGACTGCCACTTCCACTCTGTTGGCTCCGCTGATGACTCCATTTCTCGTCTGGTTCTTAGCAGGAACGATGGTTGATGTAGATACTATCGGCATGTTGACGAGCATCGTATATGTAGTGATAGCACCAATTATTGCCGGTATTTTTTGTCAACGATACCTTCCTCGTTTCACACATAGCGTGATAGACTATTTGCCAGCTTTCTCTACGATAATGATTACAATGGTTGTAGGTATTGTCGTATCACACAACGCCGACAAGCTGTTGAATGGTGGCATGATAGTGATTTTGGTTGTTATATGTCACAATCTTAGTGGACTTTTATTGGGTAATCTAATCGGTCGTATCTTACGTTTATCACGTCCCCAATGTATTGCCATTAGTATAGAGGTAGGTATGCAAAACTCTGGCTTAGCTTCTAGTCTTGCCGTTATCCATTTTGCCGCATATCCTTTAGCTACCATTCCTGGTGCCATCTTCAGTGTCTGGCACAATATTAGTGGTGCATTAGCCGCTAAATGGTATGGGCGAAAATAAAAAACTGTTGTGAAAGGAACTTCTTAGAATAAATTATGTTAGGAGCTATAATTGGTGATATTGTTGGTAGCAGGTTTGAATTTAACCCGACCAATGATTATAATTTTGAGTTGTTTTCGGCAGAATGTAGTTTTACTGATGATAGTATCTGTACTTTTGCTATAGCTGATGCTCTGCTTCATGATAAAGATTATGGCCAAACCCTACATGAGTGGTGTCGCCTATACCCACACCCAAAAGGCAGTTATGGTGGGCGTTTTGCCCAATGGATTCAAAGCGATCATCCTCAGCCCTATGGTAGTTTTGGCAATGGTTCTGCTATGCGAGTAAGTCCTGTAGGATGGCTATGCAAGAATCGCGAACAAGTGCTTCTATCCGCCAAGCAATCTGCCGCTTGCACCCACAACCATCCAGAGGGTATCAAAGGTGCTCAAACGGTAGCTTTAGCTATTTTCATAGCCAATATGGAGCGCGGATATCATGCAAAGACAAGCGACATTGTAAATAGGGTTATAGACGAATGCTTAGAATTCTCTGGCTATAATATCAACATTTGTAAGAAAGATGTTGAAAATAAATTCGATGAAACATGTCAAGGTACAGTGCCAGTTGCCCTATGGATTATCCAGCAAAGTAGAGACTTTGAAGATGCCATACGACGTGCAGTAAGTATTGGTGCTGATGCAGATACACTTGGCGCCATTGTTGGCAGCATAGCAGAAGCCATCTGGGGAATTCCAGAAGATATTAAAGATTCTGCCCTTTCATATCTTGATGATAGAATGAAAAAACTACTGTCTATATGGAATAAGGTGTAAGATGGTTAAATCTATTGATACCAAGACCTTCACAGAAAAGTATATAGAAATCTTTGTATGCATGATATAGATGTCGCAGACAACAGATGATTGACTTATACTGATATAGGTAGACACATTTAATAACAATTAAAATGTGTATTATTAGTATGAGAAAAAAAGCAACGAAGTACAGCGAAGATGAGAAGTTGAATTATCTTCGTCTTTATCATGAGTCAGGAATGAGCAA
>JAEEGL015820367.1_pt1 | contig 14993 bp, 12 predicted proteins | sample 9134231 | NCBI WGS metagenome assembly JAEEGL01 (sample SAMN16246548, study PRJNA631951) | gut metagenome | biome: gut microbiome; feature: rumen; material: fiber-attached | host: Bos | place: Iran: Karaj | collected 2018-10
AAGTTTTCTATTTTGGAAAATAAGATGTTAAAACTTACCACTGATAAATTTGCTATGGCACAGTGGGAAGATGCATTAGACGTATATTTGAACAATATGTAAAATCATGGAGGAAAAAAACATGAGAACTTATTTAGTAACCGGTGGTGCCGGATTTATCGGATCAAACTATATTCATTATATGTTCCGTAAATACGACAATGAAATCCGCATCATCAACGTAGACAAGCTTACTTATGCAGGAAACCTTGAGAACTTAAAGGACGTGGAAAATCGCGATAACTACACCTTTGTTCGTGCAGATATTTGCGATAAGGCTGCTATCGAAAAGATTTTTGCGGAAAATGACATCGACCGTGTGGTTCACTTTGCTGCAGAATCCCACGTAGACCGTTCCATCAAGAATCCTGAAGTGTTTGTTCAGACAAACGTTTTGGGAACAGCGGTTATGTTGAACTGTGCAAAGGCTGCCTGGGAATTACCGGACGGATCTTTCAAAGAGGGTAAGAAATTCTTACACGTGTCCACCGACGAAGTATATGGTTCATTAAATGACGATCCAAATGCATACTTCTATGAGACTACACCGTATGATCCTCACAGCCCATACTCTGCATCCAAGGCTTCATCCGATTTCTTGGTAAAGGCTTATATCGATACCTATAAGTTCCCTGCAAACATTACCAACTGCTCCAATAACTACGGACCTTACCAGTTCCCGGAGAAGTTGATTCCGCTTATTATCAACAATGCGCTTCAGGGCAAGGAACTTCCTGTATACGGTGACGGAAAGAACATCCGTGACTGGTTGTATGTAGATGATCATGCTAAGGGAATCGATATGGTTCAGGAAAACGGAAAACTTGGCGAGACCTACAATATCGGTGGTCATAACGAGAGACAGAACATCCAGATTATCCATATCATCTTAGATACACTTTTGGAAATGCTTCCGGAAAACGACCCACGTCGTGCCAATGTATCTGAGAATTTGATTACATATGTTACCGATCGTAAGGGACATGACAGAAGATATGCCATTGCTCCGGACAAGATTAAAAAAGAGGTAGGCTGGGAACCGGAAACCATGTTTGAACAGGGTATCCGCAAAACCATCGCATGGTTCTTCGAACATGAAGATTGGATGAAGAACGTTACATCCGGGGACTACCAGAAGTACTACGAAGAAATGTATAAATAATAAAAAACTATAAAAAATCGCAGAATACTTTTTGTGTAGGGCAAAAAGTATTCTGCGATTTTTTTATTTTGAAAATATGGTATAATGTACTCTGTGTGAGCATACACGAATTTCTGCGAGAATGGAGGACAGATGAAGTACGATTATTTGATTGTCGGGGCCGGGCTGTTTGGCGCTGTTTTTGCTTATGAAGCAAAGAAAAAAGGAAAAAACGTCCTGGTAATTGATAAGAGAAATCATATTGCCGGAAATGTTTACACGGAAAAAAGAAACGACATTAATGTTCATATATACGGTGCGCATATTTTCCATACCAATGAAAAAAGTACTTGGGAATATGTGAACCAATTTGCTGAGTTTAACAACTACGTGAACTCGCCGGTGGCGATTTATAAAGATGAGTTATACAATCTTCCCTTTAACATGAATACTTTTTCCAAGATGTGGGGGATCAAAACACCGCAGGAAGCCAAGGACAAAATTGCTTCCCAAATAGCGGAGTTAAACATCACTAATCCAAAGAACTTGGAAGAACAGGCATTGTCTTTGGTGGGAAGAGATGTTTATGAGAAACTCATTAAAGGCTATACCGAGAAACAGTGGGGAAGAAGTTGTAAAGAACTTCCGGCGTTTATTATTAAGCGTCTGCCTTTACGCTTTACGTACGATAACAATTATTTCAACGCCCGTTATCAAGGAATCCCAATCGGTGGATATACCCAGATTGTGGAGAAGATGCTGGATGGCGTTGAGGTGCGTTTGTCCGAAGATTTCTTTGAGTTGAAAAAGACAGGAAAGCTATCCGACGGTACTGAGGTTTCCTACGACAAAATTTTATTTACCGGACAGATTGACGAATATTATGATTCCTGCTTCGGACCATTGGAGTATCGTTCCGTTCGGTTTGAAACAGAGGAACTTAACGAGGAAAACTTCCAGGGAAATGCAGTGGTAAATTACACCGAACGTGAGGTACCTTATACCAGAATCATTGAGCATAAGCATTTTGAATTCGGTACACAGCCAACCACCATTATTTCCAGAGAGTATTCTTCCGAGTGGAAGCCGGGAGTAGAACCTTATTACCCGGTTAATAATGAAAAAAACAATGCGCTTTATGAAAAGTATGCAGCTCTTGCCGCCAAAGAAGACAATGTTATCTTTGGCGGACGATTGGGTCAGTACAAGTATTATGATATGGATAAAGTGATTGAAGCAGCGTTAGATTGTGTGAAAGGAGAATTATAGAATGAAAGGTATTATATTAGCAGGAGGAAGCGGTACACGACTTTACCCTCTTACAAAAGCAATTTCGAAGCAGATTATGCCGATTTACGATAAGCCCATGATTTACTATCCTTTGTCTACCTTGATGCTTTCCGGTATTCGTGAGGTACTTATTATCTCTACCCCAAGAGATCTTCCGGTATTTGAGGAGCTTTTGGGAGACGGAAGCCAGCTTGGCATGAACATTGAATATGCAGTTCAGGAAGCACCAAACGGACTTGCTGAAGCATTTATTATCGGTGCTGATTTTGTCGGAAACGATGCAGTGGCATTGGTATTGGGAGATAACATCTTCTATGGACAGAGCTTTTCTAAAGTCCTTCGCCAGACGGCAGAGCGTACGGAAAACGAAAAGGGCGCTACCATCTTCGGATATTATGTACGTGACCCGAGAGAGTACGGTGTGGTTGAGTTTGATGAAAACGGTATTGCAAAGTCCATTGAAGAAAAACCGGCAAATCCAAAATCAAACTATGCAGTTCCGGGACTTTACTTCTACGATAACGATGTTATTCAGATTGCAAAGACCATTAAGCCTTCCGCTCGTGGAGAGCTGGAAATCACTGCAGTAAATAACGCATACTTGGACAGAGGCGATTTACATGTGGAGACTTTGGGACGTGGATTTGCTTGGCTGGATACGGGAAATCATGACATGCTTCTTGCAGCAGCTGATTTCGTATCTACCTTCCAGAAGAGACAGGGATTGTACATCTCTTGTATCGAGGAAATCGCGTATAAGAGAGGCTTTATCGATAAGGATCAGTTGCTGAAATTGGCTGAGCCTCTTATGAAGACGGATTACGGTAAATACTTAACAGAAGTGGCAAACGGATTATAAAAATCCGGGAAACAGAAAGGATTTATTATGGGAAAAATTACAGTAACCAACGATTGTAACGGAATTGAAGGATTAAAGGTCATTGAACCGCAGGTATTCGGCGATAACCGCGGATACTTTATGGAGACCTATAACTATAACGATTTTAAAGAAGCCGGAATTGATTGCGAATTTGTTCAGGACAACCAGTCCGCATCCAAAAAGGGTGTACTTCGCGGACTTCACTTCCAGATTAACTATCCTCAGGATAAGTTGGTTCGTGTTATCAAGGGCCGTGTCTTTGATGTAGCTGTAGATTTAAGAGAAGGCTCCAAGACTTATGGAAAGTGGTATGGCGTAGAACTTACCGAGGATAATAAGAAGCAGTTCTTTATTCCGAAGAACTTTGCACACGGTTTTTTGGTACTTTCCGATTATGCGGAGTTTTGCTACAAGGTAACGGATTTTTATCATCCAAATGATGAGGGTGGTCTTATGTGGAATGATCCGGATATCGGAGTGGAATGGCCTATGCCGGAAGGAATGACGGAAGCGGATTTGATTTTGTCCGAGAAGGATAAAGTTAACTGGAGCTATCAGGAGTTACTTTCAAAAAAGAACTAACCGCTGAAAAAACCGGAGTGGTATGATGCTTTTGAAAGCGAGGAGTATATGTTGGATTATACAAAAGCGCAAGAACTTTTAAAGAAACATGGACAGGAACATGTTCTTCGCTTTTTTTATGAATTGGATGAAGAGAAGAAGCGTGAATTTCTTCGCCAAATCGAAGACGTGGATTTTGAAATGTTGGATGTGATTGAACATCCCAATCAGGAGAAAAAGGGAATCATCACTCCCCTTGGGGCAGTGGAGATTTCCGAAATTGAAGAGCGCAAAGAAGAGTTTGTGGAAGAAGGATTAAAAGCCATTCGTGAAGGTAAAGTGGGAGCCATTTTACTTGCGGGGGGCATGGGAACCAGATTGGGCTTTGATCAGCCCAAGGGGACCTTCGATATCGGAAAGACCAGGCATCTTTATATCTTTGAATGCCTGATCAATAATCTTTTGGAAGTATGTGATGTGGCAGAGTGCTTTGTGCCACTTTATATTATGACCAGCGAGAAGAACCACGAAGCAACGGTGGAATTCTTTGAATCCAATAACTACTTTGGGTACCCTGCAGAGGATGTGCACTTTTTCATGCAGGATATGGCTCCGGCAGTGGACCATAACGGCAAGCTGTTATTGGAAGAAAAAGGCAGATTGGCTACTTCTCCAAACGGTAACGGCGGATGGTTTACATCTTTGCACAAGTCCGGTTTGTTGGATGACATTCATGCCAGAGGGGTGGAATGGTTAAACATCTTTGCTGTGGATAATGTATTGCAAAAGATTGCGGATCCTGCTTTTATCGGCGCCACGATTTTAAGCGGAAAAGAAAGCGGAAGCAAAGTGGTACGTAAAGCGTCACCGGAGGAAAGAGTGGGAGTGATGTGCCAGGAGGATGGCAGACCTTCCATCGTAGAGTACTACGAAATGAGGCCGGAAATGATTACCCAAAGGGATGAGGCCGGTGAACTTTTGTATCGTTTCGGTGTTATATTAAATTATCTGTTTCGGGTAGATCGATTGGAAGACATTATGTTAAACCGTATGAGCGTACATGTGGTGGAAAAAAAGATTCCATACGTGGATGACGCAGGCAATCCGGTAAAGCCGGAAGAACCCAACGGTTATAAATTCGAAACCTTGATTTTGGATATGATACACATGTTGGATTCCAATTTGGTATATGAAGTGGTGCGCGAAAAAGAGTTCGCGCCGATTAAAAACTTACACGGCGTTGATTCCGTAGACAGTGCAAGAGAACTATTGGAAGCAAACGGAGTTGATCTTTAATCATGTATAGCGAAGGAAAACGAAGTTGGGTAAAACATCTGGATTTTACCGTAATTGATATTGCGTGTCTGGAACTGGCTTTGCTACTGGCGTATGCCTGGAGATTTCATGGCTGGCTTTTCGGAGCCGATATTTATGAACGACTGGCAGTTATCATTCTTTTGATTGATATTGTGGTTGTTTTCTTTGTTGAGCCCTACAAGGGTATCTTAAGAAGAAATAAATATCAGGAGTTTCGGGCGACTTTAACCAGCGGAGTCGTAAACTTCGGTGGCGTATTGGTATACATGTATGCCATTAAGCAGTCGGTATTGTATTCCCGACAGCTTTTATTTATGTTTTTGGCATTGTCCGTAGTATTTATGTATACCGGTCGCGTGCTTTGGAAGCGGGTGATTCGATTCCGGAAACTGCAGGATAAGGCAAAGGCTCTGATGACTGTAGTGGCGGAAAGTGACAATGTGGAGCGATGCCTTACGGAAATCGCAATGAATAAATACACCAACTACAAGGTGACAGGTGTGGTGGTTGTGGATCAGCCTATGAAAGGTGAAACCATTCACGGAATCCCGGTGGTGGCCAATGCGGATGATTTCTTGGATTATGTTCGTGCCAATGTGGTAGACGAAGTCTTTATTGACGGTAATACCAGAGAAAGCTCAGAATCTTTGGCTGCGGCTTTGGTGGAGTTGGGAGCTACCGTTCATGTAAGTCTTTTACATTCCAAACTTTTGGTGCCTAATCGCCAGTTGGATAATTACGGCAATTATGTGGTGCTGACCAGCAGTATGAAAATTGCCACCAACCGCCAGTTGTTTGTAAAACGACTTATGGATATTGTGGGTAGTTTGGTTGGCTTGATTTTGGTTGTAATTGCCTTTGTGATTTTTGCACCGATTATTAAGCATCAGTCCCCGGGACCGATTTTTTACAAGCAGGTTCGCGTAGGAAAAAACGGCCGCAGGTTTAACCTGTATAAATTCCGCTCTATGTATGTAGGGGCGGATAAAGACCTGGAAAAGTTGAAAAGCGAAAATGAAATGCAGGGAAATATGTTTAAGATGGAAAATGATCCCCGTATCATTCCCATCGGACATTTCATTCGCAAGTATTCCATAGATGAATTGCCCCAGTTTTGGAATGTGTTAAGGGGCGATATGTCACTGGTGGGAACCAGACCGCCTACAGTGGAGGAGTTTAAAGACTACGAGTATCATCACAAAGCCAGATTGGGAATTCGCCCGGGACTTACGGGTATGTGGCAGGTGAACGGTCGAAGCAATATTACGGATTTTGAAAGAGTGGTGGAACTGGATACGGAGTACATTATAAACTGGACATTGGGGTTGGATGTTCGTATTCTGTTTAAAACCATTGGTGTTGTTTTAGGGGGAAAGGATTCAAAATAATTGGCAGCAAAATTTACCATATTAATCCGGGCATTCGGGACAAATCCCATGTTTTACCGTGATTGTTTGGAATCCTTAAACTCATTGAATTTCCAGAACTGGGAATTGATAGTTTTGGATGAAAACCCCGGTATGGATGTGGGGTGGATTACATCCGAAATGTTTCCGGAAGAAAGTCGTGTGATTTACCGGAAGGTAAAGAATAAACACGGACTTTCTTATTCATACAATATTGGCGTACACTTTGCTTCCGGGGAGTACATCGTATTATTGGGTCAGCATGACAGACTATCCATAAATACATTGGATGAACTGGAAAAGAAACTAAAAGAGTGTGACGTAGTGTATACGGATCATGACGAAATAATTGAGACGGTTCGCATGAATCCGCATTTTAAACCGGATTATAATGAAGAACTGATTCGACATACGCCTTACATCGGAAGCTTTTTCTGCTTCCGAAAAAATCTCTATATGAAGGTGGGAGAGTTTCATGAAAAACTGGAATACTATCCCGTATATGACTTTTTGTTTCGCCTAAAGGAGGCAAAAGTGAACGTGGGACATATTCCGTCTTTGCTGTATCATCAGCGCTCTGTAGACGAAACGATTCCACAGGAGATAAAAAGCAAGATGCTTCGGGAGTACTCCACGGTGGTGACAGCGCATTTAAAGCGACTGGGAGTGGAAGCTGCCGTTACACCTGATAAAAAGTTACGTTTTTTGCATGTTTCTTATGAGACGGATTCTTATAAAAAGCACAGAAACGAGTTTTTGTTTTTACATGATAAAAACGTTCGTATCCGCGGAAAAAAGTATTTGCAAAGAATGTATGAAGTACTTTCACAGCCGGATGTGGGAATCGTAGGCGTAAAATTCCTGCACTATGATTTTACCATTGATAACTGCGGATATATTTTCGGAAGAGAGGGACTTGCCTATCCCGCATGTTACAACCAAAGCTCTTTTTCCCCGGGTTACGAATATCGAAATATATTGCCTCGGGATGTAAGCATGGTGGATGTGGGATGCTGCATGATTGATTCCAAACTGTACCGACATATTGGGGGATTTGGAGCAAACCTTGACGGAAGAGACATTATGTTGGATTTTTGTCTGAAAACTCAGGCAGCAGGCAGACGTGTGGTCTTTTTACCGGATGTGGTGTGCCATCGCAGATTGACGGAGAATATCAGCAGCCAAAGTTCAAATGACTTGATTCTGGAACGATGGAATGATAAATTAAAGGTCGGCGATTTATGCTACAATGAAAACCTCCCGGTGGGGCTGGATAATTATCAATTATAATATGAGGACTGACATGGATAATAACAGACAGGTAAAACAAACCAAGAAGAAAGTTTCCAAGAAAGCGTTAAAAAGAAAAAAACAAAAAAGGATTCTGATAGCAGAATTTTCTATTTTGCTTTTGCTTTTGGTGGTACTTTTTGTGTGGTCCAAGTTTGGAAAAATGGACTTTACCGATATTGCAAATCTTGCAACCAACGAGTTGGATTCCGAGACAAAAGAGTTGCTTAGCGGATATACGACCATCGCCTTCTTTGGTGTGGACAATCGCTCCAACGGCAATTATGAAACCGGTAATTCCGACAGTATTATGATTTGTTGTATCAACAATGATACCAAGGAAGTAAGAATAGCATCCGTATATCGTGATACTTTAATGGATGTGGACGGAAACGGAAAACTTCGCAAATGTAATTACGCTTACAACCACGGTGGTGTGTCTGAGTCCATTGAGATGCTGAACCGGAATCTGGATTTGGATATTCAAAAATATGTGGCAGTGGATTTCTATGCTTTGGCAGATGCCATTGATTCGGTTGGAGGCATTACCCTTCCGGAGCCTATCACGGCTGAGGAGGCAGAATATACCAACGGTTATGTTCCGGAGGTGGCTTTTATTGTCGGCAAGGAAAGAACCGAAGTAGTGGAAGGCCAGACGGAAATGAACGGTGTTCAGGCAGTGTCTTTCTGTCGTGTGCGTTATACTGCAGGTGGTGACTTTAAACGTGCTTCCAGACAAAGAACAGTGCTGCAGGCGCTGATTACCAAGGTTCAGAGTTCTAACGTGATTGAGTTAAATGATTTGGTCGATCATGTTCTTCCTAATGTATCTACCAATCTTACGGAAGCAAATATCTTAGGTATGGCAACAGCCATGAAGGAGTATCAGTTGGTGGATACCCATGGATTCCCATTTGATATGAAGACAGGTACCTTTGGAAAAATCGGATCTGTGGATGTACCGTGTACCTTGGAAACCAATGTTTCAAAACTGTATGAGTTTTTATATAGTGACACCACTCATGTGGCCTCCAATCAGTTAAAGAGTATTTCTCAGAGCATTGAAGACTATACCGGACTTACCGAAGGAGATGCCTTGGATTACGGTTTCTGATAACGAATATGATTTATGAAAAGTTGGACAGGTTCCTGTCCAACTTTTTTAAGTAAAATTAAGGGTTTTTAATAATTACTTCAAAACTTTTTCACAAAAGAAACACATTTGGGGTGTAGACTACGAGTCATAAAGATGAAAACAAACATTGACGAAGGGAGACTTCATAATGAACTATCAGTACTACGAGTATGAATCAAACAACATGTCAGATTACATGGAAGACTCATCCCACACAACAACATCCGGTGGAAGTGATTATAATTACAATCCATACATGGATCCGAAAAAACCAAAGAAGCCAAAGAAAAGTCATAAGGGATTTTTCAAAGGTATGGGAAAAGCCCTTGCCTTTGTGTTGGTATTCGGATTGGTAGGCGGAGCAGGATTTGCGGGAGGAAGTTATTTTACTTCTTCACAGCTAAATAAAAACACACAGACAGAAGAAACACAGACTGCGGCAACCAGCTTAAAGTCAGGAAGCGACGTGCTGGATTCCACAGCTATTTCCACTGCTACCACCGTAACGGATGTTTCAGACATTGTGGACAATGTAATGCCTGCTATTGTACAGGTTACAAACATGTCTATCGTAGAGTATCGTAACTGGTTTGGACAGCATATTGCTTCTGAATCCGAATCTGCAGGAAGCGGAATTATTATCAGTCAGGATGCAGATTACTTATATATCGTAACCAACAACCACGTGGTGGAAGGTGCGAGCACGTTAACCATCACATTTGTGGACGAATCTGCAGTAGAAGCAGAACTGCAGGGTACGGATCCCAATACGGATTTGGCCATTGTAAAGGTGGCTCTTTCCAATATTGATACTGCTACTTTAAAGGAGATTAAAGTAGCAAGCATCGGTTCTTCCGAAGATTTAAAGGTAGGTTCGTCTGCGGTGGTCATCGGTAATGCTTTGGGATACGGACAGTCCGTTACCACTGGTGTGATTTCCGCGTTGGATCGAGAAGTAACGTTCCAAAATACGGACGGCTCCACATATTCTCAGGCCTTGATTCAGACAGATGCTGCCGTTAACCCGGGTAACTCCGGCGGAGCCCTTCTTAATATGAACGGCGAAGTGGTTGGTATTGTTTCCGCCAAGTATTCCGATACCGAAGTAGAAGGAATGGGATATGCAATCCCAATTTCCACTGCAAGTTCCGTAATTGAGACTCTTATGAACGGACAGTCAGAGGATGAGGCTGCTACAGAAAGCGAGAATGGCGATGGTCATACCAACGGCAACAGTGCTTATCTTGGAATTATGGGTGTGGATGTGGATGCGTTGAATGCAGTTCAGTACCATATGCCTCAAGGTGTCTATGTTGCCCGCGTGATTTCCGGAACCGGTGCCGAAAAGGCAGGCATTCAGAAAAAGGATGTGATTACCGGATTAAACGGAACTTCCGTTTCCTCTATGGAAGAGTTGCAACAGTTGCTTTCTTCCTATAGCGCAGGGGACACCGTGGAAGTAACGGTTGCCCGCTACGCAGACAATTATTCCGAAGAAACGCTTTCCGTCACATTAAGCAGTGCACAGTAAATTATTCCCGCCCTCGCGGCGGGGATTTTTGTGTTTATTTGTACTTTTGATTAGTAGAAAAGTATTGTATAATTACTGTGTTTACGAGAATTATCGCGAGCATGCGGAGGTGGAAGTACTTATGAAGAAAAAAATTGTGATTGCTTTGGGACATAATGCACTTGGAATGACCTTGCCGGAGCAGCAGGTAGCCATTCAGGAGACAGCGAAGGCGATTGTTAAATTTGTGGAGCAGGATTTTTCTGTTGTGGTAACTCATTCCAACGGCCCACAGGTTAGCATGATTCACAGTGCCATGTCGGAATTTGCAAAGAATCACAGTGAATATACCGTTACTCCAATGAGTGTTTGCTCAGCTATGAGTCAAAGCTATATTGGCTATGATTTACAAAATGCCATTCGAAGCGAGCTCATAAATCGCGGAATTTATAAATCCGTTACCACGGTATTAACACAGATTGCCGTTGATCCTTACGACGAGGCTTTTTATAAGCCGGGAAAGGCCATCGGAAGAATTCTCAACAAAGAGGAAGCCGATGCTGAGGAAAAGAAAGGCAATCATGTGAAGGAAGTGGAAGGCGGCTATCGCAGAGTGGTAGCTACACCAAAGCCTATGGAGATTATCGAGCTTGATTCCATTAAGGCGCTTTTGGAGGCTGATCAGGTGGTAATTGCCTGCGGAGGTGGCGGAATTCCCGTACTCGCACAGGGCAATACATTAAAAGGCGCATCTGCCGTGATTGAAAAGGATACGGCGGCAGGATTCTTGGCTGACCAGATTGATGCCGAGATGTTTGTTATCTTAACCGGAGTGGAAAAGGTTTGTAAAAACTTCGGAAAAGAAGATGAAAAGAAATTGGATTATCTGTCTGTAGCAGAGGCAAAGAAACTTTTGTCCGAAGGTGAATTTGAGGCCCAGACCATGGCGCCGAAGATTCAGGCTGCAGTTGATTATATTGGGGATTCCGCAATTCGAAAAGCATTGATTACAAAACTCAGTCCCGATTCGGTTGTGGGGGAAAAGGCCGGAACGATGATTGGCAAGTAAAAGAAAGGTAGTATATGAATTACAAGAGAAAAACCAAAATCATTTGTACCATCGGTCCTGCATCCCAGGATCAGGAGACTTTAAAGAAGTTAATGAAGGCAGGCATGAATGTTTGCCGTTTAAACTTTTCCCACGGAGATTATGATGAACAGCGCGGCAAGCTTGTTAATATTCGTGCCGTTCGCGAGGAACTGGGACTTCCGGTTGCCACACTCTTGGATACAAAGGGACCCGAGATTCGCTTAAAGGAATTTAAGGACGGTTTTGTTATGTTGGAAGAGGGTCAGGATTTTACCCTCCGCACCGATGATGTGGAAGGAGATCAGACCCGGGTTTCCATTACCTATAAGGGTCTTACTTCCGATGTAAAAATCGGCGATCATATCTTAATCGATGACGGTTTGATTGAGATGATTGTTAAGGATGTGGAAGAAAACAGCATTCTTTGCAAGGTAGTAAACGGTGGAAAGATTTCCAATAAAAAGGGAGTCAACGTTCCAAATGTGGAACTTTCCATGGATTATATCTCTCCAAAGGACTACAAGGATTTGGTCTTTGCTGTTCAGGAGGATTTTGATTTCGTGGCAGCTTCCTTTACCCGTACCGCAGACGATATTCGCCAGATGCGTAAGGTATTAAAAGAGCATGGCGGAGAAAATATTGAGATTATTGCCAAGATTGAAAACAATCAGGGCGTTCAGAATATTGATGAGATTATTGAAGAAGCAGACGGTATCATGGTTGCCCGAGGCGACATGGGTGTGGAGATTCCGCTTGAGGATGTACCGGTAATTCAGAAGATGATTATCAAAAAGGTATATCAGGCAGGAAAGTTTGTTATTACCGCTACACAGATGCTTGATTCCATGATTTCTCATCCGAGACCAACCAGAGCAGAAGCTACCGACGTTGCAAATGCGGTTTACGACGGAACCAGTGCCATCATGCTTTCCGGTGAAACGGCAGCAGGAAAATATCCGGTAGAAGCAGTAGAGACCATGAGCCGCATTGCGGTTCGTACCGAGGGTGATATCAACTATATCAATCGTTTGAAAAACATGGATCGCTTTGAAACTCCAAGCATTACAGATGCTATTTCTCACAGCGCATGTATGATGGCAGACGATTTAAATGCGGCAGCCATTGTTACGGTTACAAAATCCGGACGTACGGTTCACGCGGTATCAAAGTTCCGCCCGAACACTCCGATTATCGGATGCTGTACCACGGAGCGTGTAGCTCGTCAGATGAATCTTTGCTGGGGCGTGATTCCGATTATGCTGGACGAGGAAAACGATCCTAACGCACTGTTCGATCACGCAATCGAGCGTGCCCGTGAGAACGACCTCTTGGAAGAAGGCGATGTAGCGGTTCTTACCGCCGGCCTCCCACTTGGCATCTCCGGCACCACAAACCTTATCAAGGCACAAATTGTGTAAGCGATTTAGAGAATGATATTAAAAATAGCGAAATACTTTTTGCAAAGGGCGCTTTTTTGGCGCCCGGCAAAAATGTATTTTGCTATTTTTTTTTGTTTTTCTTGAAAATAATTCTCTCTTCCTAGAATATTCTTCTATGAAAATTCGATACGAAAGAATTTTTAAGATTAAAAGAAGAATTTTCAATTTTAATCGATTTCGTATTCGAATAATATGTTCACGTAACGAGGGTTACAAAGGGTAACTAAGAATGTAAGGGAGGAAATCTACTATGAAGAAAAAGTTACTTAGTTTAATGCTTTCACTTGCTATGGTAGCAACCATTTTCGCAGGCTGCGGAAAATCAACAGATACAGCTACCACAGGGGATGCAACAACAGTTGAAGACGCAGCAGATGCTGCAGCAGACGCTGTTGGAAATTCTGACTTAGCTGACAAGAAAGTCGGCGTATGTATTTATCAGTTCGCTGATAACTTTATGACTTTGTTCCGTACAGAGTTAGAGAATTACCTCATTGCTCAGGGATTCTCAAAAGAAAACATCACAATCCAGGATGGTGCTAATGACCAGGCTACACAGACAGGTCAGATTCAGGCATTCATCGCTGATGGCGTAGATGTATTAATCATCAACCCTGTTAACTCTTCTTCAGCAGCAACCATTACCGACATGGTAGTAGACGCAGGCATCCCATTGGTTTACATCAACCGTGAGCCGGATGCAGACGAAGAACAGCGTTGGGCTGATAACAACTGGGATGTATGCTATGTAGGATGTGACGCTCGTCAGTCCGGTACATATCAGGGTGAAATCATTGCTGATCTTGGTCTTGATGCTATCGACTTCAACGGAAACGGAAAAGTTGATTACGTTATGATTAAGGGTGATCCTGAAAACATAGATGCTCAGTATCGTACAGAGTACTCTATCAAAGCTTTGGAAGACGCAGGTCTTGAAGTTAACAAGCTTGATGAGCAGGTTGGTATGTGGGATCAGGCTCAGGGTAACCAGTTAGTAGCTAACGCATTATCTAAGTATGGTAATGATCTTGAAGTTGTTTTCTGTAACAACGATGCTATGGCACTTGGTGCTTTAGAGGCTATTCAGGCAGCCGGACGTACTGTTGGCGAAGATATCTACCTTGTAGGTGTTGATGCTCTTACAGAAGTTTGTGAAGACGTTCTTAAGGGAACCATTACCGGTACCGTATTCAACGATCACATTTCTCAGGCTGACTCTGCAGCAGATGCAGCAATCAACTACATCACAGGCGGATCCAATGAACATTACATTGGCTGCGATTACAAGAAAGTAACCAAAGACAACGCACAGGATATTCTTGACCTTCTTAAATAAGTAACAAATACGATCTAAGATAGTTAAGTTGTAGCGGGTGCGGGGTGAAACTTCACCCCGCACTATTTTATGAAATAGGAAATTTACGGGAGCAATATTAGGAGGAACATGGATGGCTGATTATAAGCTGGAACTCAAAGGCGTCAGCAAGTCCTTCCCCGGCGTTAAGGCGTTGGACAATGTACAGTTGTCCATCAGACCTGGTACGGTTCACGCATTAATGGGCGAGAACGGAGCCGGAAAATCGACTTTGATGAAATGTCTCTTCGGTATTTATAAAATGGATGCCGGAGAAATCTTGCTGGATGGCGAAAAAGTAGAAATTAACAATCCGGACGAAGCAATGAAACATGGTATTGCCATGGTACATCAGGAACTTCAGCCGGTACCCGCAAGAACAGTTGCGGAAAACTTATTCTTGGGACGTTTTCCACTTGGTGGAGTCGGACCTTTTAAATGGATTGACCATAAAACAATGTATAAAGAAACCCGTCATTGGCTTGACGAGGTTGGCATGGATTTCGACGAAAAAGCATTGCTTGGAAGTCTGTCTATCGGA
>JAEEGL012945549.1_pt1 | contig 14992 bp, 17 predicted proteins | sample 9134231 | NCBI WGS metagenome assembly JAEEGL01 (sample SAMN16246548, study PRJNA631951) | gut metagenome | biome: gut microbiome; feature: rumen; material: fiber-attached | host: Bos | place: Iran: Karaj | collected 2018-10
ACCATATGAATCGGAAAATAAGTATTCCGCCGTATTCTATGAACGCGACGGGGAAATGTATTGTACGGTTAAAGGTTCTGCAGAAGTTGTCGCAGATTTTTGCGGCAGCGTAAATTTTGCTAGCCGCAAAGATTTACGCCATATTCATAGTCAGAACGAAAAGTTAGCTACCGATGGCTACCGTGTGATTGCGGTCGCGAACGGCAAAGTTGCTCGCAAAGAGAAATATACCACTAAAGATATCAAGGACCTTACCTTTATGGGTATGGTCGGTTTTATTGATCCAATCCGCAAAGAAGCGGCTGCCTCGATTCGCGAATGCCATACTGCCGGCATCAAGGTTCTCATGATTACGGGTGACCATCCGCTTACAGCTTTCTCGATCGCACGAGACTTGGAATTAGTCGAAAGCCAGTCTCAAGTTGCAAGCAGTGAAGAGGTTGAGAAGTATTATCGTCGCGGCGAGAAAGATTTTGATGAATTTGTTGCTAGTCACTTGGTGTTTGCGCGCGTCGCGCCGCTACAGAAATTACATATTGTTGAATCGCTCAAACGTCAGGGTGAATTTGTGGCTGTGACTGGTGACGGCGTGAATGATGCGCCCGCGCTCAAGGCTGCGAATATTGGTGTCGCTATGGGCTCGGGCACAGATATTGCTCGTGAAACCGCTGACATGATTATTGTTGACGATAATTTTAAATCCATCGTTGCCGGTATTAAGGAAGGTCGCGTCGCTTATGCAAATATTCGCAAAGTCGTATTCTTCCTGATCTCCTGTAATATTGCCGAAGCAGTATTCTTCTGTCTTGCAATTATGTTCGACATGCCGATGCCATTCGTAGCCGTACAACTTCTGTGGTTGAATGTCGTAACCGATGGCATTCAAGATTTCGCGCTCAGTTTCGAGAAGGCCGAGAAGGATATTCTTCGCGAAAAGCCGCGCAATCCGAAGGAATCTGTATTCAATCGAGCGCTTTTGTCTGAGATCCTTTACTCTGCGACATTTATTACGATTATTATCTTTGGGCTCTATTACTACCTTATCAATATCGCGCATCTCGACGTTACGGTCGCGCGAAGCTACACGATGTGCTTAATGGTCTTCATTCAGAATGTTCACGCCTTCAACTGTCGCAGTGAACGCCAGTCAGCCTTCCGTATTCCGCTGCATTCTAATCCGGTCTTCGTGTTCGGTATAGCCAGTACAATTCTGTTGCAGCTCGTTGTTATGGAAGTGCCGATTTTTACGAACTTCCTCCAGACTGTACCGATGCCGATGCTGCTCGTCGTTCAATTCTTTGGCATTGCGCTTATAATGATTGTTGCGCTAGAACTTTATAAAGGCTGCGCATATCTTGCTCGGAAATCAAAAAGGGAGCCGAAGCTCCCTTAATCACGTCCGCACCGGAATACGAATCCGATGCAATCAATAACGGCGAATAATGTGAATGCGACAACGCCGGCCCAGAAGGTAATCGAGCGTATTACTCTAAAGAAATCAGATACGCCACCTTCTTTGAAAAATGCCAACATTATGCAGGCTAATATGCATGCAATTCCACATGCGACTGTAGCCTGAAAGAATCGTAAGCCGCCATCGAATAACCACTCACTCGTGGTTCGATCGTCCTTTTTCATACACATCCCTCCCTTCAGAAAAGCACGATATAATATATATTATATCACACTATGCGTCATAAGTCAAGATAGCCATCGCGGCAACAATGCGTAAACTGTAGTGATCGCCGTTTACTTCGAGGAACTCATTGACGGCTTTGCCGCTCCCAGGTAAACTCGCATTTCGATAATCGTGTACGACGATTATCCCGCCGTCTACCATGCGCGGCGCGACGAGTTCTAGGCTAGTTTTGATTGAATCGTAAAAATCCCCATCAAGCAGCGCAAAAGATATCTGGCTCGGCAAGTCGGAGTCCTCTATCTGATCGAACCAGCCCTTCACGATGACTGGATCAGGCAGGGCATACTTCCTGAATTTGTGACGCACTGTGTCTGGTGATGCTTTGAGTTCGCCTGCTTTAAAGCGCCAGCCGTCGGCGCTTTTATCCTCGATACTTTTCTCTGGTAGACCTTCAAAAGAATCATAAAGATATAGCCATTTGTCAGGCTGGTTGCGCAACTCTCCGGCAAGCAAAATCGAAGTGTCCCCCTCATAACAACCAAATTCTACAACATCGCCAGTAATGTTGAGCGTCTTTCTCAGCTCTGCGAGTAATAGCTCGGTTTCGCGATTTGGTATTTGCAATTCTTTAGGCATCGATAAAGCCGATTTCTTGGCAGAGTTTTGCGAATTCGTCGTGGAATTCCTTAATCGTGCCGGAGTTATCGATGTAATAATCTGCGATTGCGATTGGGCCACCCTTTTCGAGATTCTCAATCTCGGTTTTATCGCGCTCAGCCGCCTCTTTGGCATTGAATGGGCGCACTGGACGCTCGGCGAGACGCTTGCGGCGCAAGGCCTTTGGCACGACAATGGCGATAACGGTCATCTCGGTCGGAAATTCTTCGCGCAAGATTTTGTATTCAGTCCACGAATAAAGGCCGTCGAGTACAATGCGTTTCTGCCCGGCCGCAATTAGGTCTTTTGCTTCTTTGACGACGCGGCGAACTACAAAGTCTTTGCCTTCTTTCTCGCGAATTTCCTCGCGAAACTTCTTCTCATTTTCCGGCGTGTCTTCGAGGCCGGCTTCTTCCATGCCTTTAAGGATGACGCCACCAAAATAAATCTTTGGAATCTTACGCTCAATCAAATAATCAATGGCGGTCGACTTACCACTCCCGCACATACCTACAATCGCTAGGATTTTTACATCTTTGTTATTCATTGTTAATAGTATAGCACGTTCGCCTAGTGACGCTTTGTGAGGCGGTTGAACCCAATGAAGGCGGCCGCAGCAAACAGCACCGAAGCTAGCGCAACAATCGTAATATTATCAAGAGTACTCGGATTCGTAACGGGCTCTTCTGGCGTAACTGGCGTTACGGGGCTATCTTTACGTATGAGTACCATTTTGAATGGATAATCGCCGGTTGTCTGGACGAAACCGGCAAAAGTCGCCTCGTCCGTTACGGTAACAGTCTTTAGCGACTCGTCATAAGTATAGCCGTCTCCAGCACTGATTCCGTACGGAAAATTCAGGGTAGATAGATTAAAGATTTTACCGTTATCCTCATTCGGCTTGACCAGGCCGCTGATTGGGATATTGTCGGTTTTGAGTAATTCTAGATTCGGACTGTCCGTAATAGTTAGTTCATTTATATTCGTGTTGTACGTGATGAGCTCCTCGAGGCGAGGCTTGCCAGATAGGTCAAGATTGCTAATTCCCGTATCGTGAATGTCGAGTTCGCGCAAATTTGGACTTTTAGATAAATCTAGGCTCGTAAGATTAGTATTGTAGGCCTTCAAATAATAGATATTATTTTTTGTTATATCAATTTCAGATAAAGGCGTGCCATATATTCGAAGATTATATAGTTCTGGATTATGGGATAAATCGATAGAAGAAATGCTAGTATGATCAGCGTATAATGTGTGTAGCTTCGGATTATTTGACAAATCAACTGATGTGATTTTCTTGTTACTTTGAATAAGTAAATGTTCTAGCAGCGGGTTATGTGACACATCTATAGAGGTAAACTCTGAGTATGAATTTGAATTTAAAGCATAGAGGTACGTTAGTAGAGGGTTATGTGATACGTCTATAGATTCTAAGTGACCACCACTTATCCCAAATCGCTTTAAATTCGGATTATGAGATAAATCGACCGTGCTGAGGCCAGAATTACTAAAATCAACAACCTCGAGGGCGGCGTTTTGTGAGATATTGACGCTTCTTAGGCCGAATGCCTCTCTCATCACTATACTAGTCAAGTCGAGGTTTGTCGAAAAATCGGCTTGCGTTAGATTGTGTCCAATATTAATGAGTTTTATTGACTTAAGTCCTTGCATCTTTGCAATGTCGGCAAGACTCTCGATATTCAACCCAAGAGGGGCGCCATCGCAATCAATTGAAGTAATCTCTGATAGCTGCTCGGGCGTTAAGACGGTATCTTCTTCGGCGCCAATTGATCTTAAAACACACTTATAAAAAAGCTCATCCTCGAATCCTGCCTGCTGCGCCGGTGTTTCTGCGAATGTCGCGCTAGCACCACTAATACTTGTTATTACTGTCGTTATGAGGGCGATCAGTACAAGCTTCTTAAAAGATAGATTAACCATATTTAACCTTTTGATTTTTTGACCTAATTCTATTCATTAGCATAAGCGAAAACCGCCAAATAATCAAGGGGCGGACAGATAAAAATAAGCTCGCATAAGCGAGCTTATTTTTACTTGAAAGACTAATTATTCGTCGTCTTCTTCGGCTTCAGTCTCGACTTCGGCCCGTTTGTGGCCACGCTTAGTGATTTTTGCGCCAGCCGCCTTAGCTTTATTGCCGACCTTCTTTGCGCCTTCTGCAATGTCGTGGCGCGTTTCCTTGCCAGACTTTGGCGCGAACAATACGCCAGCAATACCACCGACTACTGCACCGAGCAGTGCGCCGAGGATGAATTTCCCACCGCCGTTGCAATCTTTGCATTCTGACATACTATTTCTCCTTCTTAGTTTTACTATTCTTCTTTTTTGCTTTATCGAGATAGCTCTCGGTAAAGTACTTCACTAGCCCACCGACGGTTGTCATATCGCGTACATTTTCTGCGATATCATCTGCTTTTTCGGCAATGCCTTGCCCTTGGATCATAATCTTCTTGGCTTCTTTTGTGACGCCAATGAGTTTAACGACGAGGATAATGCCGGCAAGTAGAAACAGGAATAACGTAATTGCTAGAATAAATACTAATATCCAAGCAGGTGTTTCCATCTATTATTTCTCCAACTTATAGAATTCTTCGAAAGCGACGCGGTAGTTGTCTGGATCGCCAGTTGTGAGCCATTTGCCCTTTGACTTCGTCACGATTACGTCGCCAGATTTTGCGAGTTTTGTAATCGCATCGACCGTCCAGAGCTCGTTATCGAGGCCAGTATTACCTGGAACAAGATGAGCAAATACTTCTGGGGTAAGAAGATAACGGCCGTATGATGTAAGATTCGATGGGCTATCTTCTGGTTTGGCTGGTTTCTCGACAATATGGCTGAGCGTCATCTTTTCTTTGTCTTTGAGGGCAATCATGCCATACTTCTTCCAGACTTCCTTTGGCATTTCTTGTGCGGTAATGATTGCCTTAGCTTCTGGGTTCTTTTCGTAGGCTTCAATTAGCGTCTTGACATCGCCTTCACCAAAGATAAGATCGTCACTATAGAGCGCAACGAATGCCTCGTCGTCGGCTAGATATGGTTTGGCGCTTGCGATTGGGCTGCCGTTGCCGTATGGAAGCTCTGGATCCTGTTCGATAACGGTAATATCCGCAATCTCGAGTACTTCGCGTACCGATTCGAAACGATCGAGCTTGCCCTGTGAAGCGAGCTGCTTATAAATCTTCTCGCATGGGTTGTTGAAGAAGTCCTCATAGATTGGCTTGCCTTCATGGGTTGCGACGATGATGATTTCTTTGATGCCGCCTGCGACACATTCCTCGACGACATATTGCATAATTGGCTTGGCTCCAAGCGGAATCATGCCTTTTGGTACGGTCTTAGTAATAGGGAGGAATCGGCTAGCGAAACCTGCATCGGTAATAACTGCTTTGGTTGGTGTTTTGTATGACATTTTACTATTCTCCTTTATATTATGATAACTTATTTCTGATTAATTCGTTTACACTGGCTGGGTTTGCTTTTCCTTTCGATTTTTTCATTACTTGACCAACTAGGAAACCTATCGCTTTCATTTCGCCGTTTCGGACATCTTCGGCCGCTTTCGCGCACTCTGGCATCATTAGAACTTCATCAATAATCTCGGATAATGCATTCTCGTCATTCTCTTGGAGAAGATTCATCTCCTTGGCGAGTTGATGCGGCGTCTTCGATGTATTCTTGGCAGAATAGAGTGCAAGAAACACCTCTTTACCGGCCGTTGAAGACAATTCTTTCTTTTCGACCATTTCGGAGAGTTCAAGGAGTTCAGTTGCCGTAGCAAGCGTAAAGTCCTTGTCGAGATTTTCTTCGGTGAGCAGGGTGCTGGAGAACCAGTGTGCAATACGTGGAGATAGATTGATATTTTTGTCGCAAGTCTCGGCGAGACGTTTTGCGAGAATAGGGTAATTGATTATCGCATCGCGTTCGCTCAAATCCAGATTAAGAATATCGAACTTAGAGCGGTAATCAGCCGGCATGAGTGGCATATTGGCTGCAACCTTATCGACATACGATTGTTCAAGTACGATTGGTGGCACATCTGGTTCTGGCATGTAGCGATAATCCTGTGCCTCTTCTTTACTACGCTGGGAAGTCGTCTTGCCAGTCGTGTCATTCCAACCGCGCGTTTCTTGAACGACTTTCTCGCCCTTGTCGAGCAATGCTTTTTGGCGCTTGTATTCGTATTCGACGGCGCGTTCAACGCTACGGAATGAGTTAAGATTCTTAATCTCTGCACGCGTACCAAGCTTGTCGGTCTTAGATAGGGAAATATTTACGTCAAAACGCATGTTACCTTGATAGAGGTCGCCATTTGTCACGTCGGCATACATCATTAAGCGATGTAGCTCTTCGCAGTAGGCTCTCGCCTGAGCAGCTGAGTGAATATCTGGCATCGAAACTATCTCGATTAATGGTGTACCAGCGCGGTTCAAATCGACGAGCGAATAGCTACCAAAATGGCTTAGTTTGCCGGCATCTTCCTCTAGGTGGGCATGCTCAATTTTAACGTCGCTCCCATCTGGTAAATGAACGACGCCCGCGCCAATAATTGGTTGATACATTTGAGAAATCTGATAGCCCTTTGGTAGATCCGGATAGTAATAGTGCTTGCGGTCAAAACGACTGACAAGGTTAATTTTACAATTCATAGCAAGACCAGCCTTGACGGCTTTCTCGACTGCGGCCTTATTAAGTACTGGCAGCATGCCAGGCAGGGCATAATCAATTGGACTTACGCAAGAGTTTGGCTCCTTGTCGACTGCATCATTATCGACGCCGCTAAATAATTTCGTCTTAGTATTTAACTGGACATGGCATTCGATACCAATTGTAATCTTATATTCGCTCATCTATATTGCTCCTAAGTCCTTTAATGCCTGTTTATATGTCTCGAGCGCATGCGCTGCTTGTCGGTAATCTGGTTTAAAATCGTGCTCGTGTGCAATCTGGTTGCGTAGTTTATGCGCGTGCCAGACGGCATTTACCTGCGTGAATTTGCTTTTATCAATACGCTTCAAGCGATCGCCCATCGTGCGGCCCTGTACGCCCATTTCCATTAGTGCACGATCCAGAATTTTATCGCCTTCGATGATTGTCATCGAATAACTTGCTTCGTTGTCTTTTTGTAGCGACTGCTCAATGCGAAGGAAATCGACTTGGTATTCTTCCTTGTCAAAAGTATGACCGCGCTTACCTGTCATCGTCACGGCGAGGAGAACGAGCACGCCGACAATCACAATCGCAATCAGGAAGATTAATAGTGAACCGTCTAGTGGCATGTTATTTACCCTCTACGCTTGCCGCGATATTTAGTAACACCTGATCATTCTGCCTTGCGCCAACGAGCTGTACGCCAATCGGGAGACCAGCCTTACTTTTACCTGCCGGAACGGAAATTGCTGGCATGCCGGTAAGGCTTGCTGGAACTGTCATCACGTCCTCGAGATACATCTGTAATGGGTCGCTCGTGTTTTCGCCAAGTTTGAATGCTGGGCGAGGCGCAACTGGGAAGAGTAACGCATCGCAGTCCTCGAGCGCCTTATTATAGGCTTCAATAAGCAATGTACGTGCCTTCTGCGCCTTGAGATAGTAAGCGTCAAAGAATCCTGAACTCAAAACGAAGTTACCAATCAAGATACGACGCTTATTCTCTGGCATAAAGCCTTCGTCGCGAGTATTGCTATAAACATCATCTAGACCTTTGTAATTCGTCGTACGTAGACCATAACGGATGCCGTCATAACGGCTAAGATTTGATGCTACTTCGGCTGGCTGAACGATGTAGTAAATTGCGAGTGCGTATTTCGCAACTGGGATACTGACTTCTTCGATCTTGTAGCCGGCCTTCTTGAGCTTATTCGCATAATCTTTAACGACTTTTACGACCTCTGGATCTACGCCGTCACCAATAAAATCCGTGACTAGGCCAATCTTTTTGTGTTTTGGCTTTGCCTCGGCGAGTTCCTTGGTCCAATAGTTATCTAATGTTGTCGAGTCTTTTGCATCTTTACCGGCCATAATCGACATGACGAGATCTGCATCCTCTGCAGTCTTTGCAAAACAACCCATCGTATCGGTAGATGACGCCATAGCAACTACACCATAGCGACTAACTGCGCCGTAGGTTGGCTTCACGCCATAAACGCCATTAAAGCTTGCCGGTTGGCGAATTGAGCCGCCCGTATCGCTACCGAGAGCGAACTGCACGATGTCTAGAGCGGTCGCAACGGCACTACCGCCGCTTGAGCCACCAGCTACGCGTTCCATATCATGCGAATTGTGAGTCGGGCCAAAGTATGAATTCTCGGTGCTGCCACCGTGTGCGTAGGCGTCTAGGTTGGTGCGGCCAATCATAATTGCGCCCTCGGCTTCAATCTTCGCTACTGCGGTCGATGTAATCGGTGAGGTGAAATCCTCGAGCATCTTTGCTGCGGCGGTCGTATTGCCGTCTGGGCTAAGATAATTGTCTTTTAGCGCAAAAGGAACACCAGCAAGCTTGCCAACTTTCTCGCCGCGTGCAATCTTTTCATCTATTTCTCGCGCACGCTCAATGGCATGTGCTTCATTCATCGAAATAAACGCATGATATTCTTCGTATTCTTTAGCTTTTTCTAGCGCCTCGCGCACTAAATCGACAGCCTTAGTATTCTTGTCTGCAATTTTCATAATACTTTTGGTACCTTTATCTGGTTATCTTCGCTGTCGGCCGTCAGCGCGAGCAAATCTTCACGGTTTGCCTCGAATTCTTCAATCGTATCCTCGCGCCAGACATTCTGCATATCAAAACACTGATACGTCGGTTCGACATTCTCGGTATTCAGTTCGTCTAGTTGTGAGAAATAGTTAACAATATTGTCTAAATCCTTAATTAGCGGCTCAATCTGTTCCTCGGACAGGGAAATGTTCGACAATTCTGCTAAATGTAGGACATCATCTCTAGTTATTGACATACTATTATCTTATCACATTACAAGGTATCTGACAGTAGTTCTATATCTGCGCCAAGCGAGGTTAGGCGCTTTGCGAAATCTTCATATCCGCGCGCGATTGAATAAGTATTACGCAGAATCGAGACGCCTGGTGCTGCGAGCATCGCGAGCATCACGACAACGGCTGGACGCAGTGCTGGTGGCGCCATCATTTCCGCTGGACGCCAATTTGTTGGACCAGTAATAAAGATTCTGTGCTCATCAAGAAGAGCTTCCTTCGCATTTAGATTCGACAGCTCGGTTGAATAGATTGCGCGATTCTCAAATACCCAGTCGTGGATTAAGGTACGACCATTAGCGGTAGCAGCGATAACTGAGAAGAATGGTAACGAATCGATGTTTAGGCCAGGAAATGGCATCGGATGAATCTTATCGACTGGCGCTGTCAGCTTAGATTTATATAGCTGAATATCGACAAGGCGCGTGTGCTCATTGGCGGCATAATATTCCTTCGAGATGCTCATTTTTTGTCCCATCGTGCGGAGTAGCTCTAGCTCAATCTCGAGAAACTCAATCGGTACGCGTTCGATTTTGATCTGCGATTTCGTAACAATACCAGCCGCAATGAAGCTCATTGCCTCAATTGGATCCTCGCTTGGAGTGTATTCGATTTTCTTCGCAATGCGCTCGACACCGTGAACGACTAAGTTAGTCGTACCGATGCCTTCAATTTTTACGCCGAGTTTTTGCAAGAAGAAACATACGTCTTGAACCATATAGTTTGGGCTTGCGCCAACAATGATGGTCTTACCTGGCGCGAGTGCTGCTGCCATGATGGCGTTCTCGGTAACCGTGTCACCGCGCTCGGTTAGGACAATTTTGCGCTCGGTATCAGAATTTGGTTTAACAGTTGCCTCATAGAAGCCAGAGTTAGATTTAGCATCGACCGACAAGCCAAAAGCTCTCAAAGCCTGAAGATGTGGCTCTACTGTACGCGTTCCAAGCGAGCAACCGCCCGCATATGGCAAACGGAACTGTTTGAATTTGTGTAGCAATGGCCCCAACATCATGATGATGGTGCGTGTGCGACGTGCTGCAGTATTATTGAGTTTTTTAATCTCAATCTTCTTGGGCGGGATAATTTCTAAATCGTGATTATTATTAATCCAGTTCGCCTTAACGCCAATCGATTCAAGTACCTCGATAATTCGATAGACTTCTTCGATATGGGCAAGATGTCGGAGGATGGTTTTTTCTTCATTCAAAAGAGAAGCGCAAAGCAAGCCGACTGCGGCATTTTTTGAGGAATTAATCGTAATTGAGCCATGTAGTTCTTTGCCGCCCTTAATTTTGTAGCCCTGCGTAGCGCCATCATTGATGGTCAAAATCTGAAAATCCAGGGCTTTACTAATCTTAGAAATTATCTCAAGAGATGCATTTTGTTTACCATGCTCAATGCGATTTATCGCGGACTGACTTGTGCCGATTTTCTTAGCCAGTTCAGCCTGCGTTATATCTTTACGAGTACGTGCGTGGGCAATTATTTTCCCAATTTTTGCCATGTAATCTTGTTGCTTTGCCATGAAAAAATTATAGCACGAAATGCAAGTTTTTACTCAGCGTTCGTGTGTACGGCGACGACGTCATCAAGATCGTCGATTGCGTCGAGGATCTTTTCGACTTTTTCAGCATTATCGCCTTCAACTGGTACCGTGCTATTTGGAACATACTGCAGTTCTGCCGAATCAATCTCATAGCCGGCATCAATTAATGCGCTACGAACTTTCATGAGGTCGCTAGCGACCGTATAGATTGTAGTGCCATCGTCTTCATCGGCGACATCTTCGGCGCCAGCATCGAGTGCAGCCATCGTAATTTCATCACCTTTAGACTTCGTGAATATTACACCTTTGCGTGTGAATTGGAACATAACTGAGCCCGGATCGGCCATGCGGCCACCGTTCTTCTCGAGCGTATGGCGCACTTCTGGCATCGTGCGATTCTTGTTATCTGTCGCAACTTCAATGATGATACCGACTCCGCCTGGGCCATATGCCTCATAGGTCTCTTCGATTAGTGCCGCTGCGCTTTTGTCGGCAACGCGTGCGATTGCGCGTTCAATGTTTGCCTTCGGCATGTTAGCGAGGCGTGCTTTTTCTAGAACCATCGCAAGCGATGGGTTCATGGTCGGATCAGTGCCGCTACGTGCTGCAATTGCAATTTGGTTCCCGATTTTCGTAAACAACGCACCGCGCTTTGCATCAACAACTGCTTTCTGGCGCTTTGTGGTTGCCCATTTACTGTGTCCGCTCATTAAAAAATCCTCTTGTTGTTATTTCGTAATTTAATCTAATTTTAGCATAATATTAGAACATATTTTCAAAAAAGTGCCAAAAATATTGTAATTATGCTTTATCGCTACGTGTGCGAGGTGTATTCTACGAGAACAAATTAATAACTAAGGAGTAAAATGCAAAATGCAAATGTATAAACGTATCAGGTTAACTAGGAATGAACTTGAGAAACTTCAGCAGGATTGCGATGGCTATATATGGGCGGCAATCGATCCGAAAAAATATGCCATATCACTCGGTGATTTATATCTCGCCGATTTGCGAGACATACTGATTGTCCAACGTTGCGAACTATGCAATATTTATGGCATTGGGCTCGATATGCGAACGGGTGAAATTGATTTCGTAGCACAAGTAAACCGCCGCAATCCTACTGTGGGTGTGCATGGAGAATTAAGCAAGAAAAGCAAAGAAGAGATCGTGCAATCTGTTCGATATTTCTTCGATCGTCTCCCGGCTTTTCGCGACTCGCACGAAGATGAGCAAGAATCGGACGATTTGAATGATACTACTATCGCTTTTAGGTAGAACAGATGATAAAATAATTACATTAATAGGAGGTATTTCTAATGGCTAAAAAGAGTCAGACGACGGTGGACGATAGTAAAAATAAAAATGACGATAACAAAAAAGCCGCACTAAACTTAGCACTTTCGCAGATTACTAAACAATTTGGCGACGGCTCAATCATGAAATTAGGTGACCAGTCGAAGATTGATGTTGAATTATTCTCGTCTGGCTCTTTGGCATTAGATTTAGCTCTCGGTGGTGGCTATCCAAAAGGCCGCATTATCGAGATTTATGGCCCTGAGTCGTCTGGTAAGACTACTTTGGCGCTACATGCTATCGCAGAAATCCAGAAGCAGGGCGGTCAGGCGGCCTTCATTGATGCTGAGCATGCCTTGGATCCGGCCTATGCGCGCAAAATCGGCGTCAATACCGGAGATTTATTGATTTCTCAGCCAGATAACGGCGAGCAGGCTCTCGAGATCTGCGAAACGCTCGTTCGTTCCGGCGCCGTCGATCTCATCGTTGTTGACTCAGTTGCCGCGCTCGTTCCACAGGCCGAAATTGATGGTGATATGGGTGATGCGCAGATGGGGCTTCAGGCTCGCCTAATGTCGCAGGCTATGCGCAAACTTACTGGTATTATAAGCAAAACTAAGGCGACCGTAATCTTCATCAATCAGATTCGCATGAAGATTGGTGTAATGTTCGGCAATCCTGAGACTACGACTGGCGGTAATGCGCTTAAGTTCTATGCTTCCGTCCGCATTGACATTCGTCGCATTGGTCAAATTAAGGATGGTGACAATGTATCGGGCAATCGCACTAAGATAAAAGTTGTGAAGAATAAGATTGCTGCACCGTTCCGCACGGCTGAATTCGACATTATGTATAACGAGGGCGTCAGCAAGACTGGCGACGTGCTCGACCTTGCCGTAAGTCACGGCATCATGGAGAAGTCTGGCGCCTTCCTCAAATATAACGGTGAGACACTTGGTCAAGGTCGCGAGGCTGTCAAGAAGCTCTTTAAAGAAAAGCCGGAACTCATGGCTGAAATTGAAGAAAAGGTTCGCGAGGCGGCGAAGAACGACGAAGACTAATGCTCGAAACGCATACAATTTTTGACGAAACGAATGACTCTTTAAAAAAGTCAGCAGAGCATTGCGTTACCGATCTTAGAGAGGCGGTTCGGGACGCCAACCGCGTCAACGTTTATGTCGATGATAAGTTTTTCTGCTCGCTCGACATCAGCCAGGTTGTTGATTTAAAGATAAAAATCGGCAAAAAACTAGTCGAAGACGAGCTTGCTGAGCTAAAACGCGCCTCTGACTTTGGTAAGTTTTACTCGCAGGCGCTAGCCTATGTCATGATGCGTCCGCGCTCGGCGAAAGAAATACGAGACTATCTCAAGAAGAAAACATTCAGTCGTAAGATACGTGCGCGAAATCCAAAAACTGGCGAATATTGCGCTAAAGTCCGCGAGGGTTACGACGCTAAGCTTATTGAGCCAGTATTTAATCGACTCGAGGAGCGAGGTTATGTTGACGACGAGGCTTTCGCTAGTGCCTGGATAGAAAATCGTCAAATCGCGAAGGGTATCAGTCGCCAAAAGTTGCGCCAAGAACTACAGCAAAAAGGCATCCCTTCGCAGGTTATTGACAATGTTTTAACTAGTAGCATTCGTGATGAGCGTGCAGATCTGCGCAAAGCTATTGCTCGGAAGACATCGAGATATCCAGATCGCCAAAAACTAATCCAATACTTATTGCGACAAGGCTTCAATTATTCGGATGTCGTCGATGAGCTTTCGGCGGTCGATTCGTCATCAGTGTAAGCCGGTTTACGGAATGGGTTTGTGAAATTCGGTACGAATTCCTCTGGAGCGGCATTTTTCTTCGGCTTCACTTTGACTTGCGCCTTCTCGTGTTTAATCGTGACCTTATAGTCATCAATTTCGATTATCTGCGAACGATTAACGGTAAGCTCTGGATCAATAAGCGACGACATAAATGGTCGCCGAATGATCAATTGATAAACCATGAACGTACTGGCGTCGAGCGTGTAATCTGAGACGTGGCCGATTTTCTTGCCGTCTTCAGTAACCACCTTGAGGCCAATTAAACTAAATGATAGCCCCATGATTTTATCGAGCTTAATTACATCCTCTCGATTAACTAAACGGTCGGCCGAATCGATAATCAGGCCGGAATTGCTTACTTCGCGAATATCAGATGTGTCAAGAATGTCGCCAACCTCTGGGTCGTTTTTAATTGCTGGACCGTCGACTGTGTAGGCGATTACGCGGAGCTCTTCTGGGTCGATAATATCCATAGTTGTATTGGCGATTCTACCTCCAACGTGCAGGCTAAGAACTGGCATTCCGATCATTTTTGACCCAATCAGTAACATATCTTATATTATAGCATAATCGTTTATAGATTTCGTTTTTGGGGTATAATCTTGATATGAAAATTTTGGCCGTATCCGGTGGTATCGATTCAGTGGTTTTACTACATCGTCATAAAAATGATTCCGATTCTCCGATTGTGGCGCATTTTGATCATGGCATCCGTGAGTGCTCGGATCTTGATGCGATATTCGTAGAAAAGCTGGCGGCCGCAAATCATCTTACTTTCGAGTCTCGTCGTCTCGAATTGGGCTCGGATTGCAGTGAAGCGCGCGCGAGGGAAGAGCGCTATCGGTTTCTACGCGAGGTAGCCGAAAAACATTGCGGCAAAATATGCACTGCGCATCACGCCGACGACGTTGTCGAATCGATTGCGATTAACGTGTTACGTGGAACTGGTTGGCGTGGGCTTGCTCCAATGCACTCGAAAGACATTGAACGCCCATTACTGGGCCTATTTAAGTCTGATATTTATAAATAC
>JAEEGL015064033.1_pt1 | contig 14992 bp, 14 predicted proteins | sample 9134231 | NCBI WGS metagenome assembly JAEEGL01 (sample SAMN16246548, study PRJNA631951) | gut metagenome | biome: gut microbiome; feature: rumen; material: fiber-attached | host: Bos | place: Iran: Karaj | collected 2018-10
ACGCACGGCCTTTCGCCATGTAACAACAACAGCAACGGTAAATGCAAGCAATTCCTCTGCCAGGAAAAGTACCGCATATTTTAATCCGTCAAATGCAAAGCCCTCCGTTCCGATGCAGAACATGGGATCAAGCTCTTTTTTCAAAATTATCTGCAGGATAAGATCAAGAGCTATGGCAAGTACCATGCCCAGAGCTATGCCCAGCATTCCGAAGGAAACATATTTGAACACGATCTCGATGTTACGGAAGCCCATGGCTTTCATTGTACCAATAAGCTTTTTCTGATTGTCTATAACGATCGTTATCGTTGAGGATACAACAACTATGCCGACTATCACAAAAAGAAATATGAAAATACTTGAAAGCTGTCTTAAAATCCTCAAGAAGCTTTCCAACAGCATAAACCCTTTAAGACGCGTACGGGATACCGACATATTTCCGAACCCGTCGGGACTTTTGAGCGAATTATTTACCCGTTCTTCGATCTTGCTTATGTTCTCTTCGTACTCCGAAGAATTTATACCGTTTTCTGTATCCGCATCCGCGTCCACACATACATAAAAATACCTGTTACCGACCTGGGTCCCGTCAAATGCATCCTGTGAAAGAAAGATATAGTTTTCCGAGCCCGTGTCAAAACTGTACGGATGATTTACACATGCCGTAACCTTAACCTCTTTTGCCTTTAGCAGAAGCTTTTCCTTCTCACCCGACGTTTCAATGCTGAATATATCTCCCAGCTTTAAATCCAGACGTTTCATGGTATCTTCTGTAAGGGCACACTCCGTCTCGTTTTCGGGCAGTCTGCCTTCAAGCACCGTACATTTCGAGATCCGTTCGGTGATACCGAACAGCTTCGAATCATATTTAACATCTCTAAAACTCATCGAAGCGTCCTGGAAAAGCCATGACGCCTCAGCGTCTTTAACCCCTTCAACCTGTCTGATGCTTTCAATATCTTCTTGTGTAAGACCCGCAGCCGAAACTATGTTAAAATCTTCGAAATTTGTGGTTTTAAAATACTCCCTTCCTTTATCTTCCAGCGCATCTGCATGAAAAAAACACCCTAAGAATACACCGCATCCTATCATAGTGACTATGGATATGGCAATCCATGGGATGAAATTCTTTTTGATATTCCTGATGGTATCCTTAAGCTGTGTCTTTTTTACCATGATAACTCCTTAGCCGACAGCGGATTTATGTTTATCCTAATTCCCGATATCACGCCGTTCCTGAGTTTTACGACTCTGTCTGCCATTTTTGCAATCTCGGGATTGTGTGTTATCATCATGACGGTTTTGGCATGGTTTCTGACAATATCTTCAACTATTGACAGCACTTCTATACTGGTTTCGTAATCAAGTGCGGCGGTCGGCTCATCCGCTAAAATAAGCTTGGGATTTTTTGTGATGGCTCGGGCAATGGAAACCCTCTGCTGCTGTCCGCCGCTCATCTGTGAAGGAAAATTCCCCGCTCTGTCCGATAGTCCTACCATCTCCAGAGCCTTTTGTGGCTGAACCGGCTCTTTACTTATCTCAGCAATGAATTCAAGATTTTCTAATGCCGAAAGATTCGGCATCAGATGGTATGACTGAAAGATATAGCCGATATAGTCCCTTCTGTACTCCGTAAGCTGTTTGTCACTCGGGTGCGAGAAGTCCGTACCGTCGATCGTAATGCTTCCTTCGGTCAGCGAATCCATTCCTCCGATTATATTCATCATCGTTGTCTTGCCGCATCCGCTTTCACCTAGAACCACAAGAAACTCTCCAGGATAAATATCCAGATCTATCCCTTTCAGTACATGAACCGTCTCTTCACCCGACGTAAAATCCTTTTTTACTCCTCTTAGACTAACAATCGGCTCCGGTTTTTCAGGCAGTTTTACTTTATAGTTTTTATCATCAATATCCAGTGCGATAAGCATGGACAGACTTTCGGCCAGACGTATATCCTCAGCGGAAAATTTTGAGCCGTCGTCCTTATTGATAAGCTGCATGCATCCGAAAGGCTGCCCGCCCGGAGTCTTTAATGCTGATATAAGCTGGCTTTTAACCTTGATACCGATTATGTCTTCCGTCCCGTAAAGCGAAGAAGCTTCTCCGAACTCACCTGAAAGCGAGAGGCTTTCGGAAGTTTCAAAAACATGTCCGACAGCTCCGCGGCTTTTCTCCACGGTTATCCCCGTATAGTCCGTAGCCGATGCACATGCCATGACCACAAGACAGCCGCTTTCTTCATTTAGCAGCCATACAAGCCCGACCTCACAGCCTATTGTTCTTTTCATGATCTCCATGCAGGCCGATAAAGCGCTTTCCATCTGATTTTCAGCCTGAAGCGCCTCTGTAAAATCCCATATCGCCTGTTTGTATCTCTCATTCATTTTGACCATATCGAATGATCTCCTCTATGATCTTTTTAACTTCATTTCAGTTCGTATTTCATTGTTTTATGCTCAGTTTGTCAACCTTCACCAACACCCGGTTTGTCGTCCTGAGCGTTAGCGAAGGATTTTTTGCTTTCAATCGTTTGCGCAGTTTGTCATTCTCCCGCAACCGGTATGTTTTCAAAGCATATTGCGACAGGTCCTTCAAAATCCGAATCCTTCTGTGTTTCCTTTGACATGATCATATTAAACTGGCTCTCCAGGATGCTTCCGTTTATCGATCCTCCGGTAACCTCAGTTACCTTTTCTCCGTCGAAAAGGAATGCCAGACGTATCTCTCCGCCAAAATGTCCGGAAAAATCATCCATCTGGAAATCGGAGAAGTTTACTATATAAAGAAAAGGCTCCTTCTTCATATCTTCAATGCTCACGCTGCCCGGCCGCACCCTTAAGCATCCGTAATATCCGGTGGGCTCTGTGCCGATATATCTTGAAAATCTGACTCCGCCGTGATAACTCTTTAGGATACCGTCCTCCATCATCAACCTATCCTTCTGAGGCGTTCCTTCTTTACTGAACGGCTCCTTCGCGATAAGCTCAAGACTTATCCTGTCTCCTTTGATCTCAGATTTTCCACCGTCGGCAGTCTTTGACTGTATATCCTCGTCAATCTTAAACGACGAATATTTAGCAAATATATACGGAGCTGACGCTCTTTCCACATAATAACCGAATATGTCCTTTACATAAGCCTCTCCGAGAATAACTCTGTAATTACCAGCTTTGGGAGCACTTTTGGCAAGCGCTCTGGAAACAGTGTATTCAAGCGTCAATTTAACTCTGTTTTTCAGCGCTTCCGTGTCCAGGCTGTCATACTTAAAATCCTTATAGGTTTCAACATCCTGAGGCTCCTTGCACTGTGCGACAAACTCTCCGGAAACATACCTCTTGACATAACCGACATCCACGCCGTTACTGATAATGGTCCTGACGCTTTTCTCATAAATAAAGAGCTCAGCGGAGTTAATAAACACATCTTTCCTTTTATCCTCCGCAAAAAGAGCTTCGCTCATGATATCGGCACATTCCTCAAGTGTTTTCCCGTTCATGTCGGAATCCATGATAACGGTTTCGTTTTTGGTTTTTTCCTGTAACTCATAAGACGGATTGCATACAAACGAAGCTGCAAGATATGCCGTAGAAAGAGAGCTGTCGATCTCTTCATCCGTCATTCCGTTATAGATATGGACCATTGAACTGCCCTTGTAGGTCTTTTCGTTCTTCTCAAAAACCTTAAAAACAGTGACCGCAAAGCTTGCAGTATTCTCGATACGTTTCGAGTCAAGACTCTTCTTTATGAAAAACAATTGCGCCGAACGCATTTCTTCGGAATTAATGATATATTCATCTATCGAAAGCCTTTTGAGGGAGGCTAAAATTTTTTCTGTCATTATATCTCCTTTTCGCTAAAATTTCTAAGCTATAAAGTGCAACCTAAATTTCCCGGTGCTTAGAAATTTCTTAACTGTCTCAGAAATTTCTTAACGCTGCGTCCAAGCATAGCTTGGACTTTCTCGCTAAAATTTCAGAGACTTCGGCGTTTAAACTTTCTCGCTAAAATTTCTAAGCTTATCCTAATCTGATCCTTGCCTTTATATAGGGGCCGCCGTCCGAAACCTTGACCCATTCCTTGTATCCCTTTCCGCAGTATCCCGTACCGCCGGCTTCAAAATCATCCGATATCATGGAAATGGATTTTAACAGATCCGGCACATATCCCGTAAGGACAACCGGTGAGAAAATACGTCCGGTAAGCTTACCGTCCTTTATCTCCCTTGCCATGTTTACCATAAGCTGTATGCCCCAGTTCTTTGGATCCTCCATGCCGGAGCTTGCTTCGCACAGCATGAACCCGTCCTTAATTGAAGCGATCATATCCTCAACCTTTGATGTCCCTGCCTCGAATATGGTATTCGTCATTCTTGTATATGCTTTTCTGGAAGAATTCTCCCTTCTGCCGTTTCCCGTAGGCTCATGGTTTAAATGCTTTGCCGACCGGAAATCGCATATCCCGGTCTTAAGGATTCCCTTATCTATAATTACAGTATCGTGTGCCGGGATACCCTCATCATCAAAAAAGTAGGTTGCCACCTGCGGAATTGTGCTTGCTCCGTCATGCATTGTTATCAGCTCGGAAGCAACATATTTCCCGACATAGCTCTGTGCGAGAGCCCTGTCTTTTACGAACATGTCCATTTCAACGCCGTGTCCGAAGGCTTCATGAACAATCATTCCCGTAACATCCGGCATACAGATGCAGTCATATTCTCCCGGTACCATGGGCTCCGATCTTAACAGGTCCAGAGCTGTTTTACAGGCATCCTCAAGCTTACCCTCAAGTCCTTCAAGTACTTCGCAGCCGCCAAGCATTGAAACCGGTTTATAGCTTTCCTTTATCTCCTCACCTTCCGATGCCATGACAACAACATATCCGCAGGCCCACATGATGTTCTGTGTAAGATCCTTATGCTTTGAAAGGAACATCTTATGATATTTCTGATAAGAAAAAGCGGTATAGCAGTTAACTATCCTCTCATCATAGTCCCTTCCTCTTTCCGATATCCTTGTCAAAAGCTCTACGATTTTCTCGTCACCCGCGTTTTCCGGATCTTTTTCGTATTCCGTACTCTCATTTATGAAAAGGTCTTCCTCTTCCTTTAAGGTAAATCTGACCTCATTCACTCCTTCGGGCAGTTTTTTGCCAAGCCTGTTCAGTCTTTCGTCTATCTCCGAAAGTATCTTGGGGATCAGTTCTTCGCTAATGTTTGAAAAGCTGTACTCGCACTCTCTTCCGTCGTTATAAAGCTTTACACAAAAGCCCCTTTCGGTAAGAATGCCGTCCTCGCTGATGCTCGTCCCCATCTTGCTCACGGAGTAGCTCATGCTCTTCGAATCATTTGCAAGTATTGATGCATATTCGTATTTTTCAAGCAGTTTTTCAAGCAAACTTTTAAGAAAAGGCTTTACATCCGCTAAATATTTACTTTCACTAACTTTCATATCTCTGTTTTCTCCAATGGTTTTTTATTTAAGATCCTTCGCTGACGCTCAGGATGACATCTTAGTACCGCTGACGCTCAGGATTACAAAAATTCCAGTGTCATTCTGAACGAAGTGAAGAATCTTATCGTCATGACTTTTCAGTCCTTACGCAGCTTCACAATATCCCTTGCTTTTATCTTTCTTTCCTCGTCTATTGCCGCGTAATGCTTCTTCGTCGTGTTTACATCCTTGTGTCCGAGGACATCGGCAACAAGGTATATATCCCCGGTCTCCTTGTAAAGAGACGTACCGTAGGTACTTCTGAGCTTATGCGGAGTGATCTTTTTCAAGGTCGTTACATAGCTGGAATACTCTTTTACAAGTATCTCTATGCTCCTCACCGTTATCCTGCTTTTCCTCGATGAAAGGAACAGTGCGTCCTCATGACCTTCCTTGATATCCTTTATCTCTTCCCTTTCATCCATATATTTCTCGAGTGCTTCCGTAACCTCTTCGCCGAAATATATGTAGGCCTCGTATCCGCCCTTTCGGGTAACCTTCACGCGTCCGTTATCGAAATCCACATCCCTTATATCGATGCCGACAAGCTCGGTAACACGCATTCCCGTACCGAGAAGCAGTGTGATTATCGCAAGATCCCTTGTCTTGTTAAGCTCATGGAATTTCTTTTTCCGGTCAGACATACTTTGAGGTCCGTATTCAACTACATCAAGGAAATCTGCCACCTCGTTCGGATCGAGCCTCACTATGGCCTTGTCATGAAGCTTCGGCATTTCAACCTGAATTGCTGCATTGTTCTCAATTATCTGATTCTTGTACAGATAATTATACAGACCTCTCAGCGCTGACATTTTCCTCTTGATCGTAACCTCGCTGTTGATCGTTTCAATCTCGGCATCATCACGGATCTTCAGATATTCCATATACTCCTCGATATCAAAAGCCGTCATGTCCGAAAGTGCCGACGCCGGTATGCTTTTTAAGGGCTTATCCTTATACATCGGATTAACGCGGGCAATCCATTCAAAGAACACCTTTATGTCGTTTGCGTATGCAAGCCTGCTCCTTACAAGCGTCCTTTGTTCTATACCCCTGAAGTAACTCGTTACATAAGTCGGAAGCTCCGCGAGGAACTCACGGAGCTTTTTTGTGTATTCAATTGTTTTTTGCTGATGGTAGGATTTATTTTCCATATGATACCTCTTTCAAAAAACAAAGTTAATATTTTATTCTGCTTCATTGTAGATATCAAGGACCGTTTCAACGATTGCCGTCGCAACCTTCTTTGAAAATTTGTCCTTTACAAGTCGCTCGCATTCGGCTTTGTTTGAAATAAAGCCTACCTCTATAAGGATTGCCGGTGCTTCGGAATCCCTGACTACTACGAAATTCCTGTCTATGATACCTGTAGAGAACCGTTCGGTTTCAAGCTTTTCAAGCAGTGCCTCCTCCATTCTGTATGCAAGTTCGGCGCTTGTCAATCCGTTTAGCGACGTGTAAGTATCAAGACCGCCGTAATAAACGCTTGTTCCGCATGCGTTTGTATTATCTGAAGAGTTATGATGAACCGAAATGAACATATCCGCGCCCACAAGTCCAGCAAAATCCGCTCTTACATGTAAATCCAGATAAATATCGTCAAGTCTTGTAAAATATGCCTTGATACCCGTATCCTTAAGAAGCTCCTTTACGTTCTGCACAACCTTAAGGTTTAAAGCTGCTTCTTCATATCCGTAGGAAACCGCTCCCGGATCGTGTCCGCCGTGTCCTGCGTCTATTACGATAACCTTCTTATAGATGTTCTTAACGTAATCAAAATGCAAGGTAGTCTTTCCGTTTGTGAAATCCTCGATCTCACATCCCATTACGCAGTCGCTGTAGAATCTGATAAGTGTCTCATTTGCAACGGGATCGTAATAAACCTGGATCTGTAGTATAGCCTCACCGGTATTTTCTATTTCGTAATCCTTGAAATATTCCGTGCAGTTGCCCTGTATTACCAGTTCGTTAAGACAACTTAAAATATCTTCCCTCATTTCGATATCGCCGACATCATCGATCATCGGGAGATCGATCGTAAGCCTTTGCTCACAGTTATCGTAATCAACGAAGAACTTATAGCCTTCTGTCGTATTATAAACATTTACAAGCCTTAATCCGTTACTTTCATCGCCCGTATATTCCGTTGTGTCTTTATCAAAGCTTTCGTCATCACTGTATCCGTCATCGTGCCCGTCATTGTATTCGTCGGCAGGATCTTCAATAATCTCCGCATCAGGATCGGAGAACCATATTTCCGACGATCCGGTATCCGCATTCCAGTAATAGTACATCCCGAGATTTTCAAAAGAGAACCTTCCGGGAACGTATACAAACTCTTCGCCCAGCTCCGGATAGCCAACGACCATGGGTGCGTGAGGATTTCTTGTGATAAGACCGTCCACATATGATATTCTGCTCCCAATGCAGTACAATATGCTTTTGCCGTCCGACTCAAGCTCTATGATACCCGTATCTTCATCATAATCGTAATCTACGATTGCCTCGTCAAATATCGAACTGTCGGCATTGATCATGGCTGTATTGTCAAATATAAGCGAGCAGGTACCCTCCTGATCAATCAGATTGCCTTCGAAATACAGCTTACCCTTTGTCCCGAGATAATCTCCGGTCACACCGTTTATCTCTATTTCAAGCGGTATTCTTATGCTCACCGCTTTTTCGCTCTCATTCCAGTTATAATTGAATCCGAAAAGCTCGGAAACGAAACGTGACGGAACCATGTAAGCAATAACCTTACTGCTCTTATATTTTATCTTCATGGGTGCGCACGGAGCTTCTACGGGTTCGCCGTCAAATTCGGCTTCGGTACTTCCTATATAAAGCTTAAGCACATGTCCGTTATATTTTATGGTTATGCGTCTGTTCTTTTTGCTGTATTTTACCTTTGCACCCACCGCATCTCCGAAAACTGCCTTGGCACTCGCATATGCAATCTGCCTGTCAGAGAGCATCGATGGTTCTTCCGAAAGATCGACAATGTTTCCGTCAACAAAGAACGACAGTGGATCACCGGTATATTCTACGGTTTTCTTTAGCAGATAATCCTTATATTTAAAAGAAGCCGATGCATCTTCTCCTTTTATAAAACCGATCCCGATAACCACAAGCAGCATAAATGCCGCCGTATATAATACCTTTTTCATTAAAAAACCCTTTCGCTTAATTTTATGCCCGGGTATGCAAATCTGATCCGTCACCCGGCAAATCTTACAATCTATGTGATTATACTACATTTGTTATTGAAAAACCAGCAATTCTTGTTGTTTTTTCAAAGAATTTACAATTTTTTTACAAAACCTTTGACCTTTCAAAAATTCTGTAGTATCATATTTAAAAAATAAACAGGGAACCTGTTAAAACATAAAGAAATACAGGCTTCCAAACAGAAAAGGAAGTAAAAAATGCATCTCAAAAGACTCTTAAGCCTAACCAGAAAGGCTGTTGATGAATACAACATGATAGAGGAAGGGGACAAAATCGCTCTCGGGATATCCGGAGGTAAGGACAGTCTCACGCTTCTCTACGCACTTAGCGGACTCAAAAGGTTTTATCCGAAACATTTCGATATAGAAGCTATCACTGTCAATACCGGCTTCGAGGGTTTCGACACTTCGAAAATTGCTGCTCTCTGTGCTTCTCTTAACGTTAATTATACAGTTGTCGACACCGAGATAAAGCAGGTTGTTTTTGATATACGTAAAGAGGATAACCCGTGTTCTTTATGCGCCAAGATGAGAAAAGGCGCTTTTAACGACAAAGCCAAAGAGCTCGGCTGCAATAAGGAGGCTTATGCGCATCATAAGGATGACGCGATAGAGACTTCACTTATGTCACTGATATACGAGGGACATTATTACTGCTTCGCACCCGTTACTTATCTGGACCGGATGGACATAACGCTCATCAGGCCCCTTCTCTATGTCGACGAGTGCGATGTGGTCGGTTTTAAAAACCTTTACGAACTCCCGGTTTTAAAGAATCCCTGTCCCGCTGACGGCGTTACAAAAAGAGAATATGTTAAGGATCTCATAAAATCCTTGGAAAAAGAGAATCCCGGCGTAAAGGACCGTCTTTTCCACGCGGTAAAACAGTACTGGGACAATAAAAAACAAGGCGTTTAAGCCTTGCTTTTAATCTATGACCTTTCCGTCACGCCATATTCTTTCAAGATTATAAAACTCCCTGTCTTCCCTTGTGAAAACATGGACAACTATATCGCCGTAATCCATGAGTATCCACCCGCTGTTACGGTTTCCTTCAACCTTTTTGCAATAAATCTGTTTTTTTGCAAGCTCCTCGGAAACACTGTCGATGATAGCTTCAAGCTGAGAAGAGTTTCCTGCCGAGCATATGACAAAATAATCAGCCATGACGGATATCTCGCCGATATATATAACCTTTATGTTCTCGGCTTTCTTGTCATCCATGACATTCCTTATAAATTTTACGTTTTCCTCAATATTCTGCATAAAAAATCCTTTCCGTCAGATTACTTATTTCTGTTCTCAATGAGCTTTTTATAATACTCATATGTATAAACCGTTGTCATGCACACATTTTCCTTATAATTATTAAGTATGTACGGAACAACATTGTCAAGGATATGAAATACGGCAAGTTCAAGATCGTAGGTTGCTTCAGACCTTATCACATCTAAAGATGGTGTATATTCCAGCTCGCGTCCGGGTTCAAGTATGTCGGCCAAATACAGTATCATCTCAAGCTCTGTCATTTCGGGTCGGCCCGTGGTATGATAATATATTGCACTCGCTATTTCCTCATCATCTATTCCGAACCTTTCCCGTGCCCATATCGAGCCGACCTTTGAATGAAGCAGGTTTGAGGCGTTTCTCCTTTCGACATCGTCGATCTCAATGTTGTACTTTGCCGCTTCCTCAAGTATCTCCTCATCATTCAGATGCTTTGCGCAGTCATGGAGAAGTCCTGCGGTGTAAGCTTTTATGGGATTGATACCGTGAACCATGGCCAGCTTATAGGCAGTGGATGCAACATCCAGCACATGCTTAAATCTTTTGGGTTTAAGGTACTCTTTCTGAACAGCCTTTATTTTTTCAAACTCAGGATCAAAATAAAGTCCGTGCTTTATAATATATTCCTCTACAGCCTTCGGGACCGTTGATCCGATGTTCAGCCCACATTTAACCTGTTCCCTTATGGCCGATGAAGATATGCTTACAAGCGGTGACGGCAGCATAATTATCTCCGGATTAAATACCGAGCCGTCTTCCTTTGTCCTTGTGAACATCTTACAAAGTTTTTTAATGATATGCGTATAATCATATTCGTAATAACTGCTGTCAACGCCTCTTACCGTCTGACATGTGTCAGGTCTTGAAAGACGTTTCTCACTTGCTCTCGGTGCGCATACCAGTACACAGTTTTCAAGTATTTTCTGCGGATTGTTCCATTTATCAAAATACTCTATGGAATCACCGCCTATGATAAAATAATACCTTGTATCGGGATTCTGCTTTTTAAGTAAAGTAAGCGTATCAGCCGTATATGTAAGCCCGTCCCTTTTGAGTTCAAAATCCGAGAACTCAAAATTCGGATGATCCTTTATGGCCTCCTTTATCATCTCAACTCTGTCTTTTTCGGCTGCAAGTTCGTTGACAGCCTTATGCGGCGGAAGCTTTGAAGGCATAAACAGGACTTTGTCGAGTCCGAGATATGCGTATGCCCTGTCTGCTATCAAAAGATGTGATATATGTATCGGATTGAAGGTTCCGCCCATTATCCCTACTTTTTCCATTTTAAGCCTCTTGCAAATACCCTTTTATGCTTTTTTTACCCTGGGTAATTCTATCTTCTTATTCTTCTTTGATTCCTTATAAAGGATTATCTTTTTTCCGATAACCTGCACGATCTCCGATCCCGTTCTTTCGGCAAGTATTGAAGCAAGCTCCTTCGGATCGTCGGCGCAGTTCTTAAGCACTGAGATTTTTATCAGTTCCCTGGCTTCAAGCGCTTCCGCTATACCTAAAGTAAACTCCGGAGTAATGCTTGCCTTTCCGATATTGTATATCGGATCTATGTTCATTGCAAGTCCCTTTAAAAAAGCACGCTGTTTTGTAGTCATTCCGATTCCATCCTTTATTACCTGTAATAATCAAAATCCCATCCGTACAGTCTGACGGTATCGCCCTCCTGTATTCCAAGCTCCTCCAATTTGTCCAGTATACCGTTTGTCTTTAAGAAGTTCTGGAAGAAATTAAAGCCCTTTTCGGAATCAAGATTTGTATAACCGAGCATTCTTTCTATCCTCGGTCCTTCAACGAGATAAACCTTTTCCTCTTCATCATAGGATACGGTATAAGGAAGAGTCTCGTCTATCTTTTCCTCATATACAAAATCAGGCTCGTAAACTATCGGATCCCTGCCGACCTTCTGCAGAAGCTCGCTTGCCTTATACAAAAGTTCCTTAACTCCTTCTCCCGTAACCGCGGATATCGGTATAACCTCAACTCCCTTAGGTTCAAATGCTTTTTTAAGCTTCTCCACAGCCACTTCCCGCTCTTCTCCGAATATAACATCCATCTTGTTGGCGGCAATGATCTGCGGTTTCTTCGTCAGGTCCGAATTATATTTTTCAAGCTCTATGTTAATCTTCTCTATATCATCCACCGGATCCCTGCCCTCTGTTGAAGCGGCATCCACAATATGTATTATTACCCTTGTTCTTTCAATATGCTTTAAGAACTGATGTCCAAGTCCGACACCTTCGGACGCTCCCTCTATAAGTCCGGGGATATCGGCTATAACAAAGCCCTTGCCGTCCTCAAGATCGACCACTCCAAGGTTGGGATTAAGCGTTGTAAAATGATAATTTGCTATCTTCGGCCTTGCGTTTGTAACTCTTGAAAGGAACGTTGATTTTCCTACATTCGGAAAACCGACAAGACCTACGTCGGCTATGCATTTTAGTTCAAGTACAAGGTTAAGCTCCTTTGCCGCCTGACCGGGCTGCGCGTATTTCGGAGCCTGCATGGTCGATGTTGCGTAATGCATGTTGCCTTTACCGCCACGTCCGCCGGTAAGTATTACCTGTCTTTCGTTTCCGTGAGACATATCGGCAACTATCTTTCCGGTTTCCTCTTCCTTTAAGACAGTACCCTCGGGCACCTTTATGATCAGATCCTCACCGGAGTTGCCGCTGCATCTTTTATTCTTGCCGTCTTCACCGTTCTGCGCGCAGAATTTATGCTTGTATCTGAAATCATTAAGGGTATTAAGTCCTTTATCCACGACAAAAATAACATCTCCGCCCTTGCCGCCGTCTCCGCCGTCCGGTCCCCCGTCCGGCACAAACTTCTCGCGTCTGAAGCTGACATGTCCGTCACCGCCCTTACCCGATCTTATGTATATCCTAGCAGTATCAGCAAACATACTTTTTCCTTTCGTAAAAAAGGCTGTCGCTTCGCGACAGCCCAAAATAACAAATTATTCAGCTACAGGATAAACACTTGCCTGCTTCCTGTCTCTGCCCTTTCTCTCGAATCTTAATGTTCCGTCAACGAGTGCGAATAATGTATCGTCACCGCCGCGTCCTACATTAACACCGGGATGAATTCTTGTTCCGCGCTGCTTATAAAGGATATTTCCGGCCTTTACAAACTGTCCGTCAGCACGCTTGGCACCAAGTCTCTTGGACTCGGAATCTCTACCGTTCTTTGTAGAACCAACACCCTTTTTATGAGCGAAGAACTGAAGGTCCATTCTAAACATGTCCTACACCTCCTAATTTTCTATTCTTATGTACTTCTTACCGTAACTCTTTTGGATCTGCTCAACACCGAGCTTCAGGCTGCTTAGCAACACCAAAGCTTCCCTGTCGGGCTCATCCGTCAGTCTAAAATAAATGCGTCCCTTATCCTTATCCTGTTCTCCTTCAAAGGCTGTCTCAGAGAAAGCCTCTACAGAGTTCATTGTTGTAAATACCAGAGCCGAAACAGCCGCACAGACAATATCCGTACCTGCTTCTCCGTAACCGGCATGACCTTTAAACTCAAATCCGGTAACTCTCGATCTTTCATCATATATAAAGGATATCTTAGTCATTTATCAGGTTTTCCTCATTAAGCATTGATCTTGTCAATCTTAACCTTTGTGTAAAGCTGTCTGTGTCCGTTCTTCTTATGATAACCGGACTTTCTCTTGTACTTGTAAACAACAACTTTCCTTGCTTTACCTTCCTCAACAACCGTTGCAGAAACCTTTGCTCCGCTTACGGTAGGATTTCCGATAACCATAGAGCCGTTATTTACTGCAAGTACCTGGTCGAAATCAACAGTCTCACCTTCAGCCTTACCAAGCTTCTCAACCTTGATAACATCGCCTTCAGCAACCTTGTACTGTTTTCCGCCTGTAGCAATAATAGCGTACATCTCGTATCCTCCTATTAATAATCTCGCCAGCTGTGGGGGACTTTTTAAAGCCACTTTGCCCTCGCTGTGCGGCACACTAGAATATAATATCATTATTATCAACTATAGTCAAGTATTTTTTTCTATTTTCCATTATTTTTTTTGTTACTGTTCTCGGCTGGCAAATTTCACTTATTTACCTTCCTGCCGTGTCGTAAGTCGATGCTTCACGGCTAATGTTTACCAATGACTCTTGTCCGGCTTACCCGGCATAATTTGCTGAGAATAGTAACTTTAAATCATATATCTAGCTTAAGCTGCATCTCGTCCTCGGCTTCGCTCTTGAACTCCTCCATCTTTTCGGGAGTGATGGTGGGAAGCTCTTCGATGGATGATATCCCGAAATGTCTCAAGAACTCTTCCGTTGTTCCGAAAAGACAGGGACGTCCGGGAACATTCTTTCGTCCGACCTCTTCTATAAGTCCGTACTCGAGCAGCTTGTTTACCGAGTGCTCGGAGTTTACACCACGTATCGCCTCTATCTCTACCTTTGTTATCGGCTGCTTATATGCAACTATCGAAAGTGTTTCAAGAAGGACATCGGTAAGTACATGCTTCTTCGGAACACTGGCGATCTTTACAAGTGTTTCGTACATATCGGGCTTCGTGCACATCTGGAAAGAACCGTCAAGCTCTATGATCTGCACTCCGAAGCTCTCGTCCCTGTATCTGTCAGACAGTGCGGTTACGCAGTTCCTAACCGTCTCCTCGTCATGACCTACAGCCTCCGCTATACGCCTTATCTCAACAGCCTCACCCATCGTGAAAAGTATAGCTTCGACCTTCGCCAAAAGGGTTTTCAGCTCCACATCGAGAGGCTTGATATCTTCCATGTCCATTTCCGTTACTCCTGTTTACTACTGATTTTCCGGCTGTAAACCGGTATATACTACCGTATTTAATCCTGCATGAACGCATCAAGTACCACTATGTCATCCGCAAGATAATCTATGATAATATCATCAAAAATCCTGTCCTGGCTAATGGTTATCCTGCCCATCTTTATAAGCTCGAGAATACCCAGGAAGGTAA
>JAEEGL016562969.1_pt1 | contig 14992 bp, 11 predicted proteins | sample 9134231 | NCBI WGS metagenome assembly JAEEGL01 (sample SAMN16246548, study PRJNA631951) | gut metagenome | biome: gut microbiome; feature: rumen; material: fiber-attached | host: Bos | place: Iran: Karaj | collected 2018-10
GAGCAGGCAGCCGGATTCATTGCCCAGGGTATGGCACGTTCTACAGGTAAGCCTGCAGTTTGTCTTGCAACAAGCGGCCCGGGTGCCATGAATCTTCTTACTGCAATTGCAGATGCACGCGCAGATTCTATCCCAATCATCGCAATTACAGGACAGGTAAACACAAGTCTCATCGGAACCGATGCCTTCCAGGAAGCAGACACTTTTGGTCTTTCTTTTCCAATTACAAAACATTCTATTTTTATAAAAACTCCTTATGATTTGCTGGACGCAATTCCTAAAGCTTTTGAAATTGCAACAAGCGGCCGCCCTGGCCCTGTTCTCATTGATGTTCCCCGCGACGTTCAGCTTAAGGAATGTGATTTTGATACCTGGCCGGACATCAAAAAAATCCGTTTGCACGATATCCGTTTCCATACTCCAATTGATGAGTATTCAGAAAAGATGGGAAAGATTACAGACCTGCTGGCAGCAGCAAAACGCCCGGTTCTTTACTGTGGCGGTGGCTGCGATTCAGAAGAAGCCGCTGGCGGAATCAAAGCCTTTCTGCAGAATTATAAGCTTCCTGTAGTAACCAGTCTTATGGGCCTTGGCTGCGTACCTGAAAGTTCTGAATGCTTTATCGGCATGGTTGGTATGCACGGAAGTCATGCTGCAAATGTTGCGATGCACGATGCAGATCTTGTAATTGCTGCGGGAGTTCGTTTTGATGATCGTGCAACTGGTGTTGTAAGTAAATTCTGTCCAGATGCAAAGATTGTTCATATTGATATTGATGCTGCAGAAGTTGATAAGATTCTTGAATCTTATATTTCTGTAGTAGCAGATGTTGAATCTGTATTTCCTGTAATTGCCCAGCTTGTAAGCGAAAAGAAAATCACAAGTGAAGAAAACTGGCTAAAGAAAATCAGAAAGCTTAAGAGCGAATGTCACTCTGTTGAGTGTGGCCGTCCTAAAAATGAAAAGCTTGCTAATCCTCGTGAAATTATTTCTAAAATTCCACAACTTGCAGGTGAGGCTGGAATTGCAGCTGATGGTTTGATTGCTACAACAGATGTAGGGCAGCATCAGATGTGGGCTGCTCAATATTATCCGGTTGAAAGACCTCGTTCATTCCTGACTTCGGGAAGTCTTGGAACAATGGGGTTTGGTTTACCTGCAGCAATCGGAGCGGCAATTGCTAATCCTGAAAAGAGAATTGTATGTTTTAGCGGTGACGGTTCAATTATGATGAATATTCAGGAAATGGCAACTCTTGCAGAATTGAATCTTCCCGTAACTGTAATTGTATTTGAAAATGGAACTTTAGGTATGGTTTACCAGCAGCAGAAATTCCTTTTTGATAAGAATTACAGTGCTTCTGTTTTTGGTCGTTCACCAGAACTTCTTGAAATTGCAAAAGGATTTGGTATTGAGGCAATTGACGGTGACAGTGATCCGGACTGGTATAAAAAGGCATTCGACAATAAACGTCAGAACAGACCATGTTTTGTTCGTATCAGCGTTGATTCAGAAGAAAATGTACTTCCTTTTGTTCCAGGCGGTAAAGCAAATATAGATTCAATCCGAGATTAATGCTCAATAGTAAAAAATGCGATTTCGCTTTTCCACTCAAATATTGTGCGGTCGCATGCGGTAATCAAGAGGTTCACAATTTTCTGTAATTCTGAACTACCGCAGGCCTCGCACATTTTTGCTCCGTATGCTGAACTTTCGGGGTTGAACCATTTTTCTATCTCAGATGGTGTTATACGGCGTTTTTCTGTGAGGACCTGGGAAGCGGCTTTTACTGTAAAGCCTCGCTTGCGGAAAATGTTTGCGATGTAGATTCCATCCCAGGAGAACAGAGGATTATCTCTGTCTCCAAAGAATTCCTGTTCTGCGGCTTCCATTTTATCCAGTATTTCCCGGAATGGAGAAAGACTTTCCGGCGAGAGAATCTGCTTGCGTACAATGTCACTTATATGCTGTCCACGGCATGGAATTTTCTGAGAAATAATTACTTTCCAGCCTGATGCAAGAGGACATTCATAGGCAAAATCTTCACCTGCTTTTTCTACAAGTTTATCGGTATCTGTATAAGGAATTGCCGGGGATGCATCTTCTGAGTCTGTGTCTTTCTGAGGAGTCATTATGCCGGCAAGAGAATCTGCAAGTGCAATAATTGAAGGCTCGCTTGCAAACGGGTCAGTAAAGAATACTCTGTCAAATACAGCTCCGTTATACTGGAATTTAACCAAAATGTTGTAAAAATCTTTTTGTGTCAGAAAATCGGTGGAAATTGAATTTCCACGATACTGTAAAATTGGCCGATCGAGGCTTCCTAAGGTACGTCCGTATTGTTCAAGAATTTGCATTCCTTTTTTACTACGGCACACACCACAGGTAACCCCTTCCGGAGTTTTTCGTGCAATATCCCATAGTAAAAGTCCATTATCTGCATTCCAGATTAAAGAACGGTGATGGCGTAATAATTCTGCCATCGAAATCATAGTATCTCGTATTCCAAGCAGAACCTCTGCTCGGTTTGAATCAAGTCTCTGTTGCCAGAAACGTTCTGCCCTGTCTAAAACTACTTCTTTTGCGGGATCCTTAGGGCTGAATGTGAGATTTTCTTCTGTTTTTACATTGCCACTCTTAAAATGCTCATTAATCCACCATTCGGAAATTGGATTTTCGCCGAATTCTGATTTTTCAGCATTTTGTATACCAGAACTGGTTGAATTGTTTTTTCTGGCACTGAATACGTTTATTGAGCCAGTCGTTTCTGGAGATGATGCAAGTTCATCTGTTGTGTATTCTCCATGATTCTGCGCTTTTTCGAGTATTGCTGCAATCTGAAGTTCACGTCTTGAAAGTACTCCCTCACGAATTGTTGCTTCGTAACCCTGTGTGCTTGGAGTGTAAAATACCCGGCCGTTCAATGTATCAGGCAGATACTGCTGTGCAACCCAATGGTCGCGGTAAGCGTGAGGATAGAGGTATCCGGCTCCGTGTCCAAAACCTTCTGCATCGCGGCTATTGTCTTTAAGATGATTTGGTACTTCTGCATCTTCTTTTTCAACGGAAGCAAGTGCATCAAAGAATGCCATGCTGCTGTTTGATTTAGGAGCTGTTGCAAGATACAATGCTGCGTGTGCAAGAAAATACCTGCCTTCTGGCATTCCAACGCGGTCATATGCTTCTGCGCAGGAATTAACAATAGAAACAGCCTGAGGATCTGCAAGACCTGTATCTTCACATGCAGAAATAAGCATTCTTCGGAAAATAAAATGAGGATCTTCTCCTGCAGCAACCATTCTGGCAAGCCAGTAACAGGCTGCATCCGGATCCCGACCCCGTAAACTCTTTATAAATGCACTGATAATATCGTAATGGTAATCTCCGTCACGGTCATATAGAACAACTTTTTTCTGAATAGATTCTTCTGCTGCTTCTTTTGAAATGTAAATCTGAGTCCCGTAGGCTGGAACCGGAGGCTCTGCATAAGGGGCCCATTTTTCTGGTGTAGTTTCAATTGCCAGCTCCAGAGCATTAAGCAGGGAACGTGCATCGCCATTTGCAGTTTCAATTAAATGTTCAAGTGCTCCGGCTTCGAACTCAACTTTCCAGTGTCCATAACCGCGTTCTACATCAGTTAAAGCCTGGTGTGCAGCTTTTTCAAGATCTTTATAGGTGAGAGGTTTCAGCTGAAAAACACGTGAACGTGAAACCAGCGCTTTATTTACTTCAAAAAAAGGATTTTCTGTAGTTGCTCCAATTAAAATAATTGTGCCGTTTTCTACCCAGGGCAAAAGAGCATCCTGCTGGCTCTTATTCCAGCGGTGTACTTCGTCAACAAATAAAATTGTACGTTTCGAATATAAATTGTAATAATCTTCGGCCTGTTTAATTGAATCACGGATATTCTGAACGCCAGTCAGAACTGCATTAAGTGTAAGAAAGTTTGATTTTGTATGATTTGCAATTACACGGGCAAGAGTTGTTTTTCCGCTTCCTGGAGGTCCGTAAAAAATGACAGATGTAAGCTGATCTGCTGCAATTGCACGGCGCAATAATCTACCTTTACCGACAATATGATCCTGACCTATATACTCATCAAGATTTCTTGGCCGCATACGTGCAGCCAGGGGTTCCTGAGTAAGTTTTATTTGTTCAAATAAGCTTTCTGACAAAAAAAACTCCGTGTTCTTTATAAAGTCGGCAAGCACAGCTTGCCTTTGATCTGTTTTGCTATTTTCGGCTTATTCCCGGTTCCAGTTACCTCGTGTCGGGTAATATGACCAAATTCCAATATTATCATATATGCCATCATAACCACTGAAGGTTATAGATGCGTAAAGTATGCTGTCTTTTTCTTCTTTTTCTGGAGTTGTGTTAAGTAGAGAAAGAACGTTATAAGCAGTTGAAATCTGGAAATCTGCATTTGTTTCAAAGCTGACTGTTGCACTGCCTGGTGTACCATCCTCTGCCCGAAGCACTCGTTTAATTCCACCTGCGTCAGTAGATAGACTCAAAAGATTTCCTAAACCAATTATAATTGAATCTTTTGTAGTTGCAAGGGTTGAAATAACAGTTCCAGTAGAACATGCTTTTACATATGCTGCTGATGCTGATGAATAATAATACAGACCATCTCCATCTGCGTAATAAATATTCTTTGCATCAGATGAATTTGTTTCATCAGTTACAACAGCTTTTGAAGTAAAGAATCGTACTTCGCCTTTAAAATATGCTGCAGAATAAACTCTGTTTCCTGCTTCTGCGTCTTCCGGTTTCGAAATTGATACTGGCTGAATACTTGTTCCCGAAAGTTCAAAACACTTATATGCTCCAGAAGTTCCATCTTCATTTTTAATATAAGAGCAGATATAAGCATGTCTGTTTACCTTTTTAGGTGTATTAGTCTGGAATACATTGTAATTTGCTTTATAAACTTCATTTACAGAATCATAAAGGAATGGAAAGTAATCAATTGAAGAATCTTTATTAATCTGACTCCAGCTGTCTGCTATATCTGGAGTATTCGAAGCCCAGATTTCAATTTTAGAAGGATTTGTTTTGCCTTCTGAGCCTTCTGTTGAAAATGTAGCTGCAATGAGATAGAGCGTTTCTGAGTTTGCAAAAACTCCTATAAGCTGAGCTCCATTCATTTTTGTAGTGTCGTAATTGAAATTAAGAAGTGTAAAAGGAACTGCCATAGTAGCCCAGGATCCGTGTATCTGGTTATCCGCTTTTTTGTATCTTAAACCGCCGTTTGCACTTGCAAAAATATATTCTTCACCATTAAGTGTATATCTTGTAATCTGAGGAATATTTCCAGATACTGTCGCAGATTCAGGCTTGACATCTTTTCTGATTTCATAAAAAACTGGAGAAAAACAGCTGTTAAAGAGCATAAGAAATGGAAGTAGAATGATTACTGCAAATAAATTATTTTTTTTCATTTTAATAATCCTGTTATTAATTTTATTAGAAGTGATATCTTACACTTAAATCAACGGAAGTAAATAATCCGTAATCGTTATATTCCGGGTTTGTATACCATTGAGGAATCCAGTATCCGTGTGCTGATATACCAAAAGACCAGGTTTCATTCCAGCGGTAAAAAGCTCCGGCAGATGCTTTTGCGGAAAAAGCAGGGAAATACATCAACTGCTGGCAGCTTACAGTAGCAAATCCGACATTCAGCATAAATGGAAATTCAAATTTTCCAAGACATGGCTGAAACATAGCACCAAAAGTAACAGGAACGGTAATTAAAGGTTTGTTACCTATAGAAAGATTATAGCTGAGAATGACATCGCCACCAACGGCAAGATAACTATTAAGAAAATAATAGAAACCTATTGATGCTGCAGCACCTGTGTATAACTGATCGCCAAAGTTTAAAGGGAAATTTGCACCCATATCAATTTTAAGGAATCTGTCTCCGGCACCGTTCTGCTCGTAAACATATCCATCATCATAAATATCTTCATCATCTTCATAACTGTCCTGTGCAAATACCGCAGTTGTGCATAAAATCAGAGATATAAATATGGAAATAAAGCGTTTCATATTGCGACCTTTTTTTTATTTCAGTATATTTTGTTACTATAAGAATATACTGTTTTTATGGCAGTTTATCAATAAAACAGAAAGGGGCATGGAAGGTTACATGAGCGCAGTTATTATTGACGGAAAACAGGTTGCTGCAGATGTTCGTGCAGAGGTTGCAGCTAAAGTTGCAGAATTAAAAGAAAAAGGTATTGCACCTTGTCTTGCAGTTATTTTAGTAGGAGAAAATCCTGCCAGTGTCAGTTATGTTACCGGTAAGCAGAAAGCTCTTGCTGAAGTTGGAATGGTAGATCGTTCAGTTCATTTGCCGGAAAATACAAGCGAAGAAGACCTTCTTAAACTTATTGATGAGCTTAATTCAGATGATAGTGTTCATGGAATTCTTGTTCAGCTGCCATTGCCTAAGCATATAAATGAAGAAAAAGTAATAATGGCAATTTCACCGGAAAAGGATGTTGATGGCTTCCATCCTGTAAGTGTTGGAAATCTTATGATTGGCCGCCCGGGTTTCTTGCCTTGTACTCCGCACGGAATTATTGTTCTTTTACAGAAGGCTGGAATTGAGACAAGTGGTAAACATGCTGTTGTAATTGGACGTTCTAATATTGTAGGAAAGCCTGTTTCTATATTGCTCGCCCGCAAAGATGTAAACTGTACTGTAACAATGTGCCATACAGGTACTAAAAATATGGCTGAAATTACACGCCAGGCAGATATTATTGTTGTAGCAAGTGGTCATCCACACACTCTTACAGGTGATATGGTAAAAGCTGGGGCTGTCGTAATTGATGTTGGTGTAAACCGTATTCCAGATAGCAGCAAAAAGTCTGGTTTCCGCTTGATTGGTGACTGTGATTTTGATGATTTGAAGGAAAAAACTTCATTTATTACTCCTGTTCCTGGTGGAGTAGGTCCAATGACTATTGCAATGCTCATGCAGAATACACTTGAAAGTGCTGAACGCAAGGGAAAATAAGGTACAAAATAATGAGAGATATCCAAAGTGAAGAAGATACTCGCGCCGTTCCGCTGAAGAAAGTAGGTGTAAAGGGTGTTCATTACCCGGTAACGGTGCTTGATAAAAATGCAAAACAGCAGCAGACTACAGCTACTGTAGATTTATTCGTGAATCTTCCACATAACTTCAAAGGCACGCATATGTCGCGCTTTATAGAAGTGTTTCATAAATACCACGAAGATATTTCTATGCACCATTTCCTTGATATGCTCGAGGAAATGCGTAACAAACTGACTGCACAAAAGGCTTTTGGGCGTGTTGAATTTCCATATTTTATTGAAAAGAAAGCTCCTGTAACTGGTGCTGCCGGTATAATGCAGTATAAGTGCTCTTATGAAGGTGAAGTCAGTGAAGATGAGGGGCGAAAGTTTTATGTGTCAATCCAGGTGCCAATTGCAACTCTTTGTCCGTGCAGCAAGGCAATAAGTGAGTATGGTGCTCATAATCAAAGAGGAACTGTAAGTGTGCGTCTGCTGTATAAAGACTTTTTCTGGATAGAAGATATAATTTCAATGATAGAAAAGTGTGCATCGACTCCACTTTATACACTGCTGAAGCGAAAAGATGAAAAATATGTAACAGAAAATGCCTATGATAATCCTCGTTTTGTTGAGGATGTTGTCCGTGAGGTGTATCTTGGATTAAAAAAGGCAGGCTTTTCATATTTTGCTGTAGAAGCAGAGACTGATGAAAGTATCCACAATCACAATGCCTATGCTCTGGCTGAGTATTCTGAATAATCCTGCATAAAAACTGTTGTGTTACAATATTTGTGTATATTCCGTTAAAGGGAAGAGCCGTTTGATAATTACCCGATAACTATCAAACGGCTCTCAATAACGTACGTAAAAATCAAAACACCTAATAACTCGTTTTTTAAATAACTTTTTTCTTTTTTTTAATTCATTTTTAAATCTTTTTTTTAATTATTTTTTAATAATCATTATTAAATATGTATTTTTAACTTTAGGATAACTTTACTTACCCTATGACTATAGTAATATGACTTAAGTAATATGTCAAGAAAAATTGCAAAAAAAAGTAAAAAAAATGCTAAATTTTTTTTAAATTCATCGATTTTCTTTACTAACAATTGGTAGTTATGTAGGTATGCCTCAAAAATGGATTGTGACTGTAGTCATATTTAAGAAAAACCTCAAAAAATAAGATCTTTTAATATCATTTTTTTAAGTTTAAAATGATTTAACCTTAACTTTAGGAAAAAAAAGAGATTTGTCTGGTTGTGTGGGGGGGAGAATGATTTATTTAGTTTTTTCTTACAGAGTCACGGATAATTACACCACCGTGTACAACTTTCTTGCCAATATGGTAATTAGGGTTTTCAATCTTCAATACCATACTTTCTGCAGCAAGTTGTGCCATAGTGTTATAATTGATGCTGTAGGTAGTTAGTTTAGGGATTCCAATATCAGCAAAAATGCCGTCATCGAATGCGGCAACAGAAATGTCTTTTGGAATGTTATATTCAAGACCTTCCAGATTATGTATAAGCTTGTAAGCTGTACGACAGTCATTGCAGATAAATGCATCCGGCATTTTATCTGGCAAAATAAGACTTATTTCTTCGCCATAATCATTTACATCAGAAATTATGTATTCTTTTTTTAAATCAAGACCATGATGGAGCAGGGCTTTTGCAATTCCCAGATAACGATCCATGACAATTTCGGCAAATTGAATGTTTCCTACAAAACCAATGCTTTTACATCCCTGTTCAAGCAGATAATTGGCAAGTGTAAAGCCGCCATAAAGGTTATCTGTAATAATTCCACCAACATTTACATCATCATAAATATGTTCAAGGAACAGAAATGGCTTATTTGTATTTTTCAGTACCTGAACATATTCTATGCTCATCTGACCAAGAATAATGAAGGCATTTACTTTGTTTTCTTTTAATATTTTAGGAAGAATAAGAAGATGTTCTGTTTCATCAGAAATAATTTCGGTAATTCCGTAGTAATTTAACTGTAAAAGATTAGAAATAAGAGGCTGCTGCAGGGACATATAGGTAGCATTGGCATTCATACTGCGTTCTGCTATTAAAATGCCTATATTGTGCGATGTACCGTCATCATTATTCGAGGGTTGTGATTTCTTATAACCAAGTTCCTCTGCTTTTGCCAGAATCTTGGCCCTCAAATCTTCACTCACCCCATCTTTACCTGATAACGCTTTAGAAACAGACATTACTGTAACATCCAGCTCGTCTGCGATGTCTTTCATTGTTACAAGGTTTCTCATTTCGTTTATTATATAGGAAAAATAAAGTTAACGCAAAGGTATTATCCATATATTTATAAATTCTTATTTTTCCTGTATATTATTAACTTATGAAAACCTATTTCTTTGAAACTTACGGCTGTGAAATGAATATTGCTGAATCGGCCGCAGTTGAACAGCTTTTTATTGCCCGTGGATGGAAGCGTTCTGAATCAGCTCAGACGGCAGATGTTGCAGTTATTAATACATGTTCAATTCGTGAAACCGCAGAAAACCGTATTTTGGGAAGACTCGGCTGGTTTAACGGACTCAAAGCTGTGCGAGAGTGTAAGTTTGGTGCAAAAACTAAAATGCTTGAAGAAGCTGTTGAATATGTAAAGGATGGACCTAAGCCGCTTACCCTGGTTGTTATGGGATGTATGGCAGAGCGACTCCTTACCAGTTTTCAAAAAGATTATCCGTTTATTGATTATGTTGTTGGAACTTATGCAAAACATCATTTTGCAGAGATAATTTCTGCTGTAGAAGAGGGGAGAAAGCCTTTTGCAATTGACGATTCTGAACAGTATCGTTTTGCTTCAATTTCGGCTGAGCCTGGTGCATTCTCAACTTTTGTTCCAATCATGCATGGCTGTAATAATTTCTGTACCTATTGTATTGTTCCGTATGTACGTGGAAGAGAATTGAGCCGCCCGGTAGATGAGATTCTTAATGAAATTGATCTGCTTGGAAAAATGAATGTTCGTGAAATTACTTTGATTGGTCAAAATGTAAACTCTTATCACGGGGCAAGCACTAAAGCTTCAGATGATGATGTAAACTTTGCAGGCCTGCTTCAGAAGATTGCAGATTATCTGCGGGAAACTGACTCTCCAATAAAATGGGTTCGCTTTATGTCTTCTCATCCAAAGGATTTTTCTGATGATGTAATTGATGTAATTGCAAAAGAACCTGTAATTTGCCGCCACATTCATCTTCCGGTTCAGAATGGTTCTACTGCAGTTCTCAAGGCAATGAATCGCCGCTATACAAGAGAGCATTATCTGGAGCTGGTTGCGAAAATAAAGGAGAGAATACCTGAGGTTTCGCTTACAACCGATATTATGATGGGCTTCCCTGGTGAAACAGAAGCTGATGTTGAAGATACGCTGGATTTGATGCGACAGGTAAAATATGAATCTGCCATGATGTATTATTATAACCCGCGCGAGGGAACTCCGGCGGCAAAAATGGAACAGATTCCGGTTGATGTACGAAAAGAAAGACTTCAGAAGGTAATAGATTTACAGTTGGAGCATACTCACGAGCAGATGAGCAGACGTGTTGGCAGCACTGTAATGGTTCTTGTTGAGGGGGTAAGCCGTGATGATAAGACAGAACTTCTTGGCCAGACTGAACAGCACGAAAAGATTGCCTTCAAAGCTGACAAATCAAAAATTGGAAATTTTGTGAATGTTAAAATAACAGAACTCAGTGGTAATACATTCCGCGGAGTTATGGAGGGCTAAAATGATTGTCTCATTAATCTTAATCCTTTTGCTGGTTGTATTTATGGCATTCTTTATTGGTATGAACCTTAGTAATGCCTGTACATTCTGGTTTTTTAAGACATATACTGATTTGCCGGTTGCAGTTCTTGCACTGATTGCTTTTGGAGCTGGAATTGTTTTTGCATTGCTGTTTATTCTGGTTGCAAAAATGAAGGCACCTGCAACTGATGCTGAAGTCAGAGCGCAGAAGAAGCTTGAGAAAAAGGCTCGTGCTGAAGAGAAACTTAGACTGGCTAAAGAAAAAGAAGAAGCCAAAAAGGCTGCTAAAGAAGCAAAGAAAAACGCTCCTGTTCAATCATAGTAAACGTCATGTTGAAACAAGTTCAGCATGGCGACGTTTTTTCCGATACATATTATATGAAGAAAATATTTTCTATTGTAATTGCACTTTTTATTTGCGGCTCGGTTTTTGCTGCAGAACTCACTGCCTCATTTGTAACGTCGGAGGCTGCAAAAAAAGATTCTGTAGAAGAGTCGGTAACATATCTCAAAACCCAGATTTCTAAAATGAGCGTAGCTGCGGAAAAACGCGCTGCCTGGATATTCTTGGCTTCACTTCAGGAGCAGATGGCTTTATATGATGATGCACAAAAATCTTATGCGCAGGCTGCAGCAATTGCCGCAGGAGATGCAGAAGGTATGCCAAAAAAATCAAATGAACAGATTGTTCTTGATGCTGTACGCTGTGCCTTGAGTTCTGGAGATTATGCTACAGCTGACAGTTATTTGAACTCAGCAGTTCGTAATTCAAAAAATCAAAATGTGCAGGCATATATCAAGCTGTATACTCAATGGAGTGCCCTTTGTAAAGCAGAGGACGTTGTAGATATTCAGGAGCCTGTAGTAATGCTTCAGGCATATCTGAAAGTTGATTCTATGAAGGCTGTAAAACCTGCTGTTCTTTTGACACTCTGGTATGTAACCGGCGACACTTCGTATTCTCAGCAGATTACAAAACTTTATCCAAAATCAATTGAAGCCTCTATAGTAAAAGGCGATGCTCAGCTTTTGCCAACTCCTTTCTGGTTCTTTGTCCCAAAGAGTGGGGAAGCGGAGCAGGGAACTGGAACTTTTGCGGAAGTTGAAACTCAAAAATCAGATGCTGCAGCAACTTCAAAAGCTGGAGAAAGCACTGAGGTAGAACAGGCTAGTGTTGCACCTGCAAAGTTCACAAAATGGCAGCTTGGCCTTTTCCGTACAGAAAGTAATGCAAAACTTCTTGCAGATGAAGTAAAAGCTAAAGGTTTTGATGCTTACATCTCAACTGAAAAACGAGCCAGCGGAACTACATATTTCATTGTTCTTGTCCGTGAAGACAAAAACGGCAATGTAGCAGATCGTCTTCGAAGTTCCGGCTACGACTGCTACGGAGTTGAATAAAGAACTTCGCTGAGAGCTCGATTCATACTTTGAATAACCTCACCAACACTGTCCCGCTTGATTCCCGAGTAGTTTACGACAAAGCTTTCGGTGGCGGGCTTTGGTTTTGCATCATAAAAATAATCTGATAAAAGCTGAATGTTGATTCCAGCCTTCCGCCATTTTTCCTGTATAACTCGGGCATCAAAATCATTGTTCATCGTCAAAAGAAAATGAAGTCCAGAGTTCTCTTCATGAATTGAAAAAACTTTAGAAAGCTCGGAGTTCTCAATAGCAGTAATCAGATTGTTGCGGAGACTTCTGTAATAGTTTTTCATTCTATTGATGTGTTTTTCGTAATGACCTTCATCAATAAAACGGGCGAGGGTAAACTGTTCAAAACTTGAAACCTGGCACGAATAAAATCCGAGCTTCTTAGAAAAGGCCAGAGCAAGTTCCGGTGGCAAAATCATATAGCTGATTCGGAATGACGGTGAGAGCGTTTTTGAAAATGTATTGATGTAAATTACACGATTGTTTTTATCAATGCTTTGCAAGGTTGGAAGCGGCTTTCCTATAAATCGAAATTCACTGTCATAATCATCTTCTATTATAAAGCGGTTTTGTGTTGTATTAGCCCAATCAAGAAGTTCTGTTCGACGTCTGAAATTCATAACAATTCCGCTTGGAAAATGATGAGATGGAGAAACGTGAACAACCGTGGCGCCGGATTTTTCGAGTTCTTCAACAATTATTCCATTATCATCAATTTTTACAGGTACGCATTTTGTGCCGTGCAAGCGAAAGATTTCTGCGGCCTTGTGATATCCTGGATTTTCTACGGCAAAAATCTGATTACTTCCTAAAAACTGCACAAGCATTGAATACAGCGATTCTGTCCCAGCTCCAATAATTACCTGAGATTCTGATATGTCCATGTTGCGGAATGCTTTGAGATGTCTGCATATTGCGTGCCTCAGTTCCAGAGTTCCAAAGACATCAGTTCGTTTTAATAATTTATCATTTTCTGAAGCAAGAACCTGTCTCATTGTTTTTGACCAGAGACTGAAAGGAAACTTTCCGGGGACTGCCGAATTACTCGTAAAATCTGCAAAAAATGTATGTGGGGCTGCAGTGCTTTCTGATTCTGTATGCGCAGTTTTGAGGTCGGTTGCGGCGTTTTCCTTTTTCAAATGTCGAGCAATATCAGAAACAAAAAATCCTTTCTTTTCTATAGAATAAATATAACCTTCATCAATCAGCTGGATATAGGCATTCTGTACGGTAATTACACTGATTCCAAGGTGCTCGCTCAAAGCCCGTTTAGAAGGAAGTTTTTCGTTTTCTTTCAGCACTCCATCTCGAATTTGATCTTTGATTGAGCTGTAAAGAAAATCTGTCAGCGTTTTGTTCCCGCGATTTTCAAAGTCCAGAGTTATCATAAATCTGATTATATAAAACTTAGTGTAAATTGAATATATCTATAATATCAGATTGTCGATACTATTTGCCTATAAACAATAAACAACGCCATCTGGCAATTTTTTCGAGGTAATAAAATGGATAAAAGACTTTTAACAATTCAGGACATTTCTTGTGTAGGACAGTGCTCACTTACAGTTGCACTTCCTGTAATTTCTGCCTGTGGAATTGAAACTGCAATTTTGCCAAGTTCTGTTCTTTCAAATCATACTGCAGGTTACTCAGGCTGGACTTTTCACGACCTTACAGACGATATGCCAAAAATCCTTGAGCGCTGGCTTACTGAGAAAGTAAGCTTTGATGCTTTCTATACAGGCTATGTTTCAAAGGCTCAGATTCCATACATTCTCGAAATTATGGAAAAAGCTGCCCGCCCTGGTGCGCTCCGTATTGTTGACCCTGTAATGGCCGACAACGGAAAACTTTATACCGGTTTTGATGAAGACTTCCCACAGGAGATGAAAAATCTGATTAAAGACGCAGATGTAATCATGCCAAATCTTACTGAAGCTGCTTTTCTTCTTGGGCAGCCTTATGTTGCTGAAGGTTATGATAAGGCGTTTATTGAAAAGATGGCTCGCGACCTTGCAGCCCTTGGTGCAAAAAATGTAATTGTTACAGGCGTAAGTTTTGATCCTTCTAAGCTTGGTGTTGCAGTTTATGATGGTAATAAAGTTGAATATTACTTTAATGAAAAGCAGCCTGTAAGTTCTCATGGAACCGGTGACCTTTATGCTTCAGTAGTTGCGGGCGCTCTGCTTCGTGGAAAATCTCTGCTTGAAGCTGCAAGCCTTGGTGCTGATGTAGTAGTGGAGGCAATCAAACTTACCGCTGGAGATAAAGATCACTGGTACGGCGTAAAGTTTGAACAGGCTCTGCCTTATCTTATCAAGCGTCTTTCATAAGCTGATTTATACTGATTTTTAGAATGTCTTTGAAAATGGTGCTGTTATGTGTTGTTTCATTCGTTTTTTTTATGTAAACTGTAAATGAACAAACAGTATGTAAACAGGAGTTTCGAGCACTATGGCAAAGGCTTTTGATCATATGCCTAAAATCGAAAATCCGTTAAAAAACGAGCCGCGAGGGTCGTTTTAGGATTATCCTCAAAACCGGCTCAAACGCAAGCTGTGCTTGCGTAATACATAAAATAAAGGAGATTTAGATTTTATATGGCAAAGACATTCGATGATAAGAAAATAATCTACACAATGGACCGCGTTACACGTTCTTATGGAACTAAGGTGGTTCTTAAAGATATCAGTATTTCCTATTACTA